>Ga0126371_10002605_pt1 | contig 15553 bp, 9 predicted proteins | sample PanSoiMetaPlot_4_FD_110145 | JGI IMG/M metagenome (GOLD analysis project Ga0126371, IMG submission 110145) | Tropical forest soil microbial communities from Panama - MetaG Plot_4 | ecosystem: Environmental > Terrestrial > Soil > Tropical forest > Bulk soil | place: Panama | collected 2016-02-17 | reverse complement strand
GAAATTAGCTGCCAAGGTATTTGGCACCGCCAACGAGCGCGAACTCAAGCGCATTCGTCCGCTGGTTGAAGAAATCAACGCCCTCGAAGCGCAGATGCAGCAGCTCACAGACGAGCAGTTGCGCGCGAAGACGGACGAGTTTCGCGGCCGCATTCGCGAGCGACTGGAGGGTATCGAAGAGGACGCCGAGCGCGTGGAAGCGCGCAAGCAGGTGCTGGAAGAAATCCTGCCCGAGGCGTTCGCGGTCGCGCGCGAAGCGGGGCGGCGGGTGCTCAACATGCGCCACTTCGATGTTCAGCTCATCGGCGGCATTGTTCTCCATCAAGGCAAAATCGCTGAAATGAAGACCGGCGAAGGTAAAACCCTGGTCGCCACTCTTCCTGTCTACCTCAACGCTTTGGCCGGCGATGGCGTGCACGTGGTCACGGTAAACGACTATCTGGCCAAGCGCGACTCGGAATGGATGGGCAAGCTCTATCGCTTTCTGGGATTGAGCGTTGGCGTGATCGTCCATGACCTGGACGATGATGAGCGCACTGAAGCCTACGCTGCCGATGTAACCTACGGCACGAACAACGAGTTCGGATTCGATTACCTGCGCGACAATATGAAGTTCAACCTGGCCGACTGCGTGCAGCGCGGCCACCGATTCGGGATCGTAGACGAAGTTGACTCCATCCTGATTGACGAAGCGCGCACGCCGCTTATCATCAGCGGGGCCAGTGAAGAGTCCACGGACAAATACGAGCGCGTCGACCGCATTATCCCGAACCTCAAAAAGGGGGCAGAGATTGAGACGGCTCCGGGCGAACCCAAGATTTACACGGGCGACTTTGTGGTGGATGAAAAGGCCCGGGCCACCACCATCACAGATGAGGGCTGGGAAAAAGTAGAGCGCCTGCTGGGCATCGGCAACATTGCCGACCCGGAAAACTGGGCGCTCAAGCACCACGTTGAGACAGCGGTGAAGGCGCACGCGATTTACCGCAAGGACGTGGAATACGTGGTCAAAGACGGCCAGATCGTCATTGTGGACGAGTTCACAGGGCGCATGATGCCCGGCCGCCGCTGGTCCGATGGCCTCCACCAGGCTATTGAAGCCAAAGAAGGCGTGAAGATCGAGCGTGAAAACCAGACGCTGGCTACGATTACTTTCCAGAATTACTTCCGTATGTACAAGAAGCTGGCCGGCATGACCGGCACCGCCGAAACGGAAGCGGCGGAATTCGAAAAGATTTACAAGCTCTCTGTGGTGGTGATTCCCACCAATAAGCCGCTGCTGCGCAAAGAGCAGCCAGACATTGTTTACCGCACAGAAAAAGAGAAATATTTTGCGGTAGCGGACGAGATTCAGAAGATGAGCCAGGAGAGCCGTCCCATTCTGGTGGGCACTACCTCCATCGAAAAATCTGAGCGCCTTTCCGATCTGCTGAAGCGGAAAAATGTGAAACACGTGGTGCTCAACGCCAAGTACCACGAGCGCGAAGCGGAGATTGTGGCGCAGGCGGGACGCATCGGCGTTGTGACCATCGCCACGAACATGGCCGGCCGCGGGACGGATATTCTGCTCGGCGGCAACGCCGAATTCATGGCTCGCCAGGAGGCGGTGAAGAAGGGCTCCGCACAGCCGCTACGCACTGCCGGCGGGGAAGTGGTGTTGCAGCAGGACAGCGCTCAGACAATCGTTTTCTATTACAACGGAACGGAATATCAATGCCCCACGCCGCAGTGGAATGAAATCCTGAACAAATACAAGACTGAGACAGATGCCGAGCACGACAAAGTGGTAGCGGTGGGTGGGTTGCACATTCTCGGCACTGAGCGCCACGAGGCGCGCCGCATTGATAACCAGTTGCGCGGGCGCGCAGGACGCCAGGGCGATCCCGGGTCCTCGCGCTTTTATCTGTCGCTGGAAGACGATCTCATGCGGATCTTCATCCCCAAAGGATGGATTTCCAACTTCCTGGAAAAGATGGGCATGACGGAAGGAGTGCCCATTGAATCGCGCATGCTGTCGCGAAGGATCGAGGCCTCACAGAAGGCAGTTGAGGCCCAGCATTTTGAATCGCGCAAACACATCCTGGAATATGACGATGTGATGAACAAGCAGCGCGAGGCAGTTTATGGCCTGCGCCGCCAGTTGCTTCAGGGCGTGGAACAGAAAGAACTGATTCTGGAAGATTACGTCGCCGGAATGGTTGGAGAAGCGCTCGATAATTTTGCTCCGCGGAACGTTCATTTTGATCAGTGGGATATGGAGGGACTGAAGAAGAGCCTGCTGGAGAACTTTGGTCTTGACCTGGCCAAGCGCGGAGTTGATGCGGAGAGCCTGAATCGGCAAGACCTGGGCGACGCGATCTTTGACAAGCTACGCGAGATTTACGACGAAAAAGAAAAACAGCTTAGCCCGGAGGGCATGCGCTACCACGAGCGCATGATTATGCTCAGCGTGCTCGATACACAATGGAAAGACCACCTGCTCAATATGGACCACCTGAAAGAGGGCATTGGGCTGCGTGGTTACGGACAGCACGATCCGTTGGTGGAATACAAGCGCGAATCGTTCAACATGTTCGAGATGATGATGCAGCGCTTCCAGGAAGATACTGTGCGGTACCTGTTCCACATGCGAATTGAGCAGGCGCCGTCAGTCTCTGCTGCCGCTGCCAGTGGCGAAGATGGCGGCCCACCGCCAGAACAGCCGCCGCGCCGTCGCGCGGCCACCTCAGTGGATGATCTGGAGGCACAGTTCGAACGCAGGAAGAAGCGCGAACTGGAGCAGGCACGCATGGCCGGTGCGACCAACGGAAATAAACCTCAGCAGGTAGTGCGCGGCCAAGCCAAGGTCGGACGCAACGATCCGTGTCCCTGCGGATCAGGCAAGAAATACAAGAAATGCTGCGGAGTTGCGGCGTAATTAGTTCTGAGAGTCGGCCATTCCCAGACTCACGCTTTTCGGGGTTGAGAGATAGCCGCTGACGCTATTCTTGTCCACCGTATTTACTACTACCTCAAACAGATTGTGGTCTTTGCCGCTGTAGAACTGTAGCGGTTCGTTAATTGTCTTGTCTTTCTTCTCGATTTTTTTGTCGTCGGCCATTACGTAAAGCGTGAACTGGCTTTTCTTGGAGTCGACTTTTTTGAGTTGCAGGCCGACCGTGGCCACGTGCGTGGCGTCCTTGCCCTTGGTAAGCGTGAATTCGTAGTAATTCCTGTCGCCTCTGTGCTTCAGGAGTTCCAGTTCATCGTGGGTGGTGGCGATGAGTTCGGATTCGCGGTTAAGATCGCCAATGGCATGTTCCAGCTTGGCTTTGGTGCTCTCAAGATCTGAGCGGGTTGCAGTGACGTCGTCTTTAACTTTAACAACGTCGGTTTTCACGCCATCCACGGCCCCGGAGACGGCTCCAAACTCGCGTTTTGTCTGCTCCTCTCCATCAGCTAACCGTGTCGCCATCACCTTCTGCTCGCGCTGAATAACGGCAGCCCGCTTGGCGAGATCCTGACGAGTGGCGCCCACGCGTTCGGCGAGAGCATCGACTGAGGCGCGGTTCTGGCTGGTGCTGTCGTCGATTTTTTTGGTCAGTTCCTCGAGCCGCGCGTTTTGCTTGCGCTCCAAGTCGCCTATCCGGTTGAACGCCATCACCAGAAAAACGGCTGAAGCGACAATGTAAATTCCGACAATGACCAGGAGAATATTGCGCACTATCGAACTGCCGCCCGCAGGCTCGAAATCCTCTGACATTAGGTCACCTCTCGCTTTTCCTGGGAAGACAATCAACATTTTTGAGCAGAACTGCTGCTCTGTCAAACAAAAGAACCAGCTCTTAGTACTTAGTAATTAGTATTTAACGAAACCGAAAAATCAAAATCAAAGACATGCGTTTGAAAGAGAAGAAACTCTGGTTATGAAATTGCATAAAAAACGCCTAAGGAGTCCCAGCCCCCCAAAGAGCTGCCGTCTTGTCAGAGAGAGAATTAAGCACTTAGGAGCTCGGTTGCGTGAAACTCTGAGTGGAGGAGTGTACTCGTCCTCCATGTTTCGGTATATGCATCCTCATGATGGGCATGTGGACGATACTTCAATAACAACTTTAATGTGACTCGATGACTAAAAGACCACTTCTGTTAATATTCTTTCTTGTCTTGCTGTTCTGGCTGAGCTGCTATGTACGGGCAACAGAGAAAGCAGCGCCACCCCCGGCAGTGCAGGCCAACGCCGCCGATCACAGCAGGGGAACTCAGCGGTTATCTGACAACGGAAACCTGCCAGAATCTGCCAGTGCCTTGCCGTTGCTTTCGGCCATAGGCGCAGGAGCGTTGCTCGGTGGATTGCTCTCAGCCCGGCGGACGCGCTCAGGACGGTGAGTAGCTGCTTTCAGGCATCTAACGCTTTATGAACTTTGTTCGCAAGCTGCGGGCTCGTACTGTGCGTGAGTGGATCGCACTTGTGTTCCTGCTGGTGGGAGTAGGTTTAATCGGTTATGTCGCCAGCCAGTATTGGGGGATGTACCGCAGCCAGCGTCGCCTTGAAGCCGAATGGGAGAAGCAGGCTACTATGGCGACTACTCCGGGCCTGCCCAAGCTTTCAGAGCAGGAGACGCTGACCAGGGTCTCCATCCCGAAAATCAATTTGGATGCGATTGTGGTGGAAGGGGCCACGCCTAAACAGCTCGCAGTGGGTCCGGCTCACATCACCGAGACAGCTTTTCCTGGCCAAACCGGAAATGCAGTGATTACGGGCCACCGCGACACCTTCTTTCGCCACATTTATGAACTGCAAAAGGGCGACACGATCCTGGTTCGGCGGAACAACGAAGTTTTCAAATATGAAGTTACCGGAAAGAAGATTGTGAAGCCTGAGGATGTGAGCGTGCTCAAGCCAACGACCGATCCGCAGCTCACTCTGATCACTTGTTATCCCACTTATTACATCGGGCCCGCGCCAGACCGGCTGGTGGTGTTCTCCAAACTGATCGATCATGAGCCGGAGATGAAGGCGGTCACCCAGTAGTTAGTACTTAGCTTTTAGTACTTAGGTAAACCAACCCCAGAACCAAAACCCAAAAAACCAAAACCCAACCGCAACAGGAATCCCCGATAAAATGAAGCTGTGAAGACGTGGGACGTCATTATTTCCGGCGCAGGGATCATTGGTGTTTCGCTGGCGCTGGAACTGCGCGAGAGAGGCTCTGAAGTGCTGGTGCTGGACAGCGGTGAGCCAGGGAAGGAAGCTTCGTCCGCGGCCGCAGGGATGCTCTCGGCTACTGATCCGGAGACTCCGCAGGAATTGAGAGAGCTGGCGCGAGTTAGCGCTGAGCTGTATCCCACATTTGTCAGGAAAATCGAGAGTTCCTCCGGGATGCTGGTGGACTTCCGCCAGGGTGCAATTGCGTTGCTTTCGAAGACCGAAACGGCACCACCAGAGTACGAGCCTTTATCTCCAGATCAATTGAAAGAACATGAACCGGCGCTGCGGGCCGGCGATTTAGCTGCATATCGTATTGAGGGTGAGCACAGTGTAGATCCGGCTCTGCTGATGGAGGCGGGGGTGGGGGCGGCACGGGCCGCCGGAGTTGTTGTTCACGGAACTGTCGCTGTGCAGCAGATGAATTCTGCCAGTAGGCTGGTTGAGGTGACTACCGCGAAAGATCGGATCATGGCGCGGGTTGCGGTCAACTGCCAGGGCGCGTGGTCGGGCGCGCCAGTGCGTCCGCGCAAAGGCCAGATGCTGTATTTGCAGCCGGAAAGTCCGCTGCTGCTCCGGCATGTGGTGAGGTCCCCGGAAGCGTATCTGGTTCCGCGCAGCTCGGGCAGGATTCTGGTGGGAGCAACCGTCGAGGATGTGGGTTACGATAAAACCGTAGAGCATGGAATGATTGCGGAGCTTCACAGGAAAGCAGGCGAGATTGTTCCTGAACTGAGTTCGGCTCCTGTGGTGGCGAGTTGGGCGGGGCTGCGTCCGGGGACACCGGACGACTTGCCGATTCTGGGAGAAACCGAGAAGCGCGGCGTGTTCATAGCGAGCGGCCACTTTCGCAACGGCATCCTTTTGGCACCGATTACGGCGCAGATCATGGCGGATATGATTCAAGGAAAACATTCACAGTTTGAACTATCTGCATTCGCAGTAGACCGGTTTGCTTCATCGTTGCCGGGACCACGATAAGACAGAAACCACAAAGGGCACTAAGGCACACGAAGGAAAGCGAACATCAGGTCTGGCTCAGCACGATAAAATGAGTTTACTGTGCAGCTCTTACTGATTACCTTGCTGGTGAAGCTGGGCGTGGCCACGGCCGTGGGAAGCGCGCTGGGGCGCACCAAGGAATTCAAGAAGCTGCTGTTCAAACATAACCGCACGCTGCGCGAATCGGTTTACCTGATTCTTTTCATCTGCATACCTTTTGCGCTGGGAGTGTACATCCGGCTGGCGGCGCACTGGACTCCGGCAGACCTGGGGTTTGAAGTTTCCATCCTGGTGGGAGTGATCGGCGGAAGATTCGCCGGAGTAGTTGGCGGGGCATTATTGGCTTTACCTGCAATGCTTTACGGGGAATTTCTCACACTTCCAGTGAATATTGCCGCGGGCGGAGTTGCGGGGATTCTGCGCCACTTCTGTCGCAACGAAGAAGAGATATGGACCTTCTCACCCTTCATCGATCTGAGTATCTACCGCTGGATCAAGCGCATTCTGCGCTATCCACGCATCGACTGGCAGACAGCCTTCTTCCTGATCGTGGTGGCGCTGCAGGCGGCGCGGCTGGAGATCAGATATGCCATGCCGAAAGCGCTGTTTGCCAACGATCCAACTGCTCCAACACCCGTTGCGCTGCTGGCGCTGTTCGCGTTTATGGTGGCCACCGTTGCCGTGCCCATCAAGATATGGAACAACGCTCGCATTGAGATGAAGCTGGAGGAGCAGGAGCGCCTGCTGCTGGAAGCGCGGCTGGATGCGCTGCAGAGCCAGGTGAACCCGCATTTTCTATTCAACACTCTCAATTCCATTTCCTCCCTGGTGCGGTTTGATCCGGATAGTGCGCGGGAATTGATTGTGAAGCTCTCAAAGCTTTTGCGGCGGCAATTAGGCAAGCACGACGATTTTGTGCAACTGCGCGAGGAAGTTGAATTCGTAGACGACTACCTGGACATCGAGGTGGTGCGGTTTGGCCGCGACAAGCTGCGCATCTGCAAAGACCTTGATCCGGAAACGCTGGACATTGTGATTCCCAGCATGCTGCTTCAACCGCTGGTGGAAAACAGCGTCAAGCACGGGCTGGCGCCCAAGGTGGACGGCGGGAGCATCACGCTGCGCAGCCGTCTGGAGCAGGGCAAGCTGGTGATTCAGGTGGAAGATGATGGCGTGGGAATGAGCGCTCCTCCGGCGGTGGCGGCGCACTCCCGCAGCTCCGGTGCGGGGATCGGCATGATGAATGTGGCCGAGCGCCTGCATGTGCTTTTTGGCGACGAAGGCAAGGTCACGGTAGAGAACCGTGATAGCCGGGGGACGAGAGTGATTGTTGAGCTTCCTGTTCTGCAGAATGAGATGAACACCGGGCCCGCCGATTCCACTATTTACACTTTGCGTTCCAGCACCCGCTCATAAAACTTTTCATATTCAGGAATGATGCGGGAGGAGCAAAAGCGCGATTGCGCTTCCCAGCGCGCGACTTTTCCCATCTCGCGCAGCCGCTTCTCATCAGAAAGAATTTCAACGGCGTAGCGGGCCATGGTGTCCACATCTCCAACTTTGGCCAAAAAACCGCTCTTCCCATGCTCAATCACCTCGGGAACGCCGCCGACAGCGGTGGCGATGGCGGGCACCTCGCAGGCCATTGCCTCAAGCGCAGCCAGTCCAAAGGATTCAAGTTCGCTCGGTACCAGCAGGAGATCGGCGATGGAAAGCTTTTCGTGGACGCGATCAACTTTGCCCAGAAAGTCCACTTTCTGGCGCAGGCCCTTCTGATCAACCAGCCATTCTGCGCGCGAGCGCTCGGGACCATCGCCCATGAGCAGCAGCCGCGCGGGAAGCTGCTTTTGCACGCGGTCAAAAATTTCGATCACATCGCAGAGGCGCTTAACCGGGCGGAAGTTGGAGACGTGAACCAGAATTCGCTCGTCTGGCGCCGCGAATTCGCTGCGCCGCTCGGCGGCCTTGGGATCGCGCATGTATACGTCGCAATTGACGAAGTTGTAGATAACTTCGATGGGATGGCGAATCTCAAATTCCTGCACGGTGCGCTGCTTGAGATAGTTGGAGATGGCAGTGACGCCATCGCTGTTTTCAATGGCGTAGCGGGTTACCGGAAGATAGGAATGATCGGCGCCAACGATGGTGATATCGGTTCCGTGCAGCGTGGTGACAAAGGGCAGATTACGCGGTTTGGGAGCGGCTGCCAGCATTTGGCGAGCCAGCAGGGCGCTAACTGAATGGGGAATAGCGTAGTGGACGTGGAGAATATCCAGTTTGTAGATTTCGGCTACTTCGGCCATGCGCGTGGCCAGAGCCAAGTCATAGGGTGGATATTCGAAAAGGGGATACTGCGAAACCGTGACTTCGTGAAAGAGAATGCGCGGCTGATTGGTGTTAAGGCGAATCGGCTGCTGGTAGGCAATGAAATGGACTTCGTGCCCTCTGGCAGCGAGCTCGATGCCCAGCTCCGTCCCCACCACCCCGCTGCCGCCGTAGGTGGGATAGCATGTGATTCCGATGTTCATGTTTTGGCCCTTAGCTATTGGGTTTGGCCCTTAGCTTTTGACTTCCCGCAATTGACATTTGTTACGAAGTAATTTCGATTCAGCCGCTGATTACAGGATTCATAATTTCCTATCTGAGGCCTCACCACGGAGACACCGAGACACTAAGAAAGCAATGAAGCTATCGGTTTAGGCGCGCATAGGAAATCAGTTCAATTCCACGGTTTGCCAGCGCCTGTCGGGTTTGTTCCGAAGTAAGCGCATCCAGTTCAACCTGGCGCGATTCGAGCAGGCGCGTTCCGGCGGCGCTAAGGTCGGAATCCATGTATCCAGGATGACAGACCAGTTCCCAGGTACCCTCAGGCAGCGCCTGAATTGTCTTGATCAGGAGTTTCTGGTTTAGATGGCCGGTGACGATAATGCCCACAGTCCCGCTGGTTGTGGACATGCCTGCTTCTTTTACGATTTGCTGGAAAGCGCGAGCGAATCTTGACAGCAATGTGACTTGGGCCATGCGGATCCAGTTGGCCGGACGGCCCAACAACCCTGCGATGGGCCAAACGTGCGAAGGTTCAAAAGGATTTCTCACCGCACGAATGCCGCACGCCTTGGCCGCGGCCAGCACGGGACGAAGCACATGGGAAAACATGTGAGTGTGCTTGTGTGTGTCCAGATGGGTCAGGGTAATCCCGGCGGATTGCATTTTGCGAATCTGAGCCTCGGTTTCGCGCTGAATTTCTTCCGGCGCAAGCCGATTGCGGGTAGCGGCAAGGGCAAAATCCTTGATGCTGTTGCGAAATCTGCCGCCCGGGGCAAGAGAATTCAGACCACTGCTGAGCGGCGTGCCATCTACGAGCACAATGTGTCCGCCGACGGCGAGATCGAGCTGGGTTTGTGCGAGGGTTGCGGCTTCATTGAATGCGACGGAGTTGGCCATGAGCGTAGCCGAGGTAATTGCGCCTGCGCGACTCGCTTCCGCGATCGCGCGGTTCACGCCTGAGGTTAGACCGAAATCGTCGGCATTGATGATGAGTCGCGGCACCAGAAGCGATTGTAGCCGCGAATGACCGCGAATCTACGCGAATGGAAACCAAGGAGTAATTCGCCGCCGTTTGTGGAGATGAGCGCTACGCGATTGATTCACATGAGATTGAGTGGACGGACTGGACTACATGGACGATGTGGACGCTTCAGTTGCCTGGCGCTTCGCTGCAACGCAGATTTGCGCATAGATGCCAAAGCTAAGAGCCAAAGGCCAAAAGCTAAGGGCTGCTTTTATGCTGTTTTTACTTCCTGCGGTTTCTGCTCTTTTTCGCCCAGGACGGACTTGATTTTTTCCAGCAGTGCGGGGAAAAGGTCTTCTTTCTGCAGGCAGGCAGCAACGTCAGGGCTGTTTACCGGTTCGTAACCGGTTACAACGATGACCGGCACATCGGGATACTTTTCATGGATTTTGCGGGCCAGTTCCATGCCGTTCATGCCTTCCATGCGGACGTCAGTTACCAGAATGTCAAAATCTTCCTGTTCGAACTTGCGCAGGGCATCTTCCCCGTTATACGCGCTTACGGCGCGATAGCCCTGCATTTCGAGAATCTCGCAGCTCAGTCTTGCCAACACCTCATGGTCATCAACAAAGAGGATGGCTCTCATGAATGCCTCCTTCGGGGCAAGAGGGTGCAATCGATTCTGCCGTGGCCGTGGAGAGAACACAATTTAGCCTTCTCACTTTGGTTTCGTAAATGGCGAAAAAAGATGCCTCCACGGGGAAATTTTCCCGTCATTTGGGGTACAAATATACGCCCAAGACGACCTATTGGCCAGAACTTGGTAAGTACAGCATGGGAATATCGGTCTGTTTTATGGCGGCGTTGAAAGCCGGCACGTCCGACGATAGAACCTGTTTCCAGGCCGCCAGTTGCTGATCAAGTCTGCCGCGCAGCATCTTGAATACGTCGTACTGCTGCTGCGTAGGCACGCCATCGCCCGCCTCCAGGCTTGAGGTGAAGGTATCGAATAGTTCGTTGAGCATGTCGGGGAAGGCCAGATTGGCCTCTGAACCCTTCATGTTCACCTGGATTAACTGCTCTTCCACGGGCGTCATTTTATTGTCCAGAGCGTTGGCCTGATCGAGCAGCGGCCTGAGTTTGGGATCGCCTTCGAACCGCGGATGCAGCCCTTTGAGCTCGGTGCGCAGCCCGCGAATCTGGTTTACAGCGCGGTGGAGCTCAGTGTTGGCCTGCCAGACCTGCATCTGCAAGGCGAACAGCTTTTCAAGGTCGGCGGCGGGAATGTTCTTCACGCGGGGATCAATCACAATCTCCAGCGGCTGGGTCTGGCTCTGATTGCCCACTGTGAGTTTGGCTGTGTATTTGCCAGGCAAAGCCAGTGGGCCGCGTGGGCCAACACCCGTATAAAACGCTCCGGGAATGGGTACAGGGGTCTCCCAACGCAGATTCCAGGCGTAGCGATTCATGCCTGCTGCGGCGGGGACGGTCGTTACTTCCTTGATCTGATCCGGCCACTCCGGCGGTTGCTCGAATTCCTTTTTCTCGCGGCTGGAAAGACTGCGCACCAGCTTGCCGGTACTATCAAGAATTTCCAGCTTAACCTCATCTTTCGGCGGGGTTTTGAAGTAGTAGTCAATCACTGCGCCCATCGGCGCATCATCGCCCACGGGGCCGCGGCGCTCAATCTGGTCAGGATAATGAATGCGCAGGGCCGGTTCCGGTTTGTACAGGATCATTTCCGCGCTGGCAGAGTTGGAATCGATCTGCCGCAGGGGAGTAATGTCATCCAGCACCCAGAATGAGCGGCCATGAGTAGCCACGATCAGGTCATCCTGATGGATGTTCAGATCGTGAATGGGTACAGTGGGTAAATTGAGTTTGAGTGGCTGCCAGTTCTCGCCATCGTCGATGGAGAAGTAGACTCCTGTTTCGGTACCGGCATACAGCAAACCCTTGCGTACCGGATCCTCGCGCACGGAGCGCACATAGGAGCCTTCAGGAATACCATTGCTGATCAGCGTCCAGCTCTTGCCGGAATCGCGTGTGCGGTAGATGAAAGGACGGAAGTCGTCGAGCTTGTGGCGATCGACGGCGATATAAACGCCGGCAGCATCGTAGTGGGAAGGTTCGATAATGCTGATCATGCTCCACTCCGGCAGCTCTTTAGGCGTGACGTTGCTCCAATGTTCGCCACCGTTGGCTGAGGTCCAAACCAGGCCGTCGTCAGTGCCGGCCCAGAGCAGGTCTTTTTTTACGGGAGACTCGGCGGCGGCAAAAATGGTGTCGTAATACTCAACACTGGTGATATCCAGAGTGATCGGCCCGCCGGACGGTTTTTGCTTCGATTTGTCATTGCGCGTGAGATCGGGGCTTATCTGTGCCCAGCTCTGTCCGCCGTTGGTTGATTTGAACATGACCTCACCGGCGGTATAGAGAGTGTTGGGATCATGGGGGGAAACGAACAAAGGAGAGGTCCACTGGAAGCGGTGAATGAGTTTTTCTGCACCGTTGCCGGAGGGATCGAGCGGGAGCACGGAAATGTCCACAAGTTGTTCGGTGCGTTTATCAAAACGCGTGGTCACGTATTCCGCGCCAGCATAAACAATGTTGGGATCGGGAGGATAGGGAGCGATGTATCCGCTTTCACCACCGCCTACGGCAAACCAATCCTGGCGGCCGATTACGCCGTCATCGTCAAAGCTCTTGATGGCGATGGTCGAGTTGTCCTGCTGCGCGCCATAGATGTAATAGGGCCAGCGATTGTCTGTAAGTACGTGGTAGAACTGCGCGGTGGGCTGGTTGTATTGGGTTGTCCAGGTTTTACCGCCGTCGGTGGAGATGGTTGCTCCGCCATCGTTGCCATTGATCAGGCGCTGAGGATTATCAGGATCGATCCACAGGCCGTGATGGTCGCCATGGGGCGCAGGCACAAGATTGAAGGTGCGTCCGGCATCAGTGGAGCGAAACATACCTGTGTTCAGAACGTAGACAGTATCAGCAGATTTGGGATCGGCAAAGATGTGAGTGAAATACCAGGCTCGCTGGCGTAGGCGGCCATCTTCGTTCATGCGGATCCAGTTTTCGCCACCATCGTCGGAGCGATAGAGTCCGCCATCCTTGGACTCAATCATGGCGTAGACACGACTGGAATCCGCGCCTGAAACAGAGACGCCGATGCGTCCCATAATTCCGGAGGGCAGACCGCTGCCTTCCAGATGCCTCCAGGTTGTGCCGCCATCAGTGGATTTATAGAGCCCGCTGCCCGGGCCGCCGCTGTTGAGGCTCCACGGAGTGCGGTAGACCTGCCAGAGAGATGCAAACAGCGTATTAGAGTTGTTGGGATCGAAGACGACGTCAATCGCGCCGGTAGTGTCGTCTTTGTAGAGGACTTTCTGCCAGTTGGCGCCACCATCGGCGCTGCGATAGAGACCTCGTTCTGTATTTCGGCCGTAAGCGTGGCCGAGCGCAGCTACAAAAACGATATTGGGATTTTTGGGATCAATAATTACAGCGCCAATGTGCCGGGTATCTTTTAATCCCATGTTTTTCCAGGTGCGACCTCCATCCATGGATTTGTACACGCCGTCGCCATAGGAGATATTGCCGCGGATGCAGGCTTCGCCGGAGCCGGCGTAAATTATGTTGTGATCAGAAGAAGAGACGGCGATGCTGCCGATGGAAGCAATGTTTTCCTTATCGAAGATCGGCTCCCAGTTCACTCCGGCGTCAGTGGATTTCCAGATGCCGCCGGAGACAGCGCCAAAATAAAAAACGTTGGGCTCGCCGGGCACCCCGGTGACGGCCAGGACGCGTCCTCCGCGAAACGGCCCTACCTGACGCCAGCGCATGGCGCTGAACAGGCTCTCGTTAAGTGCGTGCGCCGAAGCCGGTGTGGAAGCGGCGGGCTTCTCGGAAGATTTGGCTTGTTTTGATGCTTTTTTTGATTGGCTGAAAGCAAATGTAGCAAGCAGTATGACGAACAACGTAAGGCGACGTGACATATTCGGCTATTGACTCCAGAAGGGAATTAACGCGCCATGATACAGGAAAGCAGAGGGTGTCAGCCGCGAATAAAAACGAACGCACGCGAATTAAGAAACGGCTATGCCGTTTTAGCAAATAATGCGCCGATCTGAATGCGAAGAAACCACAAGATCCCTCCGGCTCTCCACCCGAGCGGAGAACCCTCGGGATGACGTAAGCTTTTTTGTTACCGCATGGTATTAGTTAAATCGATCTAGAGCCAATGGCGAACTTGCTATTTGCTTTCTTCGACTTTGACCCAACCACTCTGATAATTAATGCTGATTTTCATTCGGCTCAGGGTGTCGTAGCCGATGAAACCTGACACTTCGGTGCCGAGTTGTTGGCTGAGAGAGTGACGGTCGAAGACCAGCAAATCACGCCGCGAGGGCGGAGCGCCGGCAAATTCCATGAGCGCGTCATCAAACCGGGAAACCTTGTTCACATCTCCGCTGACGCCGCTCACCCGCTTGTCACTCTCGTGAAGATTGCTTTCCTGCTTTACGGCCTGCGGCGTGATGGAGCTAAAATTAGCGCCGGTATCGAGGACGAAAAGCGCTGTGATGGAATGATTCACCCGCGTGGGCAGAAGCAGGAGATGGCCGAATTGAAAGGCCTTTTCATCCATTTGGTCAGCAATGGGATGGTTGCGAACCCCTGCAGCGAACAGATAGGCTTTGGGCAGGGAATCGAGGCGAAGCTTGCGCTGATGAACGTCCAGGGTCAACAGGAACTTGGAGAAAATATCTGTCCCTAAAATGCCGTCGTCACCGGCGTTGTCGTTCTTCATAGTCACGTGGGCAACGCAATCATGAAACTCAACGGGGCCGATGGTGACTTTGTCTACCCAGGCAAAATAGCCGGCCGTGGGGCCGGAATCGCCCACGCCTTCAATGGCGTAATCTGAGATTTTTCGCGCGCCAATCTTTTCTGCCAGCTTGCGAGGAATGGTCATCCAGCTTGAGCCGGTGTCGAGCAACAATGTGGCGGCAGTGGATTCGTTGAACTTCACGTGCACGCCGAGTCCCAACGTAGTTCCGGGCCGTGGAGAAAGCAGGTCGAGCTTGATGTCCGTTGCCGGAGGGGCGGCAGGGCCAACCCAGACCTCACGTTCGCCGATGCCTTTTACCAGGTTGATGAATTCACGCTCGTGCCGCTCTTCCCGGGGAGTGGAGCGATATTGGCTCAGATGTTTTTCCAGTTCATTGACGCTCTGCGGATACGGCAGCTGTACGGCCCAGTGGTAGAGTGCATCGCCATCGTCAGGATCGAGTTCGTGGGCTTTGCTGAAGAATTCCCTGGCGTACTGATTCAGCGAGACCGCACTGTGGATTTTGCCCATGCCTAGCCAGGCCCGAGCGCAGTTCGAGTCGAGGTTGAGAGCGGTTTCGTATTCGGTTTGCGCGTCGCGGAGCAGGCCTTTGCGGAAATAAACATCGCCGCGGACAGCGTGGACTGGGGCCGACTGCGGCAGGGCGGCGAGGGCCTGAGCGGAAGCTGACTCGGCAGCCGGGAGATCGTCGGCTTTCAGGTAGCTCTGCACCAATCCGGCGTGTGCGCCGGCCGATGAAGAGTCTTTTGTCAAGATGGCCCGGTAGGCAGTGGCTGCTTCCTGGAATTTGCCTTGCTTGAAGAGGCTAAGAGCGGAGACAAGTGGCTCGTTATTAACCTGGGGAGCGGCCAGAGGGTCGGCCAGACAGACGACGGCGAGCAGGAACAGCCAACGGGACATGAGGAGATTTTAGAGCAGAAAACGCAAAGCCTTCAGGTTCAGTCACGCGCGGCTTTGAAAACATAGGGTTCCAGACTCACCAAACCATCGCGATAGT
>Ga0126371_10002604_pt1 | contig 15557 bp, 12 predicted proteins | sample PanSoiMetaPlot_4_FD_110145 | JGI IMG/M metagenome (GOLD analysis project Ga0126371, IMG submission 110145) | Tropical forest soil microbial communities from Panama - MetaG Plot_4 | ecosystem: Environmental > Terrestrial > Soil > Tropical forest > Bulk soil | place: Panama | collected 2016-02-17 | reverse complement strand
CTCATTCTGATCGCGCTTGAACTGCTCCGCAGGGTCGAGTTGAAGCTGGCGTTGAAGTCGATGCTCGTGACCTACGAAGTGACGGGCGCGAGCGCAGAAGGCGCGCTCATTGAAGTGAATCGCGTACTCGATCAAGTTCATGGCACGATGCAGAATGTTCGAGTGGCGGGAACTCCGGGGCTTGCCCGCATGCTGTTCTCGGTCGATTGTCCACGCGAAGATCATGATGAAATCAATATTCTTCTGCATCAGTCCACCACGTTTTCAAGCGTCAGTTCGCTGGGCGTCATAGAGCACGAATGAGCCGGTCGCGCAGTACGGTTCCTTTCACCAAGGCCAGCGCCTGCGGGAACGACTTCCTGCTTATCGAAGGAACCGCAGTTTCCGAAAATCAACCTGAATTCACGCGGCGCGTTTGCGACCGCCATAACGGCGTGGGCGCCGATGGCGTGGAATGGCTGTGGCCGGCGAAGGGTGCGCACATCGAAGCCAGGCTGATCAACGCGGATGGGTCGGCGGCGGAGATTTCTGGAAACGGAACGCGATGCGTGGCGGCTTATCTTTGCGCGCAGGGTCGGCGTAAAGAGTTCCGGATTAAGACCGGGGCGGGAGTGAAGGTTTGCACGCTGACGGCGAAGAATGGCGCTACCTACGAGTTCGAAACCGCGATGGGTGTTCCCGAGGTCAGCAGTTCAATCGCGATCGCGACGCAGTTCGGTGAGATTGACGGGGTTCCGGTATCGATGGGGAATCCGCACTTCGTGATTTTTGTGGACCAGTTTTGGGCGGATTGGCAGCTAAGGGCAGCGGACATCCAGAGCGTGGTCGGCTTCAGGCAAGGGATTAACATTGAGCTGGTAGTCACGAGAAACACAGCAAATATCGACGTACGATTTTACGAACGCGGGGTCGGGGAGAGCCAATCTTCAGGGACGGGTTCGTCGGCCGCTGCAGTGGCTGCGATCACGACCGGGCGCGCGAAGTCACCGGTGCGGGTCCACGCGCCGGGAGGAACGCAGGAAGTCCGGTTCGAAAAAGAGGTCTACTTACGAGGGCCGGCAACGCTCATCTGCGGAGGCGAGTACTTCATTTAGGATAAGACTCCAACCAAAATGCAAATCACGCGCCAGAAGCCTGCTTCGTTGCGGCCCGGAGACACTGTGGGCATTGTGGCGCCTGCCAGCAACATCAAGAAAGAGCTGTTGGACAAAGGCTGTGCGCGGCTGCTGGAGCTGGGGTACAAGCCGTTCTATCTGGATTCGATTCTTGAACAGGATTTGTATTTCGCGGGATCGGCAGCGAGGCGGGCACGCGAACTGGAGGAGATGTTTACGCGTCCGGAGGTCCGGGCGATCGTATGTGCGCGTGGCGGTTACGGAGCGAACTATCTGCTGCAGGAACTGTCGCCGTCGAAGATCACTGGAAATCCAAAAAGTTTTGTCGGCTACAGCGACATCACGACGCTGCTGACTTGCTTCGCGGATTCCGCTGGTTTCGTGACGTTTCATGGTCCGATGGTGACCAAGGATTTCGCGCATGAAGATGGAGTCGACTTGGCGTCCTGGGAAGCAGCCTTGACCGGGCTTGCCGAATGGGAGGCTGGGGGAACTGCGGACACCCGGGCGGAAGGCTTAGTCGACGGCGATGGAGAAGGGATTCTGTACGGCGGGTGCCTTTCGCTTCTGGTGGCGTCGCTCGGCACCCCGCACGAAATTCAGACGGCGGGCACGATTCTGTTCATTGAGGATGTGAATGCGCGGCCGTTTCAGATCGACCGCATGCTGATGCAATTGAAGCTGGCGGGGAAGTTGAACGGCGTGCGCGGGATTGTCTTCGGTGAAATGCTCGATTGCGTACAGACACAGAATCAGGGCTACACGCTGCAAGAAGTGATTCTGCGAATTGTAGGTGCACTGGGGATTCCGGTTGCGTACGGATTGCGCTCGGGGCACGTAACCCGGAAGAACATCACACTTCCGATTGGCGCCCGCGCGGGTTTGAACGTGAGCGGGGGGAGAGCGCAGCTTAAGATATTGGAGGCGGCGACGACGCCGTAGCTTTCATCAAGGTTCGGAGATTCATGGCAGAAAAGAAGCACATTCATCTGATTGGCATTTGCGGAACGGCGATGGCCTCGCTCGCGGGGATGTTGAAGGAGCGTGGCTTTCGCGTGACAGGGTCGGACGCGGCGGCATATCCGCCGATGTCGGATTTTTTGGCGTCACTGGGGATTCCAGTCGCTCAGCCGTTTGATCCCAAGAATCTGTCGCCAACGCCGGATTTGGTGGTGGTCGGCAACGCGATTTCGCGTGGAAATGTTGAGCTGGAGCATGTGTTGGATGTGCGTATTCCGTTCTGCTCTTTACCGCAACTGCTACACGATGAATTTCTGCGCCGGAAGGAAGTGCTCGTCGTCGCCGGCACGCACGGGAAGACGACGACCACGTCGATGCTGTCGTGGATTTTTCAGTCGGCGGGGATGGAGCCGTCGTTTTTGATCGGTGGCATCGCAGAAAATTTCGGATCGAGTTTCTCGTTGGGAGAAGGGAAGCACTTCATCTTGGAAGGCGACGAGTACGATACGGCGTTCTTCGACAAGGGTCCAAAGTTCCTGCACTACTTTCCGGATTCAATCATTCTGACATCCGTCGAGTTTGATCATGCGGATATCTACAAAGACCTGGATGCGGTCGAAACGTCGTTTAAGCGACTCGTAAACTTGGTGCCGCGCCGCGGGCGCGTGGTGGCTTTCGATACTGACGAAAGCGTGAATCGCTGCGTGGCGAAGGCGTTTTGCCCCGTGGAACGCTATGGGTCGCGCGACGGATCGGCGTGGCAAACTGTGGATCTGCGCTTCGAGCCGTCGCGGACGACTTGGAGCATTGTTCGCGAAGGAAAAGCCTGGGCAAACTTCGAGTTTGCACTCGCAGGCGAATACAACGTGGTGAATGCGACGGCAGCAACGGCTCTGGCCTCGTCATGCGGAATTCCAGTCGAGAAGATTCAGCAGGCGCTCAAGACGTTCAAGAGTGTGAAGCGGCGTTTGGAAGTGAAGGTGGAAATCAACGGCATCACAATCATTGACGATTTTGCGCATCATCCCACGGCCATCGCATCGACCTTGACCGCGCTCCGCGGACGCTACCCGGGGCGCAGGCTGTGGGCGATCCTCGAACCGCGTTCAAATACATTGCGACGGAATGTATTTCAGCACGAACTGGTCAAGAGCCTCGGACTCGCGGATGAGGTCATTGTGGCGGGCGTTTTCAAATCCGACGCGATCCCTCCTGCGGAGCGACTCGATCTGATGGCAGTCGGGGCAGAGCTGCAGCAGAGCGGAAAGCACGCGCGCATCATCTCCGGAGTCGAAGGCATAGTGCAGGTCGTCGCGCCCGAGCTGCGGAGCGGAGACGTGGTCGCGATCCTCTCTAACGGCGGCTTCGACGGCATCTACGAAAAATTGCCGGCGCAATTGAAGGAACACGGCGTAGCATCCAGCAGGAAGAATCCTCTGGAGGCGTCCGCGAAAGCATGATCCGAGCCAGGTCGTGGAGGTCACTCATCGTCGTCCTCGGCATGATGTGGCTTCTCCCCGTAGCGCTAGTTTCCCAACCCATCTCGACTCACCAAACGGAAGCGGATCGGATCGTCTACACGGTCTCGCTTGCCGGAACTCGAACCCATCTGGTTCACGTGGAAATGCGATTGCCGTCGGGCGAGCCTGCGCGCGCGGTGCAGTTACCGGTGTGGAATGCGACCTACCAGATCCGGGACTTTGCCCAGTACGTCAACTGGGTGAAGGCGAAGACGCCGAATGGAAATCCTCTTCCTCTCGTCCACACCGATAAAACAACGTGGCGGATCGACGGAGCGCAGGACGGCGCCATCGTCGAGTACGAAATCTTCGCCGACGAGGGCGGTCCCTATGGGGCGCAGCTCAATGCCCATCATGCATTTTTCAATTTCGCCGAGATCCTGATGTATCCGGTGGACAGCCGTGCGATGGGAATCGATCTGGTTTTCACCGACCTGCCGCAGGGCTGGAAGATGGCGACGCCGCTTGAGAGTGCAGGTTCCGGTTTTCAAGCTGCGAACTACGACCGGCTGGTCGATTCGCCTGTGGAGATAGGCACCTTCGACGAGGCCGATTTCGACGAGGGCGGCGGACATTACCGAGTTGTCGTTGATGCAGACAAAGCCGACTACAATCTTTACAAGATCGTTGCCGATCTTCAGAAGATCGTAGCGGCCGCAACGGCGTGGATGAACGATCGGCCCTTCCAGACGTACGTGTTCCTTTACCACTTTCCTCGGCACCGTGGCGGCGGAGGGATGGAGCACGCGTACGCTACGGCCATCGATCTGAACCCGGAGGCCCTGAACAATACGCTTGAAGTGCTCGACATTGTTTCAGCTCACGAATTCTTCCACCTGTGGAACGTGAAGCGAATACGGCCACAGTCGCTTGAGCCGATCGACTACACGAAAGAGAATTACACACGCGCGCTGTGGTTCAGCGAAGGTGTAACCAGCACGGTTGAGGACATCATCCTGTCGCGCGCCGGGTTGCTGAAAGAACATCGCTACTTGCAAATACTGGGCGAACAAATTTCTTATCTCGAAGACAGCCCGGCGCGTCCGTTGCAATCCGCAGAAGAGTCGAGCCTGGATGCGTGGCTCGAGCGGTACTCGTACTACAGCCAGCCCCAGCGGAGCATTTCGTATTACAACATCGGCGCGTTGCTCGGAATCATGCTCGATCTCGGCATGCGCGAAAACAGCCAAGGCCATGCGTGCCTGCGCGATCTTTTCCAGTGGATGAACCGGAACTACGCGCAGCAAGGCAAGTTTTTTCCCGACTCGCAGGGCGTAGCGCAAGCCGCGGACGCTGTTGCGCACGGGGACTATTCGTCGTTCTTTCGGAAATACGTGAGTGGGGTGGAAGAGATCCCATGGGACGATTTCTTCCGGAATGTTGGCCTTCACGTTGTGCGAAAGAAAGTCAGCGTCGCGGAGGTCGGATTTGTTGCCGGAAGGAGTTTCGACCAGCCTGCCGCCGTCGCGCAGGTGGATGGCGGAAGCGAAGCGGAGAAGGCGGGCCTTGCGATCGGCGACGTGCTGCTTGAAATCAATGGGCACGAGCCGGGGCCCGATTTTGAGCGCAAACTACAGCAACTGCACGCCGGCGACACATTGAAAGTCCGGGTGCGAGGGGAGAACGGCGAGCGCGAATTGCACTGGAAAATCTCGACGCGTGAGGAAGTTGAGTTTGAATTGCAGGATGTGGAGAATATCTCGGCTCAACAGAAAGCGAGCCGGGCGGCCTGGCTGAAGGGCGAATGTCAGTCCGCAGGAGACGCACGTCCTTGATACGAACCATCCTGATGCTCACGTTCTGGACGCTGGCTCTCCCCTTCGCCGTCATTCTTGGTTTTCCCTGGACCTACATTACACACGACATCAGCTTCCTCTACCGCATGAGTATGTGGGGAGCGTGGACGGGGGTGAAGCTCGCCGGTGTGAAGATCGAGCCAGTGGGACTTGAAAAGCTTGATCCAGCCCGCACTTACATCTTCATGTCGAACCATACGTCGAACCTGGATCCGCCGATCCTGTTGCCACTCATTCCACGGCGCACGTCGGTGATGGCGAAGAAAGAATTATTCAGCTATCCGCTTCTGCGCGAGACCATGCGGATCGGTTCGCTGGTGCCGGTCGATCGCGGTAATCGGGATGCAGGTATCGCAGCCGTTCGCGCTGCCGCGGACGTGGTTCGGCAGGGCATCAACATGACAATTTATGTGGAAGGAAAGCGCTCATTCGATGGTAAGCTGCTGCCGTTTAAGAAGGGGCCTTTCTATCTCGCAGTCGAGTGTGGCGTGCCGGTCGTGCCTGTGACGATCGTGGGGACACACGAAATCATGCCCAAGGCGAGGTTCCAGATCTCGCCGGGGACAGCGAAGATCATCTTCCACGATCCGATCGAGCCGGCTGAGTTCGGCAGCCGCGAGTGCCTGATGGAGAGAGTTCGCGCAGTCATCAATCAAGGGCTGCCGCCGCAATATCAGACCTGAGCCCAATGTTCCGCAGTGCGATCGCCGCGACGCTCGCAGCTTTATCGATGCTTGCGGTCCGGCCTGCGTTCGGCGATCTGCAAAAAGACCTGCGCCACACCTACACCGGAAAAATCCTCTCGCTCCGAATCCCCAGCAATGTTGACGTGTTGCATTACGACGCGAGCGGCCAATCGACCCATCCGAGCGATGGCGAGCCTTGGACCACCTGCGGCCTGTTCCGTGTGAAAAAAATCGGGGTGGGCTTCGGACAGATGGTGATCGAGGGCAGCCGCCAGGCCGTCATTCTCAGTCCGGATCCGGTGAAGAAGTTGCTGCTTGTTGAACTGGATCGGCCGGTGCATATCACCATCGATCTGCCGGGTTCGGCGCATACGCTGGCGGAACTCAACCCGCTTCTCGGACGGGTTTTCCTTCCCGGAGATTTGATCGCGCGCATGTCGGCTGCATGGAAGTCGGAAGTTGATCTCAACCGCGATCTCGCCGACATTTCCAGCGATACTCCGGACGGGAAGATCGGCGTACTGGCGCAGAACCGCCCCGTGTATGTGGTGAATGCGCTGCCGACACCACCGATGGCCATTTACAAACCGACCCCCAGCTTTCCGGATAAGGCTCGTTCGAAGAGGGCCGGCGGAACGTTTCGCGTACGGATGGTTGTGAATGAGAAAGGATTTCCGGAAATCCTCGAGGTACTGCAGCATCTGCGCGAGGGCCTCGACAATCGCGCACTCGCAGCCGTCTCGCAGTGGAGATTCAAGCCCGGGCTACGCGAAAGCTCGCCGGTCGCCGCGATGTTGATCGTGGACGTGAAGGTTCGAATGGAGTAGAGACGAGAAGGCTTCGTTGGCGGACTTTGAGTAAATTTCCCCCAATATCTACGACGACGTCTTCGTTTGGCCGCGCACGGCCTTCATGAGTTCGGGCAAGCGATTAAACACTGCCGAGCAGCGGAGCCATAGCTTGTTGTCGATGGCAGGGTAGCCGCTGACTACGGCACCCGCGGGAACGTCGCTGGGAATTCCACTCTGCGCGGTCGCGATCGCGCCGTCGCCAATCTTACAGTGACCAGCCACGCCGACCTGTCCGGCGAGAATGACATTCTTGCCAACGTCGGTGGACCCGGCCAGTCCGGCCTGCGCGCACAGCAATGTGTTCTCGCCTACACGAGAGCCGTGGCCAACCTGCACGAGGTTGTCGATGCGGGCGCCGCGGCCGACGCGCGTTTCTCCGACGCTGGCGCGATCCACACAGGCGTTCGCCTGCACCTCGACCTCGTCTTCCAGAACAGCAGGGCCGGATTGCACGATCTTGTGCCAGCGGCCGGCGTCGTCTTTAGCAAAACCGAAGCCGTCGGCGCCGATGACCGCGCCGTTTTGCAGTACCACGTTGTCACCGAGCCGGCAGCCTTCGCGAACGACAGCGTGGGCGTGGGAGAAGAAGTCGTCGCCGATGGTTACGTTGCGGTAGATCACCGAGTGAGCGAGGAGCACGGCATTCGCGCCGATGGAGACGTTCTCGTCGATGACGACATAAGGGCCGATGTGCGCCTTCTTGCCAACGCGGGCTGAAGGATGCACGACTGCAGTCGGGTGCACGCCGGGCCCATATTGCGGCGGCTGGTAGAAGACTTCGATAGCCCGAGCAAACGTCAGATATGGGTTTTTCGAGCGCAGCAGGGGCACGGGAACGGCAGGGAAGTTTTCCGAGACGATCACGGCAGAGGCCTTCGTGGTTTTCGCGGCGGAGGCGTACTTCGGATTCGCGACGAAGGTGATCTGCCCGGTGGTGGCTTCTTCGATGCCCGCGACACCGGTGATTTCCATGTTGGGAGAGCCATTTTCCAGACGAGCTTCGAGAGCTTCAGCGAGCTGGGAGAGTTTCATAGGATTGGTCCCGGTTAAAGGAACTTGTGATTGTACGCGTTGCACTTTGGCGATGCCCGTTTAGCCGGGACCGGCAACTGGCATTAGCTCAAGGAGTTGCATGTTGCTTCTTAAATGATCGAGCGTGCATTGTTGTTCTTCCTCCTCGGCGCAATAAGGGTAGCGCGGGGGGCTGGCATGACCCGCCCCTTACTCGTTCTAATTCTGACGATTGCAGTAGCAGATGCACAGATCGTACCGAATCCAGATTTACCACCCGCCCGCAACGCGAACATGGACGCGTCGATTGTCCCCAAGACAAGGGTCGAACTAGCCTTCAAGAATTTACGACGGGGAGCGCAAGAAAGCGCCGAGGTGATCCTTGCGCTTACGTGTCAGCAGTCATGCTCAGTCGTGGATGCCAATTTGGGTGCTCCGCGGACGGGTACGGCCGAGCTGAACTTCGAGCCTTCCACTGGGATACAGGTTGGACGGGTACATTTGCAGGACAGAGCGGGAGACACATTTCTGCTCAACGGCAGCGCCGTAAAAGTGCTCGGGCAAGTGATCAGGTTTCGATTTAAGCTCCGGGCCCTACCCGACGCACAAACCGGCAGTTCGATGGTCCACGGAAGTTTGACTTTCCAAACAGTCACTGCAACTGGGGTTTCGCAGCTACAGACGATGAATGTGACAATTCCGTTGAAGGTAGTCGAGCACAATGCGCGGGTCGAAACGGACGCTTCTTATCTGCGAGGCCCGTCCAGCGCGAGAGTAGCCTAACCGTTCTTTTGGTACCGTTGCTTCTTGTAGTCGGGATGGTGGGCTTGATTACTCGATGGGACTGCTAGCGCTTACTCCCCGAACATCGGCACCTGCAATTGATCTTCAGGACGTCGACGCCCGCGGTGGGTTCCACCGATGACGGCGAGCACGGTGACCGAATCAAGTGCGCTGCGCGGGACGAAAATCCGCTGTGTATTGGAACGAAGATCCGGCGGATTGATCAGATAGCCCTCCGGAACTTGCAGGGCCAGGTCGTTTGGTATGAGGCCTTCAAGGATCTCGCCGTCTTTGAACTTCAGGCGTATCCAAAGGCCTTCGGTTCGCGGGCGGCTCGTAAACGTTTTGCGACTCAGCGACTCGGAGTCGCCGAACTCGCGGACGAAAAAGACTCCTCTAATCTCCTTGAGGTCGACTCCAATGACATTCCCGGCGGTGTTGAGCACCTCGAGCTTGCCTTCGTGAATAAAGTTCGCAGGAGCGACGTACCCCGAGATCGAGTCGCGGTCCACCTTACGCACGATTACTTTCTTATGGGTCGAGGGCATTGAGGATCAGCTTCGTGACGGGCGTTGCGGCGTGCGCCACGAAGCACGTGGAAATTCTCGCATCTTTTTGAGCGGAAACAGCTAAATTGCGCGCGCACAGTAGCCAAAAAATTAACCTTGTGTTATTTTCTCTAGCTTGCTGCCATCTGTCTGCCAGTTTATAAGCCCATTGTATACAGCCACTTACAGTGGAAGGATATGGGCCGGTTGTGCGCGTAAGGTGACCCTGTGGAAATCTTGTGCAAATCCACGGTCCAGCTGGTCACGGTGAGGTTTGTGTAAGAAAGCATGGCCGACTACATCTACACCATGGAAATCCGGCTTACGCCGGACCAGCAAAAAGGCGCAAACCTCGTACAAGAGATAGCTCGAGCCGCCGGGATGAATCTTTACCTCACGGGCGGAGCCATCCGCGACATCATCAGCGGATTTCCGATCCGCGACCTCGATTTCACTGTCCAAGGCAATCCCCTCAAGCTGCAAAAGGATCTGGAAAAGGCCGGTGCGGTGATTGCCGGAATTGATGAGGACGTCAAGACGCTCTACCTACAGTTGCCAGGAAACGTGCGCACCGAAATCAGCATGGCGCGCACCGAACGCTACGACAAGATCGGCAAGCCCCCGGTCATCACGCCGGCCACGATCATTGAAGATCTGCGGCGCCGAGACTTCACCATCAACGCGATGGCACTCTCGTTGAACCCGGGGTCGCGGGGCTTGTTGATGGATCCGTTCAACGGCGTGGCCGACATCGAGGCGAAGTTAATCCGAGTGCTGCAGAACTACGCGTTCCTGGAAGATCCGTCGCGCATGATTCGCGCCACGCGCTTCGCGGCCCGTTTCCACTGGCCGTTGGAAGAAAGAACGCAGGCGCGCCTTGAGTCGGCCAAAGAGAACAAGTACATCGAGCATATCTCTGACAAAGCCATCGGCCACGAAATCGAGCAGATTGCCTACGAAGAAGATCCGCTGCACATTCTGCGTGTTCTTGAGAAAGAAGACTGGCTCAAAGTTCTGAGCGCGCATTGGACAACCGCCAAGGTCGATACCAACGGGTTGAGCCAGCTCATCAAGACCAAGCAGCAGATGAACGAGCTGGGGTATCAGCCCGATCCGGCGCCCGCGGTGATGTACTTCATCACATCGAGGCTGGGCGACAAGGAAATTGCCGATATGCGCAGGCTGATCCCGCGCAAGACGCTGGTGGAAGCGTGGAAGGATCTCGAGGATAACGCAAAGGATCTGGCGAAGAAGCTGACGGGCAAGGAGTCGGCGACACCCTCGCGGACGTGGCAAGTGCTTTCGTCCGCGCGACCAGAAATGACTCTGTTCCTGGCGGTGACGGCTCGGCAACAAACCGTTCTGCAGAAGATCAAAAACTTCTTCACAAAGTGGCGGCAGGTACAGCAGAAGATTCCGTTGCCCGAGATGGCGGAGCTTCACATCACGCCGCAGATGCCCGAGTACCCGAAGATCGCGAACGACGTTTTCATGCTGCTACTCGATGGCAAGCTGCGTTCGCGGACGGAAACTCTAAAATTTCTGAAGCCTCTGGCGCCACCACCTCCGCCCCCGCCGCCTCCGCCACCGGCGAAGCGTGGGCGCGGCGCGAAAGCCGCGGCTGCGGCAGCCGAAACGGCGGCTCCCACAGCGGTCGCAGGGAAGAAGAAGGGCAAGGCCGCTTCTGCAACGGCGGCTGCGCCGACGCCGGCAGTTCCTCCAAAACCGGACGCGAAAGGGAAGGCAGCTGCGCCGCCGAAGGCCGTCCCATTGAAGACGACGCCCCCCAAACCGGCCAAGAAGGCGGCGACACCGCCAGCGCCCGCGAAAAAGGCCAAGCCCAACAACAAAAAGAAGCGCTGATTCCCCCTGGCCGTTCGGGTTGTCCTAGTGTGTACGAAAGCAGACGGGTTCTCCTTGCCCCAAACGGCGCTATAATAGCCGCATGCGGCGGCTTGTGTTGACGGTGGCATTGTTCTCCTTCGCGCTGGTTCCGCTCACGCTACGTGCACAACGCGGCGGTGGAATGCACGGTGGCGGTTTCGCGGGACATGCCGGCTCCACCGGACACTCCGGAATGAGAGCCGGTGGTTTTAGCGGAGGAATGCGCGGTCCTGGAATGATGTCGGGCGCGCACGGCCCGCACGGTTTCCATTCTTCTTCGGGCATGTGGCACGGTACGGTTCATCACACCCACGCCGGCCCGAATCTTGTCATAGGGTTCCACACGCATTTTCGCTATCCGTACTACGCGTATGCGCCGTTTGGCTACTACAGTCCGTTCGCGTGGGATTGGTACAACTCGTCGTACGATCGCACGAACGACGACAACTACGTGATGCAGCGGCAGACGCAGCAGCAGTTCGATCAGCTGTACCAGCAGATTCAGGATCTACGCGCCGAACGGGATGAGCAGCAGTACAGCCAGGTTCAGGCGCCGCCGGCGGCTCCTATGGCTGCGCCCACGCGCACCGAGGCGAAGAACCAGCCGGACATGTCGGTTGTGCTGGTGTTTCTCGATAGGCATATTCAGGAAGTGAAGAATTACGCGATCGCGAACGAGAAAGTCGTGGTGTTTGACGACCATCGCATCAAGAAGATTCCGCTGGCCGACATTGATCTGGCAGCGACGCAGAAGTTGAACGACGAGCGGGGTGTAGATTTCCAGGTTCCCAATCCCGCAGGCACGGAATGATCAGATCAGACCCCTGAAGGGTCGTGATACGCTATTCGTACCGAAGCACCCGCAATAGCCTCCAGCCGGCAGTGAATCGAAACTTTTTAGATTGGTATAGCCGATATCCATGTCCCAATTCGTCCATTTGCACCTGCATACCGACTACTCGATGCTCGACGGCGCTTGCGACGTCGAGAAGCTTGTGAACCGGGTGAAGGAACTCGGCATGCCGGCGGTCGCGATGACCGATCACGGCAACATATTCGGCGCCGTGCATTTCGTGAATGCCGCGAAAGCGGCGGGCGTGAAGCCGATCGTCGGCTGCGAGTTGTATGTCTGCAAGAAGCAAGACCATCACACGGGCCGGATGGCGCCCGAAGGCGACACCTATAACCACCTGCTGGTGCTCGCGGAGAACGAAGAGGGGTATCGCAATCTAACCAAGATCACGTCCGAAGCTTCGCTGAACGGCTTCTATTACAAGCCGAGGATTTCGAAGCGATTTCTCGCGGAACACTCCAAGGGATTAATCGGGCTTTCCGGTTGCCTGAAGGGCGAAGTTGCCGAGCGTTTGACGGAAGGGAATTACGATGCGGCGCGCGAGGCGGCGGCCACCTTCCACGACATTTTCGGCGAAAAGAACTTCTACCTCGAAATTCAGGATCAGGGTCTTGAAATGGAGCACCGCATCCATGGCGGCCTGTTCCGGTTGGAAAAAGATCTCGGGCTTCCACTGGTGGCCACCAATGACAGCCACTATCTCTGTGAAGACGACGCCCACGCGCAGGATGTGATGGTTTGTATCCAGACAGGGAAGTCGATCCAGGATACGAACCGCATGAAGTTCGACGGCAACCAGTTCTTCGTGAAGAGTCACGACGAGATGTACCGCGTGTTCAAAGGTGCGCCGTCGGTACTCTCGCGCACGCTGGATATCGCCGAGCGCTGCAATCTGAAGCTGGAGAAAGTCAGTAGTCCGTTCCCGCACTTCGATGTTCCGGCGGGATTCACGCTCGACACCTACTTTGAACACATCACGCGCGAAGGATTCGCGCGGCGCTTTCCTCCCTTGCTCGATCTTCAGCAGCAAGGCCGGTTGAAGCACAGCCTCGCGGACTACGAACAGCGGCTGGCGCGCGAGATCGCCATCATCCAGCAGATGAAGTTCTCCGGATACTTCCTGATTGTCTGGGATTTCATCCGCTACGCGAAAGAACACAGCATTCCGGTGGGCCCGGGCCGAGGCTCTGCCGCAGGCGCGCTGGTTGCATACTCACTTGAAATTACCGATATCGATCCGCTGCAGCATGAGTTGCTCTTTGAGCGCTTCCTGAACCCGGAACGCATCTCGATGCCAGACATTGATATCGACTTCTGCATGAACCGGCGCGGCGAAGTTATCGAGTACGTGACGCGCAAGTACGGGCGTGAGAATGTCGCACAGATCATTACGTTCGGCACGATGGCGGCCAAGGCTGCGATTAAAGACGTTGGCCGCGCGATGGACGTACCTTATAGCGACGTGGACCGAATCGCGAAGATGGTGCCCAACCAGCTCAACATCAAGCTGGAAGACGCGATCCAGGAGTCGCCCCAACTCAAAGAAGCGTACGAGAAGGATGCGCAAGTTCGCGAATTGCTGGAGACGGCCAAAAAGCTCGAGGGATTGGTAAGGAACTCGGGCGTTCACGCCGCCGGAGTCGTGATCTCACCGCGGCCCCTCAACGAGCTGGTTCCGCTGCACAAGACCAAGAACGACGAAATCGTTACTGCCTTCGACATGGTCGCGATTGAGAAGCTTGGCCTGCTGAAGATGGACTTCCTCGGGCTCACGACGCTCACGATTCTTGACGACACCATCAAGTTGATCGAGCAGACCCGGAACCTGAAGCTCGATCTGGCGGGCTTGCCGCTCACTGACGACGAAACCTATCAGAAGGTCTTCTACAAGGGACTAACGTCGGGTGTGTTCCAGTTTGAATCGCACGGAATGCGGGATGTGCTCCGCCGCTACCAGCCAAACTCTATCGAAGACCTTACCGCTCTGAACGCGCTCTACCGGCCTGGACCGATCCAGGGCGGCATGATCGACGACTTCATTGACCGCAAGCACGGACGTAAGAAGATCGAGTACGAATTGCCGGAACTGAAAGAAGTCTTGCAAGAGACGCTGGGCGTCATCGTCTATCAGGAACAGGTGATGCAGATCGCCAACCGGCTCGCCGGATACTCACTCGGAGAAGCAGACCTGCTCCGCCGGGCCATGGGCAAAAAGAAGCCCGAAGAGATGGCGCAGCAACGCGAGCGCTTTGTGGAGGGCGCCACCCAGCGCAGTTATCCGGCGAAAAAGATCGAGAAGATTTTCGACCTGATGGCGCAGTTTGCGGGCTACGGCTTCAACAAGTCGCACTCTGCGGCGTACGCGCTGCTCGCATACCAGACCGCCTACCTCAAGACCCACTATCCGGTCGAATTCATGGCGGCGCTATTGACGTCGGTCACCGGCAATACCGACGACGTCGTGAAGTACATCAACGAGTGCCGGGAAATGGGAATTGCCGTCGAACCGCCGGATATCAACGTGTCTGATGCAAACTTCACGCCGCACGATCAAGCCATTCGCTTCGGATTGGCGGCGGTGAAGAACGTCGGGCACAACGCGATTGAGTCGATCGTGGCAGGACGCAAGAAGCTGGGGAAATACCGCGACATCTTTGGATTCGCCGAGAACGTCGACCTGCGTTTGCTCAACAAGCGCGTGCTCGAGTCACTAATCAAGAGTGGTGCCATGGACTCGATGGGCCGGCGCGCCCAGCTGATGGCTGTCATCGACCGCGCTATCGATCGCGCGCAGAAAGCACAACGCGACGCCGAATCGGGACAGCACGGACTGTTCGGAGTGTTTCAGGATGACGCTCCCGCGCCGTTCGAGCAGCTTCCCAACGTACCGGACTGGGACGAGCATCAGCGCCTGGCTGCGGAAAAAGAAATTCTGGGATTCTTCATCACCGGGCACCCACTGGAGAAATACACCGACAAGCTGATGGGCCTGAACGCTCTCACGGTTGCCGACATTTGTCAGATGAAAGCGTCCACCGGAAAAGACGAGACCATCACCACTGCGGGAATGTTTTGCAACATTCGTGTGTTGAAATCGAAAAAAGGAGACTTCTACGCACAGGGGACCCTGGAAGACATGTCAGGGTCGATCGACCTGTTCGTTTTTCCAGAGGCGTACCGCCGCCTGCAGGAAAAAGTGAAGCTCGAGGTTCCCGTGCTTGTGAAGGCCGGCGTTCGCGTGGAAGAAGGTTCGAATCCGAAGCTTACGGTATCCGATGTTATGACTCTTGAAGACGCCAAGGTGCCTCTTCCGCGATCGCTTCGGATTCGGATTCCCGTGGAAGTCTCTACCGAAAACACGGTAGACGCCTTGCACCATCTGTTCACGGAGCGAAAAGGGGAGGCGCGGGTCCTTTTTGACGTGGAACGGAACGGCGATTTCATGGTGGTGATGGAGGCGGAAGGCTATAATGTCCATCCGGATCGCAATTTCATCGCGCGCGTGGAAGAGCTCTGCGGCCGTGGAAGTGTGCGGATCATCAACTGATAT
>Ga0126371_10002603_pt1 | contig 15558 bp, 13 predicted proteins | sample PanSoiMetaPlot_4_FD_110145 | JGI IMG/M metagenome (GOLD analysis project Ga0126371, IMG submission 110145) | Tropical forest soil microbial communities from Panama - MetaG Plot_4 | ecosystem: Environmental > Terrestrial > Soil > Tropical forest > Bulk soil | place: Panama | collected 2016-02-17 | reverse complement strand
TTATCCTCATCCTCACGTTCTCGCTCTTCAGGGCTAAAGAAATGTTTCTGAACCGGAAGGCGGCGTCTTCAACGGCCGTTCCAGCCCGTCCCCTGACCCTCGCAGTCTTGCCTTTTCAAAGCTCCTCCAACACCTCCGAAGACAGCAACGTCGCCCTGAATATTACCGAGGAGCTAATCGGAGACTGCGGCCGCTCAAGGGCCGTACGCGTGATCGACCAAAGCTTGGTCATGCCGTTCGAGAATAGCAGCGATACTCCCCAGCGCATCGCCCAGCTCCTGCACTCTGACAAATTGCTCCGCGGAACCGCCGGACGCTCCGGCAAAAGCATTCGAGTCACAGCACAGCTGATTGATCCCGCTACTGGCACTGCCATCTGGTCCAAGCAATTTGAACGCAGCGGCGAAGATCTGCTCGAAAGCGAAAAACAAATTGCGAACGCTATCACCACGGAGGTGGAACTCAGCCTCGCTTCCCAGCCTCACTCTAGTCTAGGCAATGGGGCGGAGTAGTGCCTTCGGTAGCTACTTGCGTGCGGGAGATTACAGCGTTTGTGTGACAATTTTCAGCGACCGTGGCCGGTCGGGATCTAGCCCCTTCACCTCTGCTAACCGCGCCGCGAAGAGCTGCCCCGGCACGACGTACGGTATCGCGCTGTAAATCTCCGGAATCTTCCCCGGCACGCGAATCGTCCGCGTAGTTCCAGGAAGCGAAGCATCCGCCGACGTTATCGTGATCGTCTCTGCGTGCAATCCGGCAAGCCTCTTCGCCAGTTGCCGTTGGCCCGCAAATGTCTTCCCCTGCGGCGCAAACAGAATCACCGGAAAGTCGCGCTCGATCATCGCAATCGGCCCGTGCAGGAAGTCCGCCGACGAAAACCGTTCTGCCACGATGTAGCATGTCTCCATCAGCTTCAGCGAAAGCTCGAACGCATTCGCGTAATTCAGTCCGCGCGCCACTACCGCGCATTGCCTCATGTACCGGTATCGCTGCGCCATCGCTCGGATTTCTGCCTTGAGTTTCAGCGTCTCGCGCACTCTTCCCGAAATCTCGCTCACCGAATTCAGATCAATCTGTTTTCCCAGCGCGAACGCCATCAGATACAAAATCATCAGTTGGCTTGTATAAGTCTTTGTCGCCGCAACCGGCCGCTGCTTCCCCGCACGCGCCAGGAAAGTTTCCTCCGCCACGTGTGTCATTTCTGACTTCGCTTCATTCGTAATGGCGACAGTAAAAGCGCCTTGCTTCCGTGCATTCTTCAACACGAGATTGATGTCCGTTCCAGCGCCGGACTGCGAAATTCCGATCATCAGCGTTCGACGAAAATTCAACCGCGCATGATAGAGCGTGTGAACCGACGGAGCGCATAGCGAAACGGGAATCCCCGTGGCAATCTCCAACAAATAGCGCCCAAAAAGCGCTGCGTTGTCCGAAGTTCCTCGGGCCACAAGCACAATCAGCCCAAAGTCCCGATCTGCGGCGAACTTCTTGAAGTCCAGCGCGTGTGCACGCTCCGCTTCAAAAGTCCTCCGCAGCGCCTCCGGCTGCTCCTGAATTTCCGCCATCATCCGCGACATCGCGGCTTCATCACCTCGGAGTATTGTCCTACTGTCCTTGCCCGCGCCAACCCTGACCGCGCAGCGCGCGTCCCGCTGTTACTCCCGTCAGTTTTCCGTCCGCAAATTCCAGTTGTCCATTCACAAAAACGTAGTCCACTCCCACTGACATCTGATTGGGATCCGTATACGTCGCTTTATCAATGATCGCCTTCGGATCAAAAATGGTAACGTCCGCGAAAAATCCTTCCTTCAGCAGCCCGCGCCCAACCAAATGCTCGCGTTCGGCAGGCAGCGAAGTGATCTTGCGAATCGCTTCCGGTAGTGGTACCAGGTGCAAATCGCGCACGTAGTGCCCAAGAAACCTCGGCATCGAACCCCATGCTCGCGGATGATTATGCGGCTCAAAAATCGGGCCATCCAGCGAAGTCTCGTTCGCGTCCAACCCGATGCTCGTCCACGGTTGCTTCAATCCGTACTGCAAGTCCTGCTCGTTCGCGATGAAGTAGAGCGCTCCCGTCTGCGCATTGTCGGCTATCACGAAGTCAAACAACGCGTCGAGCGGATCCTTTTTCTCCGCGGCAGCCATCTGCGCCACGGTCTTCCCGTCGTATTTTTTCAAATCCGGATTCACCACTCCCGAAATCATCACACCCGATGGCCCGCCGCTGTCAAAATACAAATTTTCCCAGCCGAGATGGTCCGCCGCCATCTCCGCCTTGATTCGTTTGCGGTCCGCCGGACTGTGCAGCCGTTCCAGCAACTTCGTTGCGCCCCCGTCCGCCACCCACGGCGGCAAACACGAAGCCAGCGCCGTTGCTCCCGCAACGTATGGATACATGCTCGCCGCAATGTTCAGCCCCGAATCTCGCGCCGATTGGATCTTCGCCGACAGCTTCGACATTGAACCCCAGCGCGATTTTCCGCTCACTTTCAAATGAAAAATCTCCACCGGCAAATTCGCCTCGCGCCCGATCTGGATCGCCTCATCGAGCGCCTGCATTTCCGTCTGCCCTTCGCTTCGCATATGCGACGCATAAATCCCGCCGTATTGCGACGCTACCTTCGCCAGCGCAATCAGCTCATCCGTTTTTGCATAATGCCCCGGCGGATAAATCAGCGCCGTCGAAACTCCCATCGCGCCCTGCTGCATCGCCTGCGCGACCAAATCCTCCATCTGCTTCAGATCGTCCGCCGTTGGTGCGCGGTCATCGTCTCCAATCACTGCTTCGCGAACCTGTGCGGCGCCCACGTACGTCCCTAAGTTCAGCGGCGTCCCCGTTTTTTCCAGCCGCTCGAAATATCCATTCAAATCCTTCCAGTTGATCGTCAAGTGGAATTGATCCAGAAACGGTTTCATCGGCGCAAGCGTGCGCTCGTCTTGTGGCGCAATCGAGCCGCCTTCGCCTGTGATTTCGCTTGTGATTCCTTGCGACAGCTTGCTCAGCGATCGCTTGTCAATCAGCAGCGAAGTTTCCGACTGCCCGAGCATGTCGATAAACCCTGGCGCGACGATTTTTCCGGTCGCGTCGATGGTTTGCTTCGCAGTCGCATTGTCCAGCTTTCGAATCGCCACAATCTTGTCTCCGCGAATTCCAATATCCGCCGCATACCATGGATTCCCCGTACCATCGAGAATGTGCCCGCCGCGAATAATCACGTCGTAGCTCTCCGCGCCGGCGCTCGCTTCTTGCCGCGCTGACGAGCGCACTCCCAGCGCCACGACGCCCGCAACAACGATCAATCCTGCGCAAATCGTCACTCTCCGCATCTCGTCACCTCTTTCTCTCCGCGCTCTTCCAGTCCTTCGCCGGCTACTGTTCACCGCCCGCACCAGCTCTGTCGAACTCGATTCCCGACATCGTCACCTTCGACACATCTCCGCTTTCATCCAGACTGAACATCAGCCGCGGCCTTCCGAAACCGCTCACGCTGCCAACGAACGTGTCATATTGAAAATGCGTCAGCGTCCCGGCAAGCGCATTGAATTTTACATGCAGTTGGCCGCTCTCCAGCGACACCACGATCTGCCCGTACGCCTTGTTTTGATAAGTTCCCGTGTACGCCGCGAGCTCGTGCGACGGCTGCGTGTTCGCATGCTTCGGAGTACTCTCCGCCGCTGCCGCCTTCCTCTCTATCTCCTCAAATCGCTTTGCCACATTGTCGAAATGCGTTGTCCAATCCTGCTGCGGCAAATTCAGGAATTCATCGATCAAATGGTACCCAAGCCCCGCGCGCAGCGCCGTATGATCCAGGTTCGCGAATATCGCAAATCCCGTCTTCACCTCTGGAATCAGCACCACCAGCGATGCAAACCCATCGATATCTCCCGGATGCAGCAAAATCTGGTGTCCGCCATAATCCTGAATGAACCAGCCCATCCCGTAGCTCAGTTGCAGCGACCTCGGAAAGAACAGATCAAACTCCCCTCCCTGCGGCACCACGATCTGTGGCGTGTGCGTCTCTTGCAAACTTCTTGCGGAGATAATCTGCCGTCCATCCGCCATTCCATTGTTCAGCTGCATCTCAATCCACTTCGACATATCCTTCACGCCCGCATTGATCGATCCCGCCGGCGCAATGTTGTCAATATTCCGCCACGGAATCATCACCACTTTTCCATCTCTTTCATCATGAGGATTCGCATGATCCGCCGCATTCTGCGCGTCGATGGCGCTGAAGTCTGCACCGGTCATCCCCAGCGGCATGAAAATATGCTCGCGCACAAAGTCCTGCCATGTCCCTCCGCTGTCCATACCCTCTGCGTAACCCGCAGTCGCGTACATCACGTTGTTGTACTCGAATCTCGAACGGAATCCGAATTCCGGCTTGATGTACTGCACCCGCCGGATAATGTCTGGCAGTTGTAGCGACAGACCGTACCAGAGCAAATCCGCGCTGCCAAGACCCGTGCGGTGGGTCAGCAAATCCCGCATCGTGACGTCTTCGTCCGCCAGCGGATCGTACAAATGAAAAAATGGAATGTACTCATTCACATGGCCGCCCCAGCGCATCTTCCCTTCGTCCACCAGGATTCCCGCCGCCGTCGCCGTAAACGCCTTCGTGCACGAGCCAATATCAAACAGCGTATCCGGCGTCACCGGCTGCCCCGACGTGATGTCGCGCACGCCAAACCCCTTCACGTAGACCGGCTGCCCGTTTTGCACGATTCCCAACGCCAGCCCCGGCACTTTCCACTGTTTCATTTCGGCCTGGATATAATTGTCGAGCGCCTTCCACTGCGCGTCCTGCGTGTTGGACTGCGCTTGCGTCGCTACGCCGAACGCCAGCAGCCATGCAATCGTCAGAAAAATACCGATCAAGCGTTTCTGCATTTGCTTTCCTTTCACTGAACTCGTCCGCGCATCCTATCACACCCTTCGGCCTCTGAAATCCCGCATCCGCCGCATCTTCTTCCATGCTGTACAGCCTTACCGCTCGTTTCGTGCACAAATAAAAAGCGGGCAGCGCCTCGCAGCGTTGCCCGCTCAAATTCCTCTGAAAATTGAGTCCCTAACTTGTTGGTTTCGCAGCCGCTTTCGTTGCCCTCAACATCCTCACGTGCGTCACGTGAATCGTGTCTCCGTCCATCGTTCCCGAAATGCTCACGTGATGTCCGGCATGATCAGCCACTGCCGACTGCGGATCGAGTTGATACATCTTCTTTGTCGCCGTGTCGTAGAGAACGTACTTGTCGCCACCGTCAACGCACTTCTTGACACATGCTGCGTCTGTGCTGGCCTTTGCATTCATGGCGCACTTGCTGTCTGTCACATATCCATGCCACGATTTCGCTGCGCTTGATGCCGCTTGTGGAGCAGCGAAGCCCACGCTGGCGGCAAACAAGAATGCTGCCGTACACAACAACGCACGCTTCAACATATCGCATCCTCCTCAGAACAACCGCTTTATGGCTCAATTTCAGCCAATTCCGGAAATACTCTGTCACTTTCCCTGCCGTTTGTCATATTTCACGCCCATGCGAATCCTAGAGCACACGGTCGCCTTCAGAGCCAGCGCCGCACGCAAGAGCGGTATTGCGCGTAAGACTCGCCAAAGGTAGCCCCCAGCCGCGATTCTTCAAGAGGAATGACTGCGCCTTGCAGATAGGCAACCGTAAGCACGAGAGTGATCAGAGGCATGATTTGTGCCTGGCAGCACATCTCGCCGATGTAAGCGAGCACGAGGCCAACATACATCGGATTGCGACTCAACCGATAAGGACCATCGAGAACAAGCGTCCGCGAAATCTCACCGGGTGTCGTGGTGTTTCGGCGGCGATAAAACAAGAACAGCGCCGAGCCTGCTATGAGGACGGCCAGAAGCCACAGCACGATTCCCGCCACATGGAGGAAGTGACGCGCACCAGGGGGAAAACTCAGATGGGGCAGCAAGCGCTGCAAGCCCAAACCCAGTAGATAAGCAAGTATGAACACCCACGGCACCGGAATGCGCAGCAGCATTCGGATTGGCAACATCGAGCTTGCGCGATCGGCCATCACGAGTCGCGATTTTAATTTAGCCCCTCCGCCGTTGACAACGCGAACGTCGCATCATAGCCTCGCGTTGAAAATGTCTGCCCCAGCGCCATTGTCTTATCGCTCGCATCCGCATCTCTACGAAATCAACACCTGGGCATGGCTCGAAGAGCTTTCCGCGAAGTATTCTCGCCGCATCTCCTTGCGCGAAGTTCCTCCGTCCGAATGGGACAAAATCGCCAGCCTCGGCTTCGATTTTGTCTGGCTGATGGGCGTGTGGGAGCGCAGTCCGCTCGGCCGAAAATTCTTTCAAACCGATGCGCCGAGTTTTTCCAGTTTCGATCAAGCTCTCCCCGGATGGAAACTCAGCCAGGTTGTCGGTTCGCCGTATTCCGTTCGTCAATATCAGCCCGACCCGCGCATCGGCTCCTGGGCCGATCTCGACCACGCCCGAGAACAGCTCCGCGCTCGCCATATCGGCCTCATCCTCGATTTCGTCGCCAATCACACCGCGCCTGATCATCCCTGGGTCTCCGCGCATCCTGAATATTTCATCCGCGGCTCGCAGGACGATTTTCGTAAAGATCCTTCCGCCTTTTTTGTGCACGAAACCGCAGCCGAGCCCATCCTCTTCGCTCACGGCCGCGATCCTTACTTTTCTCCCTGGCGCGACGTTCTCCAACTCGACTATTTCGAACCCGCTGCACGTGCCGCGCTCATCGCTGAACTCCACGAAATCTCACAGCACTGCGACGGAGTCCGCTGTGACATGGCCATGCTCGTTCTGAACGACATTTTCGCCCACACGTGGGGCGCTCTCCTCGTCGGACGCAAACCTCCCGCCCGCGAGTTCTGGACCGAAGCCATCGCCGCCCTCCCGCGCGAATTCATCTGGCTCGCCGAAGTTTATTGGAACTGCGAAGCTCCGATTCAGTCTCTCGGTTTCCAGTTCACCTACGACAAAGGCCTCTACGACGCCCTCCGCGACGGCCACATTGACGAAGTTCATTCGCGCCTCGCCGCCAGCCCCGTTGCGCAAAGCCACGCTGCGCGCTTCCTCGAAAATCATGACGAAGCTCGCGCCGCAGCAGCATTCGGCGCCGCCAAACTCGAAGCCTTCGCCACTCTCATCGCCACGCTTCCCGGCATGCGCTTCTATCATCACGGCCAGCTCGACGGACGAAAAATTCACCTTCCCATGTCGCTCGCCGTCGCTGCGCCGGAAAAATCTGACGCCGCAACGCGAACTTTCTATGAACGCATTTTGAAGTTGGCGAACGAACCCGTCTTCCACTCTGGCGAATGGAAACCTCTCGAGGTCAGCTCTGCGGGCGACGACACATTTCGGAATCTCGTTGCATATCAATGGTACTCAAACACCGCTTGCAAAATTATCGTCGTGAATCTTGCCGGCGTCACATCGCAAGGCCGCGTACACATCCCTGAAGGAATCTCTGCCGCGCTTCAATACACCTTCCTCGATCAGCTCCACGATCAAACCTACCCGCGCGCCGGCGCCGAAATCGCCGCCTCCGGTCTCTACGTCCGCCTCGACCCCTTCCGCGCCCACCTCTTCGCCATCTGCCAAACAGAAACACCGTGAGCTGCACCGGCCAATTTTGGCCATCGGGGAATCTTGCACCGAGCCGCCTTGAGTGCCTCGCGCCCGCCCATTTTTTTCAAAGGTCGGAGCTTCAACTCCAACACAAAATAATAGGATTTTCTTTTCCTTTCGCGCGCTTTATCCGCGCGATGTCTTCTCTTTTTTTAGTCACTCGCCACTAGCCACCAGCCACTTCGCTCCTCGACTCCGCCGATTCCGTATGGCAAACTTTCTATTAGCCACTCGTCGTAAGGAGTAGAAAATGGCCAAAGCCACTTTTGCTGCAGGATGTTTTTGGGGCGTCGAAGAAGCGTTCCGCAAAATCAAAGGCGTCACTTCAACCACCGTCGGCTACACCGGCGGCACAACGAAGAATCCTTCATACAAAGACGTCTGCACCGGACGCACCGGACACGCCGAAGCCGTCGAAGTCGAATTCGACCCCGCGCAAGTTTCCTATCGCGAACTTCTCGCTGCGTTTTTTCAGAATCACAATCCCACCACGCTCAATAGCCAGGGACCCGACTTCGGCACGCAGTATCGCTCCGCGATTTTCGTTCACGACGCGGAACAGGAAGCCGAAGCGCGCGAAGCCATCGCCACTCTCGAAAAATCCCACATCTTCAAGCGCCCCATCGTCACCGAAATCAAGCCCGCCTCAGATTTCTACCGCGCCGAGGAATACCACCAGCAATACCTCGCCAAACGCGGCGCCCCCTCCTGCCATTTCTAAACGATGTCGTGCACGTTACTTCGGGAACTGATTGAGAATGGCCTCTATCCGTTGCATGGTCGTTTGCGACCAAAGAAGAGGCATTTGCTGCAGTCCTGTAATTGTCGCGGCCGTAGGAAGGTCCTTTCTGATTAGCTGGACGAGTTGGTGGGCGTGCTTCTTGTCACCGACATTATAATCAGCTATCGCAGAACCCCAGAGAAGATCAGCAATCTGAACCGCCGTGAGTTTACTCCAATTCGGATAAGCGATCTTGTACGCTTGCGAAAATTGCTGTAAAGCAAGTGTGAATTCGTTCGCATCGAGCGCTGCCCAACCATAGTTCGAGTGTGCAGTATGATCGTTGGGTGACATTTCGATTTGCTGGGCGCAATAGGGCAAGGCATCCGAAGCCTGACCGATACCGTAGTAGTAGAGGCAGCCAGCGCTGAGCGTCAGTAACTCGCCCCGATGTGACTGCTCTAATAGTGAAAACCTCCTACCCGCTTCTGCATTGTCATGTTCACGCAAAGAGATGAAGACGCCCTCATTCAGAAGCTGAGGATCATTCGGCACAGACACCAATCCTGCACTCACTTGATCGTTAGCGTCGCCCATGTCCGAAGAGGCGTCGTACCAAGTTGCTAGAATCAAGTATGGAGCGGAATCGGGAAAATCGTACTTCTCCGCGGCCGTGAACTCTGTGACCGCCTTTTCATTCTGTTTCTGGTCGTAGGCATCGAAGGCTTGGGAAATGTGAGCCCAAAAGCTATCCGCGCTTATGCCTGCTAGTTGCAGCGCATACTGTTTCCATGTGTCCTGTTGGGTGGAGGCACCGTGGTACGCGACTCCGGCCAAAACCGCGAGGGCCGTACTGTTCCCGGGATCCGAGGTCAATACCTTTCTAGCGAAAGTCTCCGCCTGCCTGTAGTTCCTTACGGAATAGTAGAGTAGCGCCAGAAGCGGTTGGTCAGAATCGGTCGGCGCCAATTCATTCGACTTTTGCTCATGTTTAAGGGCATCGTCGAACTCTCGGGCGTCGAACAACGCGATCGCATAATAAAACTGCGCAACAGCATCTGTTGGATCTTTCTCGACAGAAACACTAAGCTCCTTAAGCGCGTTGTCTAGGTCTCCTGTTTTTTCATCTAGCTCACCCGTAAGCCGATGTACAACCTCGCTATCTGGCTCAGTCGCGCTCAGCGCATCCACCGCAGCCTTTGCCTGATCGAGTTTGTTGTCCGCAAGCAGTTTCTCTATTTGATTGATATTGCTAGATTCATCCGATGCAGCGTCGGTTCCAGCCGAATCCGACTGTTTATCCTGAGCCGCCCATTCGCTGAAGCTCAGAGCGACGAGTTGAGGCGTCCTAAGTAAACGCTTCAAATCGCTAACGCCTACCGCGAAATACACCCCAGGCGTATCCGAAAGCGCCGAGGACGTGATGCCAACCACCTTCCCCCCTCGGTCAAACAAGGGGCCACCGCTTGAGCCGTGTCCAATTGCTGCTGTGGACTGAATAAGAAAACGGTTGTCCATATTACGAAATGCACTCACGATCCCGTTCGTCAGAGTCAATTCCAGCCCTCGCGGCGCTCCTATGGCGTACACAGGATCCCCCTGCTGCAACGACAATTCGTCGCCAAGCTGCAAAGCCGGGCGCTGGCTAGTTTTAGCGATCAACACAATGAGGTCGTTCGTATCACTGTCCGCGACTACCCCTGTTATGGGTGCCGTCGCTCCATCCGAGAAAATAGCTATTGCGGTCGAAGTTCCCACTACAACGTGGTGATTGGTTACAATTCGGTCCGAAGCTTCAATGAAGCCCGATCCTTGTACGGTAGGCTTTCCGCTGTTGTCACCAGCGACAATCAGCACAATTGATGCTCGAGCATTTTTGAAAATCGCAGACGCCGAAAGACCACTTTGCGCATTACACGGCCGACTGCTTGCAACCGAGAAAAATAGGAACACGCCACCAGCTACAACCATCGCAAATTTCGAGCGCATCGGCATGCCCCCTCCTCTGCACCTCAGTGTGCCAATGCCCCTCGCGGGCGGGCAATGGTACGGGCGATCAAAATTAGCCAAATAGTAACAATTAACGTTGTACGTGTCACTGAATCTCGTTGAATTGAGCCGCGCGGTTCACTATCATGCCGCTCTCGCTCCCCGCGAAAATGCCCACCGCGAACGGCACTTCGAAAAAACCGCCTGCAATTTCAAGCGGCGCAATCCGTCAAATCGGTTTTCTTCCGCTGCTCGCCGTTTTCTACGGATACACGTGCGGCGGACCGTTCGGCTACGAAGAAATCTTCAAAGGCTCCGGCCCCGGCATGGCCATCGTGTTTCTCGCCATTGTGCCGTTTTTCTGGAGCATTCCCATTTCTCTCGCGTCCGCCGAACTCAACAGCATCATGCCCGTGCAGGGCGGCTTCTATCGCTGGACGCGCGCCGCGTTCGGAGATTTTTGGGGATTCCAGTGCGGCTGGTGGAATTGGACCGGCACATTTCTTTTGAACAGCACCTATGGCGTTTTGCTGATGGACTATCTCGCCAATTATTTTCCGTGGCTCACCGGATATAAGAAATGGCTCGGCGCTTGCGCCATTCTGATTGTGCTCGCGCTTCTGAATCTGCGCGGAATCAAAGTCGCGGGCTGGCTCGCCGTGGTGCTGCAAGCGATTGTTTTCGTTCCGGTGATTTGGCTCTGCATCGTTGGAATTTTGCACTGGCATTACAATCCGCTTCTGCCGTTCGTGCCTCCCGGAAAACCGCTCGGCGGAGTTTTCGGTTCGGGACTCGCGCTGGCGATGTGGAATTACGCGGGCTACGAACAACTCTCCAGCGTAACGCAAGAGATGAAAGATCCGCAGACAACTTTCGCGCGCCTGCTCGTGTGGAACACGCCGCTCACGATTCTTACTTACACGCTTCCGATTGCGTTTGCGCTTGCCGTGCTCGGCAACTGGTCCGCATGGGACACGGGCTACATCGTCACCGCGTCGCGTCTTGCCGGCGGCGAATCGCTCGGCGTTGCGATGCTCGTCGGCTCCATCATCGGCACGCTCGCGCTATCGAACAGCACGATTCTTTACACCACGCGAATTCCCGCGACGATGGCCGAGGACGGATTTTTTCCGCAGGGCCTCGGAAAAATTCATTCGCGCTACGGAACGCCGGCGCGCGCGATTCTCATTTCGTTGGTCGTCTACTGCATTCTTGCGAAGTGGGACGTGGTCGCGCTGGTGGACATATATATTTGGACGCGCATCGCCACTTCGCTGCTCACTTTGCTTTCCGCGTGGCGCATGCGCCAAAAAGCGCCGGACGCTCCGCGAAGATTTCGCGTTCCCGGCGGCGCACTCGGCATGGCTTGCGTGATTATTTTGCCGGCGATTTTGTGCGCCATAAAAATCATGTACAGCGAGCCGTTCGTGATGCGCTACTCACCGCTCCTGCTCGCCACCGGCCCCGTCGCGTATCTCGTTTTGCGCTTCCTGTTCCGCATGTCCCCGCGCCCGATCACGATAGGGACAGAAACCACCTCCCCACGTCCGTAGTCATGAGAGCCCACATCATCAGCGCCTTGGCCTTCTTCATCGTCGGACTGTCTTGCACACTTGCCGCCAACGCTCTGTCGTACGTCATGCTTGCCAAGGTCAATCCCAAACTTCCAGAAGGCGGAAAAATCAGCTATGTTGGGTTCTACCTCGAGAAGAATCTCAGGATCACCCGTGAATATCGCCGTCTTTATCCGTCGGGACTTCTGCATATTTGGTTCCGAGTTCTGTTTGCGATCGCGATCACGAGCGCCGTAGCTTGTGCGTGGCAGCTGGGTTTCTTCAGCTTTTTCGCTCATTCCAAATGACCCGTTTTGAAGTGTTCTCAGAAATGGATTTCATGGCTTCTTAATTCCTACACTTTTTCGGCGACGACTTTGGCCTGGAGGAAAAGGAGCAGATAATCCTGGCCACCGGCCTTGGAGTCCGTGCCGGACATGTTGAAGCCACCGAAGGGGTGCACGCCGACTTTCGCGCCGGTGCATTTGCGGTTCAGATACAAATTGCCGACGTGGAATTCTTCCGAGGCGCGGGCGAGTTTCTTTTTGTTTTTTGTGTAAACGGCGCCGGTGAGGCCGTACTCCGTTCCGTTGGCGATGCGCAGCGCGTCGTCGAAATCCTTTGCGGGAATGACGGCGAGCACAGGGCCGAAAATTTCTTCCTGCGCGATTTTGGCATTTGGTTTTACATCAGCGATGACGGTTGGCTCGACGAAGTAGCCGTCGCCTGAGGCTTTTCCGCCGCCGGTGAGCAGGCGTCCTTCTTTTTTGCCCGCTTCGATGTAATCGAGGATCGTTTTCATCGCGGATTTGTTGATGACCGGGCCCATGTAGTTGTCGAAATTCTCTGCGGGGCCGACTTTCAACTTCTTCACCTGCGGAAGCAGTTTCTCGATGAATTTATCGTAGACTTTTTCGGTGACAATCGCTCGCGAGCACGCGGAACATTTCTGCCCCTGATAGCCGAAGGCCGATTGCGCGACGCCTTCCGCGGCGGAATCGAGATCAGCTTCATCGTCAACGATGATGGCGTCCTTGCCGCCCATTTCGAGAACAGTGCGCTTGATCCAGATTTGACCATCTTGTTTTTTAGCGGCGAGTTCGCCGATGCGCAGGCCCGCTTCTTTCGAACCAGTGAACGCGATGAAGCGCGTTTTCGGGTGCGCGACCATCGCTTCACCAGCGGTTGCGCCCGGGCCGGTGAAGAAATTCACGACGCCATTGGGCACGCCCGCTTCGCGCAGAATTTCCATGAAAAAAGCGGCGACGGTGGGCGAATCGCTCGACGGCTTTACAACGACGGTGTTGCCGGTGACGATGGCGGCCATGGTCATGCCGCCCATGATGGCCGCGGCGAAATTCCACGGCGGAATAACGATGCCGACGCCGAGCGGAATGTATTTCAGGAAATTTTTCTCGCCTGCGTTGGGAATGAGTTTTTGCGGACCGGCGAGGCGGAGCATTTCGCGTCCGTAGTATTCGCCGAAGTCGATGAGCTCGGCAGTGTCGGCATCCGCTTCGGTCCAGGTTTTTCCAGTTTCGTAGCAGAGCCAAGCGTTCATTTCGTAACGGCGCTTGCGAAGAATTTCGGCGACGCGGAAGCAGCATTCGGCGCGCTCGTCGGCGGGAACCTGTTTCCAGGAAGCGAATTCCTTGTCCGCGGCTTCGACGGCCTGATTGGCCATTTCGACGGTTCCCTTCTGAAAAATTCCGATGACCTGATCGGGATGGGAGGGATTGGTGGATTTGGTTTTTTCGCCGGCAAAGACGGTTTTGCCGCCGATGAGGTTGGGATATTCGCGGCCCAGTTCGCCGGAGACTTTTTTGAGGGCCGCTTCCATGGCTTTGCGGTTTTCGGCTTTCGAGAAATCCTTGATGGGCTCGTTCTTGAATTCGCCGCGACCGAGAGATCGTGCCGGGGATGTCATATCAGTGCCTCCTGAGGGCTGCGCGAGAATTTGAGGCAACAATTATAGCGCAGGAGGCGCTGAGGCGGGAGGATGGAGGCCCTGAATTTTGGTGTCCGAAAACGGACAAAATACCTTGGGAAAAACGCTGAACTCTGTCGATTAGAAATGAGTCCGAGTGATTGTTTTGTGCAAGTTACGGCAACTTCTAATAATTCATAGGTCTGTCGATTAGACTTTCGAATTTTGTTCGCTTGAGGAGGAAAACTTGCTGTAGCGAGGAAGGCTCTTTCGATTTCAAAGAGCCGACGTGATCTTCCGTTCATGTCGAAATACCGGGTGCGACAAACTCCGCTAAAGAACATAAAAGCCACCGTAAGGTGGCTCGGCGTGCGAATCGCCCGCACGGTTTGTATGTACTACATTATAACTAAATTGTCAAGGAAAATCGCGAAAAAAGCGGTGGTAGTGACTGGGGCCTGTGTTAATTCCTAGTCGGGTCTAGAGTTGCTGGTCGCGAAGATCGGCGAGGATTTTGGTGACCTCGTTCAATTCGGCGACCTTGCGGCGCTTCAGCCACATTGCCCAGGCGAATATAGCTGGAAGCCCGAAGAGGCTTGCTATGAGAGTGACCATCCAGGACGCAGGATGGGATTTGAGATTCGGACCCAGAGTTCCCCAATTCGCAATCCCTAGAGCTATACAGACGAAAATCCAAACAACGGACAAATAGACGCCGAAGCGGAGAATGCGGATCTTTGCGATTACCCGTTTCCGCCAGAGTTCGAGAAAGGAGCGGGTCGACTGCGCTTCGGCGCGCCAACTACCGCGCTGGGACCACAGACGAAAGGCCACGCTTACGAAAAGAATGACAACGACGCCAGCGGCAAAGCCGGTTCCCAGCAGGTATTCGTGCTGCTTGATATAAAACGCCATGTACAAACCAAAAAGGAGTCCTGCGACTTCGAGCGCATTGTCGAGAATGAAGCGACGATCTTGCCGCTTGATCTTTTCGCGGATGAGGCGAGTTTCCGGCAATGGTTCTGCAAGACTTCCCCATTGCTCGCGCCAATTTTCGAATTCACGATCTTGAATCATTGTTTTCCTCCCAGTTTTTCTCCCAGGGCATCTTTCAGAGCGTTTCTGGCACGCACTAAACGGACGGCTACATTGTTTTCGGTGACGCCGAGGACTTCGGCCATTTCCGCGTGCGAAAGGCCCTCAAGCATCAGCACGATGATTTGGCGTTGAGCGACGGGCAACACCTGAATTGCGGACGCGAGCCGGGCGCGATCGCTGGTGTGCAAAGCGCGTTTCTCAGGATCTGGCCGTGGGTCAGCGGGATGGTCGGCGTCCGTGAGTTCGTCGAGCGGATCATGCGCTGGGCGGCGACGAGAGGAGTGGCTGAGGCCGCGATTGTGAGCGATGCGGTAAACGAATGTGCGTTCGGAGCATTCGCTGCGAAAGTCCGGCAGCGCTTTCCAGATGGCCATGGCGATCTCTTGCATGAGTTCCTCCCGTACGCTTCTTACGGCCTCGTAGCTGAAGGCGAGGCGCGATATGGCGGGGCCGTGTTCGGCGAGAATGCGGTCGAACTGCTGTTCCAGTGCTGGGCGATTGTCGGTCACAGTGTTTTTTTCGTCTGCAAGCAGGTCACCCAGTCCAATCGAAGAAGGATCGGACTGGGGACTAGAGACATTACGAAATCACCGTTTGCGTTGGAAGCGTTTGTCCCGCATG
>Ga0126371_10002602_pt1 | contig 15558 bp, 12 predicted proteins | sample PanSoiMetaPlot_4_FD_110145 | JGI IMG/M metagenome (GOLD analysis project Ga0126371, IMG submission 110145) | Tropical forest soil microbial communities from Panama - MetaG Plot_4 | ecosystem: Environmental > Terrestrial > Soil > Tropical forest > Bulk soil | place: Panama | collected 2016-02-17 | reverse complement strand
TTTCTGCCGGAGGAAAAAATCGATTATGTGTTTCACTTTGCGTCACCCGCCAGCCCGATTGATTATCTGGAGCTGCCGATCCCCACGCTGAAAGTTGGCGCGCTCGGCACGCATAACACGCTGGGTTTAGCCAAGGACAAAAAGGCTTCGTTCATTCTTGCATCGACCTCGGAGGTGTACGGCGATCCTCTCGAGCATCCCCAAAAAGAAGATTACTGGGGCAACGTCAACCCGATTGGGCCGCGCGGTGTTTACGATGAAGCCAAACGGTTCGCTGAAGCGATCACCATGGCTTATCACCGCTATCACAGAGTGGACACGAGAATCGTGCGCATCTTCAACACATACGGTCCGCGAATGCGGTTGCGCGATGGGCGCGTGGTTCCGGCGTTTATTGGACAAGCACTCAATGGTCAGCCGCTGAGCGTTTTTGGCGATGGGTCGCAGACGCGCTCATTCTGTTATGTGTCCGATTTGATCGATGGAATTTTCAAGCTGGCCATGAGCAGTTTTCATGAGCCGGTCAACTTGGGTAATCCGCGCGAAATGACCATTAAACAGTTCGCCGAGGAAATCATTCGTATTACCGGAGCAAAATCGGCGATCGAATACAAGGCGTTGCCGGTGGACGACCCGAAGGTGCGGCAACCTGATATCGCTCGCGCGAAGGAGGCCCTCGGCTGGGAGCCACGGGTGGGATTCGAGGAGGGAATCAAAAAGACGATTGAGTATTTTCGGGAATCGTTAAAACGTTAAAAAGTTACAAAGCTTACAAAGGAATTCCGATGTAACGACGTAACCTTTTTAACCAATCACCCGCCTTCGCCAAGGCTACGGCGAGGCACGCGTGCGCTGGCGCGAAAATTTTGCTGGCGTTTGCAGCGATTTGGTTGTGAATTATCGCATGATGAAGCGCGCGCTCTTCGTCGCCGCGGGTTTACTGGGTATTTGCTTTGTAGTTGCAGCGCAACAAGCAAATAAGCATGCGGCACAGAACGTTCACACTTCTGCGCTGAGTCTTCATCCGCCGAAAATTTTCAGCGCGAAGGATAGTTCTCTTTTGTTTCACAAGGGTCCCGTTTACGCTTGGTCGGACGGGGGCAGGCTGGCAAGCGAGAGCGCACTGGCTGAGATCGGCATGGCGTCGCTCGATCTGTTTCCCGTTGCTGATTTGCCCCCGAATGCTTCCGGGGTCGCGACGGCGAGGAGAGGAAGCTCTGCTGCTAATTCGCCGCCGGGGAATTTCGGAACGGACGGCAAGGATTTGCCCGGCACGATGATGTCGCCTTCCGATCAGGTTTATTATGGCGGTGAAGTGGGCGTTTTGTACGGTCGATGGACTGGCAAAGGCGGCGGAGACCTCATGCAGAGCTATATTCAGGGCACGGTCGGTAATGACAGACTTCAGATTTCGGTTGGCGCCGAATATGACGAGTCGAGCGGACACTCAGCGCGATATCACTCATACTTTTTTCCAAGATAAGGTCTGCACTTCGGCGCTCGCTCGAAGCCACATCGTTGTGTGAAAGTGCCCTCCAAAGCGGCACCACACTGCTGAACTCCCCTGCAGTCGCGGCACTGCGGGTCGGAGCCACCGTTATTACGGTAGGCGAAAACCCGAAGTTTGAAATTGCAACGAATTTCAAATCCAAATGGTCAAAACAGGCCGTGACGCTACCGAGTTGTCTCGAGATTTGGTGTTGAAATTTAGTTTGGTATTTGGGATTTAAACCTTTAGCCCATGGCAGCACCGCCGCGTTTCATTACTCTCAATATCGGGTCCCAAACCATCGGTCTGGCGGAATTTAGCGTAATCCATGGGCGACTGGTCTTGGTAAATTACCGTTTCCACGAGACGCCGCTTGATGCTGAAACTGGGCAACGTCGCGACGCTCACGCTGCTTTGCACGAAACAGCGGCGGCGTTGCGCGAGATGATGCGTGAAATGCACATTCAGGGGGCATCTGTAAACTACGCAGTTCCTGCGCAATCGGTTTTTGCCCGCTTCGTCAAACTGCCGGCGCTCGAAGCGGAAAAGATCGACAAAATCATCTCGTTTGAGGCGCAGCAGAATGTTCCGTTCCCCATCGACCAAGTGGTTTGGGATTACCAGCTCGTCGGAGGCGGTATGGGCGACCAAATTCAGGTCGTCATTGTCGCGATCAAGCGCGATCTGCTCGATGAGATCAATGACGCCGTGGAAGAAACCGGACTGCGGACCAGCATAGTCGGCGTGGCGTCCATGGCTCTCTACAACGCATTTTGTTACAACTACACCGATCTAAACGGGTGCTCGATGCTGGTGGATATTGGCGCACGCACGACGAACGTTCTCTTTATCGAATCAGGAAAAATTTTCCTGCGCAGTGTTCCGCTTGGCGGCAGCACAATCACCAACGCGATCGCGCGCGAATTTAACGAATCATTCGCCGCTGCGGAAGCTCGAAGGAAACGAGACGGCTTTGTTGCCCTAGGGGGGGCCGCGGAGCCTGCCGATCCAGACATTGGCCGTGTCTCGAAGATAATCCGCAGCACCATGACGCGGCTACACGCGGAGTTGATGCGTTCTATTACTCATTATCGTGCCCAACAGCAGGGTAAGCGCCCGGCGCGCATCTTTCTTTGTGGCGGCGCTGCAGGCATCCCCAACATGTGCGAGTTCTTCCACGAAAAGTTTGAGCTGCCAATCGAGTTTTTTAATCCACTGAAAAAGGTGACCGCGTCGGCGTCGACACCGGAGACGGTGCGTTCCGCATATTTGTTCGGCGAATTGGTGGGTCTGGCGCTGCGCAGCGTGACTGTCTGCCCAATGGAGTTGAATCTGCTTCCGGCCAACGTCGTTCAGAGACAAGACCTGGAAAAGCGGCGGCCATTCTTCATCGCGGCAGCGGCATGTATTCTTCTCGCGCTGTTGGGCTGGTCGGCTTACTACACGCGGGCCGCCCAAGTTGCGCAAAAAACTGCGCAGGTAATGCAGCAGAGGAACGACACCATGCACGTGGCAGAAGGGCAGCTCGATAAACTGAAAAAGCGAATCACCGCGTTGGATAACGTCGCTACTCCGCTCATCACCGCGGTGAACGATCGCAACTTCTGGCCAGAAATTCTTGAAGAATTAAACACGCGTCTCCCGGAGGCAAACATCTGGATCACCGAGCTTGCCGCAACATCCGGCGGAAAACTGTTGGGAGCACCTGAAAAACGCGCCGAGGAAACGGCGCCGACTCCTCCGCCACCAATTCCTTCCGGATCGACAGCGAAAGCTGCGACAGGAATTGGTAAATCTATCGACGGTATTATGGTGCGCGGACTTTACCTGTATAATCCGAAACAGCAGGAAATCGTAGTCGATTACCTCCGCAATCTGGCGAATTCACCTCTGTTTGTTGTGAACGTCAAAACTCCGGAGCGCGTGATTAAAGCCAATTCTGTTCCCAACGATACGGAATGGGCCTTTCCGTATGAGCTCCAGCTCACCCTGCGCAAGCCTGTGAAATTGCCATGAAGTGGTTTCAGCAAAATCGCGCCCTCGGCACGTTTCTGATCGGTTTTGGAACCTGCGCGTTGCTCGCAGTGGCGCTCCTCTACTGGAGATGGAGCGCCTGGAGCGACGCAAAACAATCGTTCGACGGGGTGGCGGCAGAACGGGACCGGCTGGCGCATCTCGATCCGTTTCCCAGCGACGCCAATTACCGGAAATTGCAGGATTACGTCGAGAAATACAGAGTCGCACTGGACAAATTTAAAGAGGCTCTGAAGACCGGGGTCGTCCCGGCGCCGCCGCTTGCGCCCAATGAATTTCAATCGCGCTTACGCCTGGTTACCATTGCGACACTGGACAGAGCGCGCGTGAACAATGTGAGGTTACCGGACAAATTTCAGCTCGGGTTCGACGAATTTGCCACGACCATGCCTGCCACGGCCGTCGCGTCGTTGCTCGGACAGGAGCTTACCCAGATCCAGAAGCTCATGAACATCTTGCTCGACGCCAAGGTGGATAGCGTGACGTCGCTTCGCCGCGCGCGTTTGCCCGAAGAAGGCGGGGCTTCACCGACTCCGACACCGCCTCCGACTACCGGACGAAGAGTAGCGGCAGCCAAGCCCGGCGCCACGCCAATACCAACATTGATCGAGCGCAACATTGTCGATGTCACTTTTAAAGCGGCGTCCCCGGCAGCACGGAAAGTCTTAAATGAAATCGCAAGTTCCACCGGACAATTTTTTATTATTCGCACGCTGTACGTGCGTAATGAGAAAGACAAAGGTCCGCCGCGCGAAAGAATGGCCGCGTCAACGCCGGCCCAGCGCGGGCAGGGGACCCCAGCCCAGCCCGGTGCCGGCACCCCGCTGAATTTCATCGTGGGCAATGAGCACATCGAAGTTTCAGCCACGATCGAGATGCTAAGGTTCACATTTTAAGCACGACGGTCTTGCTCTTACTCCTGCCCTTGCGCGTATTCAACCAATCGAGCTAATGACGAAATCCGAATGAAGAATGACGAAACAAATCCGAAGTCCGAATTAGGAATCCTTCAGCACGAGGCTTTGGTAACTTCGGGCATTCCTTCGTCCTTCGACATTCGTGCTTCGTCATTTTCTTGGTGTCTATTCGGGTTCATTCGTGGTTAATGATTAGCTGTGGCAAAGGTTTTGGACTGGATTAAGGCGCATTACGATCGCGCGGTTCTCATCGCAGCGGCGATCTTGCTTCTCATTTCCGCCATCGGTATTTGGTCGAACGTCATCGAGTTTGGCAATCGGCTCGTCAGCCCACAGGAGCCTCGCGCAAAAGCGGCCTCGCAGCCTGCCGTCGCCGTGGAACTCGATCGCGCAGCGGAGCAACTCGAACAACCGGCCCAGTGGAAGCGGAGCACGCGCTCGGGGCTTTTCGTTCCGGAAAGACACTTCATCGGTGCAGACGGCTTGCCAGCCACACTTCAAAACACTCAGGTGCATCCCCCGGTTCCTAACGACTGGTTCGAAAAATACGGGCTGCACATCGAAGACGCTGACGTTCTCGATCAGGATCCCGACAAAGACGGTTTTACCAATCTTGATGAGTGGCAGGCCGGTACTGACCCAACAGATCCGAATTCGCACCCGGATTACCTCACAAAATTACATTTGGTGTCTGCTACTGAGGAACAGTTCCCATTCATTTTTGTGTCGCGGATTCGAAACACATTTGGCATTAACAGCCTGGACCTAAATGAGCCAACGCAATTCTTGAAGGTCGGCGACGTTATCCGCGGTACCCAGTTTAAGATCGTCAACTTTACCGAAAAAAGCGCACGCGGCGAGTACGGGACAAATGATGATATATCGGAGCTGCTTCTCGAACATCAGCAGACCCACGTGCATGTCACGCTGGTGAAGGAGAAAGTCGCCACCTCGCCGCAATCCGTGGCCACGTTCGTTTACACGTGGGGCGGGCGTCGGGAATTCGAGGTGCGAAAGGACCAGGAGTTTTCACTGAAACCAGTTGAAGAGATCAAATACAAACTGGTGGATGTGCAGCCTGGCAAGGCCGTAATCGTGAATACGCAGCAACCCAATGCGCCAATCGAAATCGGCTTCGCCGCTCCGTGAGAGTCCTAGCCACGAACAGACACCCGCCTTCGCAACAGGCTACGGCGCGGCAGGCGAATACACACGGATGTTCTAGGGCGCCTGTGTCACACTGCAATCTTCTCTCCAGGCAATCTGGAGTTTCTTTTAGAGAAGTCGCTGCTTCTGAGTTGCTAGTTGAGCGCGAAAGCGGCGCCAAGTCGCCGCACTCCAAAGCGCTTTTCCTGTCCGTGATTTCCGTGGAATTCGCGGTTTCTCCTCTTGTTCCACCCTCGTGTCCATCATGTCCTTTGTAGATACCCCCGAAAAAATCGTAAGAATTTTGCTTGCAGCCGGTGGAGCAAATCAAATACAAGCTCGTGTATGTGCAGCTAGAAAGACTATTTATGAAGAAAATTCTACACACCCTCCGAAATATTGGACAGAAGGAGACGAAGCGAACGAACGTCAAGTTCGTCGAGGCGGTGCCTCGGTTCTTGGTTTTCTTTGTTGCCTTCTGTTTTACTCTCATCTGCTTCTCCTTGATTTGCGTGACGAGCTTTGCGCAAACCGGGGATAGCGTCGCCGAGCGCGAAGTGCAGCGGCGTCAGGCTAGTATACCGCAGGGCGAAGCTGCCCTGGCGCGTGGTAGGTCCGCCATGAAAGCGAAAAATTATACGCTCGCGCACGAAGAATTCAGGACGGCCGTGGGTTATCTGCCCGATGCGGTGGTTTCCGGAAAAGCGCACGACCAAGCGGTCGATGGCTTCTGCAAAAGCGGTGTTGCATTAGCAGAAGCCCGCATTGCCGAGGGACGAAACGCTGATGCCGAGGCGATCCTGAGCGAGATTTTGAGCGATCGCTACGACCCGAAATGCCGTCCAGCGCACGAGCTTTACATGCGCCTGCGTCAGCCAGGTTCCTTCGACAAGGGTTCCTACGACAAAAACGTGAGGACTGTCAGCAGCGGAGAAGTCGACTGCGCCGGCAACCCAGCCCCACCGTTCGCTGAGCGGGTGGAGAGAGTGAAAGAATTGCTCGCCGAAGCCGACAGCTTTTATCAATCCGGCCGGTACGACCTAGCGATGAAACGATACGATCAAGTCTTGTGCCTTGATCCGTACAACACGGCGGCCCGTCGTGGCCAGGAAAAAATCGACCACACCAAGTATCAGTATGGCGAAGAAGCATATAACGAATCGCGGGCACGTCAGATGTGGAAGGTGGAGGAAGCCTGGCAGCAACCGGTTCGCAAATACGGTGCGGTGGGTCCGTCAGCCGCAATCGGTGGGCAAAGAGAGCTTGGCGGAACAGCTCTGATGAGCAAGAAGCTCAACAGCATCATCATTCCGCACATTGAATTTCGCGACGCGACTATTCGCGAGGCAATCGAGGTACTCAGGGAACAAGCAGCGGAGAATGATACAGGACCGGAAGGTCAGAGAGGCGTGAATATCGTGCTGCGACTCGTTCCGCTCGGACAAATCGCTGCTCCGTCGGCGCCTGTTCCTGCGCTGCCAAATGGTACCGCTACTCCCGGGGCCGAGGCTGCCGGCAACCCGCCCCTCACTACTCCGGCTCCGGCCGGGCCTAATGGAAACGCGCCGGGTCAGGTCGGTCCTGGAGGAGTACCAGTTGTCGCGCCCCCAGTGGGACCGGCAGGTGCGCGCATCACTGTGACGCTGGATAATATTCCACTCGGTGAAGCGCTGCGCTATATCGCCAATCAAGCCGCACTGAAAATCAAAGTGGAACCGTATGCAGTATCGGTGATCCCCCTCAGCGAACAAACCAACGAGCTCATCACCAAGCGATATCACGTTCCGCCGGAATTTTTCGGCGGTCCTCTGGACGTGGGCTACTACATAGGAACCAACCTTGCTCAGACCAGCGGGCAAGGACAAACACAACAGCCAGCTCCGGTTGCCTCCAACGTAATTGAGAAAGAGGCTGTAAGTTATCAAACGGCCTCTGGAATTGGCACCGGTGCCGGCGCCAGCAGCGCAGCAAATTTGCTGCAGGGAACTGCCACCACACGACAATCCTTATATAACGACCGAGAACTGGTGGGCAGGGCGGATGCCAGAACGATGTTGCTGAGCATGGGCGTCGCGTTTCCCCCTGGCGCAAGCGCAACCTTTTGGCCGCACAGCGGCACGCTGATTGTTCGCAACACGCAGGATAATTTAGACTTCGTCGATGCGCTGGTTGATCAGGCGAATGCTTCACAGCCCAAGCAGGTCGAAATCGAATCAAAGTTTGTCGAGATCAACCAAAACAATCTCAAGGAACTTGGTTTTGATTGGCTGCTGGGCCCATTTAGCCTGAATGGAAAGGTTTTCGGTTCAGGTGGAACCGCAGGAAACGGAGTACCGGTGAGCGGGTCGAATTATCCGTTCGTTGATCCTGCCACAGGGCAGCCTATCGGTCAGAATCCGGTCACGTCCGGAAACCAGAGCGGCAATTTTGCCATCACCGCGAACGCGCTCGATGCCCTTCTGGTTCCAAGCCTGGGTACGACAGCGGGCGTGGCCCCGGGAATCTTTGGACTGGCCGGTGTGTTTACCAATCCGCAATTTCAGGTTGTAATTCGTGCGTTGAATCAGAAGAAAGGCATCGATCTGCTTTCGGCGCCTAGCGTGACGACTAAGAGCGGTCAGCGCGCCGTTATCGAAGTCATTAGAGAACTTCGTTATCCGAGGACCTACACTCAGCCGCAGGTTCCATCGATCAGCAGCTCCACCGGAACCACTGTCATTGGAGGTGCGACGACTGTTCCAGTTGTTGTGACCCCGACGACTCCTCAGGATTGGGAGACGCGTAACACGGGTGTCACTTTGGAAGTGGAGCCGGTAGTAGGAGGCGATAGCACGACCATAGATCTTAACCTGGTGCCGCAGGTCGTGGAGTTTGAGGGCTTCATCAATTACGGCAGCCCAATAAATGCCGTGGGCGTTAATACCATAGGAGGTGTCGGCGGGATATCCGTTTCCACGCCAGTTCTGCTCACCCCAAATGTGATCAATCAGCCAGTATTCAGCACGCGCAAAGTGACTACGAGCGTGAGCGTGTGGGACGGGCAAACAGTGGTACTCGGTGGATTGATGCGTGAAGACGTGCAAAAAACCGAGGATAAGGTGCCCATCCTGGGAGACATTCCGCTAGTCGGCAGAGCTTTTCGCACAAATGCAGAGCAGCACAACAAAAAGAACCTGGTCATCTTTGTTACTGCGCGCATAGTGACTCCGGCAGGTCTGCCTTTGAACGACGAGGAGGAAGAAGGCTTGGTCCCGCCAGAGTTACCCGAAGTGCCGGCGTACAAGAAATGAGTGAAATCACGAGGCTCGAATGACGAATGATGAAATAATGACCAAATGACGAAGTAGCTCAGGGGTTGTTGCTGTTGTTTTTGGGCTTCGTCATTCCTTCGTCATTTGACATTCGGGTTTCGTCATTTTTTTTCATTGGTGTTCATTTGTGTCCATTCGTGGTTAGACTGAACGCCGCATGGACCGCGAAAAAATCATCTTCTTTCGGAACTTTTTCTTCTGTGCATTCGTCATCGGCCTTGTATTCGCGCTGTTCTACTTTGCCGCGACGATTCTGCTTTGGGACACTGCCGTTTCGTGGGCGAGGCACTTGTTTAAGATCGACGAGAACGAATTCGGAAAGCTGGCTTTGCGGTTCTTCATCGAGTTGCGTGTCGTAATCGTATTCTTCTTTCTGGTGCCAGCGCTGGCTCTGCACTGGATGGCGCGGAAAAGATAAAGTCAAGCCACTTGCCACCCTGGTTGTAGCCACTTGCCACCCTGGTTGTAGCCACCAGCCTGTGGCCGGTCGGAACACAGCAGAAACTGCACGGGTTGACGGCTCACAGAGCCGTGGCTACAGAGTGTTCCTCTCGACAGTTCTCGATGGCGCCAAAATTGCCTCGCTCATGCCGTGCAAAAATTTCTTATCAGCTGGAGCAATTGTAGCGAGCGCGCCGCGTAATTTCACGCGATCCTCTTCGACGAAGTAATACGGACAAAGGCGCACCCGTCCTTTCATCGTCTTTAGCTCGCCCGGTGAGATACTATGCATCGTCGAGAACGTGCTTGCACTTGAGCCTGTCTCACGGGGCGAGCCAGAATCCGGGTTCCAATAGCGGTGTTCAAAGAGAGCGCCTTTGTGAAATTTTTGAAGAATCGTCGGATTCGATTCGAAAGTCGCCAGCGCGTGCTCAATTCGCCTTTCCCATTCGGCATGCGGCAGATCGCTTCCGAGCGCAATCCCACGACTGCCCCAGCCGAGCGGCGAGAATCCACTCACTTTTAAAAGGAGTTCCCGATCCTTCTGACTGAACTTCGCGGCCTCGCGCCAGTCGTGAATTTCGAGGCGTGGAATGACGGCGTGTTGTGGCAAGGGTGTGGGATCGAGCAGCCATGAATAAGGAATTGCCTCTTGCAGCTTGCTGAAATACTTCTCTCCCAATTCGCGCCGCCAAAATTCCCGCAGCGGGTGCATCCAAAAAAGCGCGAACCACATTTTCTCCTCGATATACGGTTTGATTGGCGGCGTGATCGTGATGCGTCCTTCAGCGTTCGCGCGCAGGGTATTTTGAATCTCAGGAATATTCGGCAGATCGAATAGTTCGAAAAACCGATACACAGTGTGCCCATCGTGCGGCTCGTAATTCTCCGCCGGCAGAACGCGCCATGGGGACGTTTGATGGTCGATGTTTGATGTTTGATTTAATCGCGCGGCGATCCATTCCATTTCCGGCCGATAAGTCGCCGATTCGTGCGAGATAACGATGTCGCCACCGTTTGACAGGACTGACCGGAACCCATCCAGCATTCCGTTTGCGCCGCCAATGATCGCGTCTTCAAAAGTTGAATACGTCTGGTTAAGCCATCCAGTCAATCCGGTGCCGCCCGGAACCGAATCGATCTCGGCAATGATGTAACCCTTCTCAGTTAGAATGAGGTCAGGGCGTATCACTCGCGGCAAATCGTCGCGAATTTCTTTGCGCCGTGAAAATTCGATCAGCTCTTTCGGTTTACCGGCGTCGAGATAGCGCGCGATCCACGCTGGTTGCTTACCTTTGACGCTGAGGTGATAAAGCTGATTGCAGGCACGCTGAAAAACAAACAGTCGATGGCCAAGCTGCTCGAGATCGGCCAGGAATTTTTTGTCGATTGCAAATGCGTCCGGGGAAAGAAGCCACTCTTTCTCGGCAAAAAGGCCCTCTTTCGGAAAAGCGGCTCGTATGGCAGACAGCCTGTCATCTTGGACCTGCACTTCAGTCATGAAGCAAACGTCCGACGTCCAACGCCGAACGTCCAACGCCGAATGCAAACATCTGAATTGGACATTGAGTGTTGGACGTTGGGAGTTCGGCGTTTTCTGCAATCACCTTCCCGCAGCGATGCGCTTCAGAGCGACCTTCACCAGTTCTTCCGCTGATTTCGTTTCGCCTTTCTCCTGCAGATCCCGAACCGCTTTGTGTGCCTCGATTTGTTTGTAACCGAGTGCGATCAGCGCGAGCACCGCTTCATTGGCCTGCTCCTGCTCTGGAGTGGGCGCGTGCGCCGCGCTGGCTGCTTCCCATGCCGCAGCAACGCCGAGTTTATCTTTCAATTCGAGAACGATTCGCTCAGCTGTCTTTTTCCCGAGCCCGCTGATTTTCGAAATCGCGGCGACATCTGAATTGACCACCGCAGCTTTGAAACTGGTCACACTCATCCCACTTAACACGGCGAGCGCCAATTTCGGACCGATGCCGCTGACATTGTTAACGAGCAACCGGAAGAGATCGCGCTCAGCCGGCGTCATGAACCCGTAAAGCACATGCGCATCCTCGCGCACTGCCAGATGAGTAAGAATCCGAATGGCCTGTCCGGGCGGCGGCAATTTATCGTAGCTGGAAAGTGGAATGAACACTTCATAGCCAACGCCGCCGACATCGATAATCGCCTGTGTCGGCAGGGCACTCACGAGTTTTCCGTCAAGAAAGGTGATCATGGTTGCGCTGCGCTCCGGTGCGTTAAACCGTTAAACCGTTAAACCGTTAAATCGTTGAATCGTCAAATGTGCTCAGTCTGTTTTCAGCACTAGCGTGAGATCGACGCGTTTCCCTTTCGCTATGTTGAAGCCGCTGACCGTAGAAAATTTCCAAGTTTGCGGTGCATTGGCAAAAACTGCCCCGGCAACGAGCGTCGGCAGAATGATAAAACGTGGCCCGGATGCGCTCATGAATTCAGTAGCGCGACGCTTGTTCAATGGCGTGAGAAACCCTTTCACGCGCGAGCGAAAATACCAGACGAGACTCGGTTCCTCGAACTCTACGGAGGCAAATTGCATATTCGGCTGCAAAGCGCCGCGTGATACCTGAAATAGCTGATACGCGGGAAAAAACCGCGCCACTGTCGGTGGTAACACGAGCGCGATGGCGAACCACACGCATGCGGTGGCGACGGCGATGGTTCCAAACAAAGAACGGCGGTTTGTAACCGCCGCTTTTTCCGGCCAATGCCGGGCGAGCAGAAGCGCCAGCAGGCCGAACGCGGGCAGCGTGTAATGCGGCAGCTTCGTTTTGATGAGTGAGAAAATGATGAAAATGATTGCGATGCCAGAGAGGAGATAACGGTCTACGTTGTCCCGCTCGCGCCACAATCCTTTCAGAAGCGCGGGCAGTTTGATCGACCACGGAAAGAAACTGACAAACACGGTTACCAAATAAAACGGCAGTAGTAGGAAGTATCCGCCTAACGAGTTCCAGCCATGACCCTCCATTGCCCCTAACGAACGGCCGATGACGTGGCGACCAATTCCAATTCGCAGAAATTCTCCATGCGTCTGAATCAACGCGGGGATCGCCCAGGCCGCGATAAGCGCCATCATCAGTAAAATGCCGCGAACGAATTTGAATCGCCGTCCAACCTGCAAATTCGGTGCGTAGAAAATTGTCGAGGCAACCGTCAGCAGCGGTACCCACGCAATCGGTCCTTTGGCGAGAAAACCGAGTGCCAGCGAGATGTAGAATGTAAGCCAGCAGAAAGATATTTGAGTTTTGATATTTGAGCTTTGATTCATTCCCTCGGAATTCGACGTTGGATGGTCAGCATTGGGCGTTGGGCGTTGGATCAGTTCATATCCCGCCCAATGGGCCAGCGTCATCAACAATACCAACCACATATCAGCCACCGCCGCTTTGGCATGGAGAAACGTTTGCAGCGCGAGGGTAAAAATAATCGCTGCCCGCCAGCCAACTTTCTCTCCGCCTGTCCGTGCACCCCACGTGAAAATCAACAGAGCTGTCGACGCGGCCGCCACAGCAGAAGGGAAGCGCGCCGCGAAATCGTTCTGGCCAAAGATGCGGTAGCTCGCTGTTTGCGCCCAGTAGGTGAGGGGGGGCTTGTCCAGGCGCGGCTGATTGTTGAAGTAGGGAACGACATAGTCGCCCCGCTGGATCATCTCGCGCGAGGCCTCCGCAAACCGCGGCTCGTCGCGGTCGATCAGCGGCAGACTCCGCGTGCCGATGATGTGAAAAAGGACGCAACCAAAAAATAAGATCGCATACTTCCCAGTCGTTGAGTTTATCCTGCTCATGCTCCTACTCCTGCTCATGCTCATTTTTGGTCGATTACGAGCAAGAGCGTGAGCAAGAGTAAGAGTTGCAACGGTTAACGGGAACTCATTTGTGAAGCGCGTGGCCATTTTTTATTGGCTGATCGGCATCGCCGTCGCGGCGATAGCGATCGGAGCAGCATTTTATCTGGATGACACCGTCTGGCATTTCATCCTGCAACATCAAAACCGCGCCGTGCGCAGTTTCATGCAGAACGTCAGCCGATTTGGCGACTGGCCTTCCCATGTCGTGCTTGGAGTTTTCCTTTTGGGAATCGCCTGGTGGCGCGGCAGTAAAAGATGGGCACGCATTTTTTTGTCAATGCTAGTGGCGATGGCGATCGCGGGCATGACCGGCCATGTGATTAAACGCGCGGTCCCACGCGCGCGTCCCTCGGTTAAATCGGAGCTTCGTTGGGGAGGGCCGCGTTTCAGCACGAAATATCACTCGTTCCCATCCGGGCATGTAGCCGCCTCGACGGCATTTTTTGGCGTATTAATTTTCGCTCGCCGGCGCATCGGTCTCGCCTGCCTTCCCATTCCTATTTTAATCGGATTTTCGCGAATGTACATCGGTGCGCATTATCTCTCGGATATCGTGTGTGCCGCGGTATTGGGGATTCTCTCCGCGCTCATTGTGACGCAAATCTTCTGGCGCGAACATCAAACATCGAACATCGAACATCGAACGTCGACGTGGCGGAGGGGGTGAGATTCGAACTCACGAGGCCTTTCGGCCTTCCGGTTTTCAAGACCGGCGCGATCAACCGCTCTGCCACCCCTCCAGGCGCTGTCGCCGGGCGGCCTTTGACGCCGGCCGCGGTCAGCGGGGACAACTCTGCCATCGGTTCAACCTCACGCAACTGTAGTGCGCTCTGTGAGCGCCGAAGGGGGTCGTCGACGGTCACAGAACCGCCGCTAAAGCATAATTTAGACTCGACAGCATGATATGTTCATGTGAACTTAGCGTTATGACGGCGAAAAGGAAATTCCAACCCGTCATTGAGGAGAAGCCTCAAAGCTCCGTGCCCATCCACGGGCGTGGAGCGTCCTGGAGCCCGGCCAATCGGTTTGAAAAACTGCATGTCGATCTAACTGACATTGATTTTGTCGATGTTGATCATTTCACTGAGGAGCGTCCGCGGCGTGCGACACAGTATTTTCATGACGCAACAAGATCGATCATCACCAGAAACAATAGTCCCGATGTCGGTTTCGAAACGAGCTTGAATCCATATCGCGGCTGCGAGCATGGCTGTATCTATTGTTACGCACGGCCGACCCACGAGTATCTCGGCTTGTCCGCCGGACTCGATTTCGAAAGTAAAATCATGGTGAAAATGAATGCGGCCGAGTTGTTGCGCGCAGAACTGGAATTATCGGGTTGGCAGCCACAGACACTGGTGATGAGCGGCGTCACCGACCCTTATCAACCGATCGAGAGAAAGTTGCGCATCACACGTGGGTGCCTCGAAGTGCTGGCCAAATTTTGCAATCCTGTGGCGATCATCACAAAGAACCGTCTCGTTACACGCGACATCGATATTTTGCGCGAGCTCTCAATATGCAATGCAGTAGCGGTAAACATTTCCGTGACTTCTCTCGACTCGAATCTGCAGCGGGTCCTGGAGCCGCGCACGTCTTCACCTCAGGCACGACTTGAGGCTATAACGCAACTTCGCGGCGCAGGAATCCCAACTGGTGTGATGGTTGCACCAATCATCCCAGGACTCACCGACCACGAAGTTCCGAAGATCCTGGACGCGTGCGCAAAAGCGGGCGCGCAGTTTGCTGGTTACACAATTATCCGTCTGCCGTGGGCGGTAGCGCCGCTCTTTGAGCACTGGCTTGAGGAACATTTTCCGGACCGCAGAGAGAAGGTGCTCGGACGCATCCGAGACATGCGGGGAAACCGGCTAAACAATTCTCGGTGGCACACGCGCATGACGGGGGAGGGCGTCTTTGCGGAACAAATCGCCTCGCTCTTCAGAGTCGGTTGTCGCCATGCCGGCATTGGCGAGCGGCCGACGCTGTCAACTGCGTCGTTTCGTAAATCGACAACGCAACTGCGCCTTGATTTGTAGAGGAAGCTGACAGCTTCCCTTTATAAAGTTAAAATGGGCCACGGTCCTGCCAGGCGTCCGCCCCGTCTTCCAATCGCTGTTCGGCCTCGAGCGATTCTGTGATGTCGATCTGCGCGCTGGCATTCTCGGTAGCTGCAACGGGAACCTTGCGCATTAGCGGCCACTGTTGGAAGGACCCGGCCCCTATTGTAATTGGCGTTTGTGCATCAGTTGGTGCGTTGAGCTTTCCTTTCGTGCACGTTACGCGCGTCGTTTTGCCGTCGGTCCAAACAGAAAACAAGCAGTCCGAATCCGGCTTGATCGTCAGCTGAGCCGT
>Ga0126371_10002601_pt1 | contig 15562 bp, 16 predicted proteins | sample PanSoiMetaPlot_4_FD_110145 | JGI IMG/M metagenome (GOLD analysis project Ga0126371, IMG submission 110145) | Tropical forest soil microbial communities from Panama - MetaG Plot_4 | ecosystem: Environmental > Terrestrial > Soil > Tropical forest > Bulk soil | place: Panama | collected 2016-02-17 | reverse complement strand
GTCGGCCATTTCGGCGGCCGGATTTGTGCGGAACCTAAAGGCCGATGCCTCCAACACGGGTTTAGCCCACCCGGTTGGAACATGAATAAGAAGAGTCCCGCCAGTGCGCAGGATTCGATTGCACTCTCGCAAAGCCTCCTGAGGATCCCAAAGATGCTCCAAAACAGAGATGAACAACACGACATCGAATTCGTCGTCAGGGAACTCGCGCAAGGCAATCTCGGCTGCGGTCAGCACGAAGCGAAGCTTGGGGTCGCGTTCGCAGGCTTCGCTAACGCGGAAATCGACACTAACTCCTTCGGAAATGCGCGGTTTAAGTGCTTGCAAATAGTTTGCATGGAAGCCACAGCCAAGATCCAGTATCTTCAACCCCTCGCGCTGAGGGACACTATTCGGAACCCTACGCCCAACCAGCTGGATGCGCAGACGGTCCATGAATGTCGAGCCCTCTCGAGATAGGTTTGTTCTCGCGTTCTGGGGGTAGCGGTGCAGTCATTGGCCGCCTATTCTCACGATTCACTCCGCCGTATAGCTACGTGGCCGGACACGCATGAGTACGGCTTGCAAAACGAGCGTGTTGCCGAATAGTAGGAAACCTGAAACCGATAGCAAGATGCCAAGAACTGCCATGTGCCCATCCGGCTCGAGCGGCCCGGCCAACACGTATCCGTCGTGGAGATAGCGATGAACTAGCGGCAGTCCGAAGAGGATCCCCAATATCACCAACGCCCCGCTCAACACCGTCATCCGATCGTAGTGAAAGAGACGTTGCCATTTGCGCAGAGTGCTCTTGGAATACCCATACAGTACCTGCGCGATGCACCCCAAACAAAAGCACTGCAAACCGACTAGCGTGCCGGTGATCGCGAACATCATAGAGAAAAGAGAAAAAGTAATCGAGCCAACGCGAATTGGCCCGCGCGATAAGGCCGAGCTAGCGATCAACCCGAATACTGCGAGAGCAATACCGGGTTTCAACAAGAAGAAGTCCGCTCCGTGGGTAAACATCGTCTGAAGGTTCCGCCAGCCCGATTTCCAAGGCTCGAACCATCCATTGCGTTTCAAATGGCTGAGTCGCCCATCCCGGTCCTTCAAGAACGTCACCGGCACTTCGGCTGTCCGCAATTTGAGGCAGACCGATTTCAGAACCATCTCGGAAGCGTATTCCCAGCCTTCCGATTCCAATTCGATCCGTTCCAGTGCGTCGCGCGTGATCCCTCTCATCCCGCAATGAATGTCAGAAAAACGCGTGGCGTAAAGCAGGTTCAGAATCCCGGTAGTAAGTGGCGTGCCAAAGTACTGGTGCAGCGCCGGCATGGCCTGCACCTCAATCGAGCCGCGAAAACGAGAACCCATCACGTATTCGTAGCCTTGCCGAAATTTCTCGATAAACGGTTTCAAATTGCGGAAGTCGTAAGTGCAGTCAGCATCCCCCATCAGCACCCATTTGCCCCGTATATGGGGGATCGCGTCGATGTAAGCGCGTCCTAACCCCCGCTTCGGAACCCTGAGTACCCGTGCTCCCTCCCGCAGTGCGATGTGCGGGGTATCGTCCGTAGAGCTATCCACAATGAGAATTTCGCCCTCTACGCCCGCGTCCCTCAAACCATGCCTGCACCAGCGGACGAAATCGCCGATCGTGATTCGCTCGTTCATGGCAGGAACCACAATCGACACTTCGGGACTGGACACGTCCCGTTGGGGAACTAACAGCTCCAAATCGCTCTGAGTAAAGCGCCATTCTGCGCTGGCCGGCGGCATCGGGAAGCCCTCTCCTTCTATCGACCGGCGTACGGACTGCCATTAGGTGCGCACGGCATAGAAAAACTGCTGTGGATCCGAGCATTGCATTATGGAGGACTTGACATTCCTTGCCGATCTAGGAACGGGGTGGTGAAGAGGTGCAAACGCGATTGGTTCCGGAGCACGGCAATCCAACTAGACCTTTTGGCAAAGCAGAAACGGCTCGTCGCCACGCTACTCGTCACCGTTTCACTGGGCACGCGTCTCGCGTTGCTTCCCTGGGTACCGATACCCAAACCTGCAATTCAGGACGAATTCAGTTACCTGCTCGCTGCGGACACATACGCGTCGGGGCGGCTGACTAACCCGAAGCACCCGTTCTGGGTCCATTTCGAAACCGTTCACTTGCTCGTTCACCGACATTCCAAAGCAAGTATCCTCCTATGCAGGGCTTGCTCTTGGCGGTCGGTCAAGCAATGTTCGGTAACCCCTGGTTCGGAGTATGGCTCAGCGTCGGAGCGATGCTAGCTGCGATTGATACTTGGCCGCGTAGGTGGGCTTCATGATGATGTGGAAGGACTCGAAATGCTCCCAAAAGGGCGGCGTCGGGTTCGCCAGTCGGCCCGAGGCGTAGGTATCGCCGGCCAGGAGATAGGCGAACTCATCCTGGAAGACAGGCTTAGGGATGTGGACCCATGGCAGCAACGCGGCGCGGGCTGACAAAGTCAGGAGCGCGACAAATGCGCATGCCAGCACCTTGCGTTGCGCAAGGCGCTCGAAAAGCGCGGCGACGGAAGCGAGTCCCGATGGCCGAACGGACGGGTTCAGATGAGGCAGAGAACCGGCAAGAGCAGTTTCAAGACATTCCGGCACGCGATTCCGGCAGTCCTTTCCTGCTCTTTATTCGGACTTTAGGCTTGGTTCCTATAGGGAACCGAAGCCGGGACGATGTGCGGAAAGCGCGCGTTTAGCGCTGGTGAGCCGTTCCGGCGCCAGGGCCGGAATTATCGGACCGAAGCTTGCGCATCACCCTGCTCAGCATTTTCAGCCGGGCAGGCGGACGGATGCTAGAACGGCCGCGCATTTCGACCGGATGAACCGTCGATTCGGGAGCCGCTGCGGAGTGGGTGACTCCCCACACGCAAGAAAGAAGAGATTGTCCGTGAAACGTCATCGTTATACCTATCGACTGGACCCAATGTAATATTAGGTGTCTGGTCGAGCCGAAACGTTTCACACCACACCCGTTTTTTCGACAAAAGTGAAAATACCGGCGCCCGGTCAAACGACCGACCCGCGATCAGGCAAACTAGGAAGGACGGCTGAACCGCGATGCGTCTCAGAAAGAACACCCTCGAGATCCAACGCAAGATCCGCGAGACGCGCATGTTCGCGCGCGCCATGCAGTCGAATTCCCACCCGATTTTGGTGCAAATCGTACCTATTCGCCGCTGTAACCTGGACTGCGCCTATTGCAACGAGTATGACCGTACTTCTGATCCGGTCCCGCTCGACACCATGCTCGACCGGATCGATCGTTTGGGCGATCTCGGCGCGGCGATCATCACACTGAGCGGCGGCGAACCGACCTTGCATCCCGATCTCGATGCCATCATCCGGCGCATCCGCAAACGGGGGGCCATCGCTACCTTAATTACGAACGGCCTTCTGCTGACACCGGAGCGCATCCGGGCGCTGAACCGGGCCGGGCTCGATTACCTGCAGATCAGCATCGACAATGCTCGGCCCGACGATGTGTCTAAGAAGAGCCTGCAAGTTCTCGATCGCAAGCTCCAGTGGCTGGCCGAGCAGGCCGAGTTCGGCGTTACCATCAATTCTGTACTCGGGGCCGCGATCCATAAGCCCGAGGACGCGCTTTCGGTTTCCGTCCGCGCCCGCGAGCTGGGGTTCACCAGCACGGTGGGCATTCTGCACGATCAATCCGGCCAGCTTGCACCACTGACCCCGCCGCAGCAATCCGCCTACGATCAGATTCGCAAGCGCAAGGCGTCGCTATTCTCTTTCGCCCATTTCGACAGCTTTCAGGACAACGTCAGTCGTGGTCTTCCCACGGATTGGCATTGCCGCGCGGGCGGACGTTTTCTGTACGTCTGCGAAGACGGGCTGGTGCACTATTGCTCGCAACAGCGCGGGCGCCCGGGAATCGCGCTCGCTGACTATACCGTGGACGACATACGTCGCGAGGCGGCGCGGCCTAAAGGATGCGCGCCTTTCTGCACCATTTCCTGCGTGCACCAGACCGCCATGTTGGACGACTTTCGCGAGCGCCCGCGTGAGACGCTGGCGGGAATTCTGGACCGTCGGCGGGAAGCGGATCCGGGGTTTCAGACACCTGCTACGGTCCGACTGCTTTCGTGGCTGTTTCTCGATCGTCGCCGCCGCGGCTTTTTCGGAAAAGTCGTGCTCGGCGCGCTCGGGCTGAAGCCCCGGGACGTTAAGGTCTCCGAACCGCCCGCACCGATTCGGTGATCTTCTCGCCCGTGCGCCCTTCCACTACCATTCGAACGCTGACGTCGTTCGTGTGAGGTCGGTAGACTAGCACGCCATCCTGAAGCTGCTTCGATTCAAACGGCACAGATTCGGTCACTTCGCCGTCGAGAATTTCCAGCGTTGCATGATCGGCTTCCTTAACGGCTGCCGCGTCATGATCCCAGGAGATCTCCATTTGCTCGGCGCCCATCCAGGCATGGAGTTTCAGCGGACTCGGGTTGCGAGGTGCGGTCACCACCGTCGCGTGCGCGGTTGAGGCACGCCAGGCATCCACGACTGCATTGCCCAGCACGACCGTCAGAATGGCTAGAGCCATTGTCGGGAGTAAGCGGCCCCAGGGAACCGATAAGGGAAATCCGCTCGAGGAATTTGTTTTCCATGGCATTTTCGCACCCTCGCATCTCGATGTTGGGGTAGCGACCGCCGAGGTGAAAACCTTCGCGAGTACCGGTACCTGCCAGGCCGGAGTTGCTAAGGCCATCACTAACGTCCCGTCCTTCGCTTGTCACTTTTCGCAGAACGCCAACCTTCGAGGCTCTCAGGCGTTACGAGGTGAAAATCGCAGGAATATTTCATCGCTGCGACAGGTTGTCGGGTGAGGCGGCCCGACTATCGAGCCGATCCAAGGAGATCTACTTCAAATGCGAATTCAACACAAAATTTGTTGTGGCCTCACAGCGCTCGCTCTAGCGCTGGCGAGCGAGCCGTTGCGCGCGCAAGGATCGTCCGGCACAGCTACACCGATCAAACACGTGGTTGTGATCTTTCAAGAGAACGTTTCGTTCGACCACTACTTCGCGACTTATCCCAATGCCGCAAACCCGGGCGGCGAACCGGTTTTCGTCGCGTCGGGCGGGCGGCGCGGATCGGGCAGTGTGAACGGTCTCAGCGGCGCGCTGCTCATTCGCAATCCGAATTCAACCCCTCCGTTTCGTTTGGATCGCTCGCAGGCCATTGTTTGCGACCAGTCGCATGACGACACGCGCGAGCAAAAGGCGATGGACGGAGGATTGATGGACCAGTTCGTTCAGGATGACGGGCTGGCGTCGATGAACGGCTGCAATGATGCCGGCAAGGGCGCTGGGCTGGTCATGGGTTACTACGATGGCAATACTGTAACGGCCCTTTGGAACTATGCGCAGCATTTCGCGCTCAGCGACAATTTTTTCAGCACCACTCTTGGTCCGTCCACGCTGGGTCATTTGAATCTTGCTTCCGGCCAAACCAGCGGCGCAACCATCGTGACCGATTCCGGAAACGCAAAGTCTTTGGTGCTGAACGGCACGGTTGTCAACGATATCCGCCCGGCGTTCGATGACTGCGTACCAGCCGGCGCCAGCACAATCTCGATGGCCGGTCCCAACGTGGGCGACTTGCTCAACAAGCAAAACATCACCTGGGGATGGTTTCAAGGTGGCTTTACTCCCAGTTCGGTGAGCGCGGGAGGAGTCGCAATGTGTGCCACCAGCCATACGCAGTTCAATGGCACTCCGTCGCAGGCCGACTACGTTTCCAACCACAACCCGTTCCAGTTTTGTCAGACCACCGCAAATCCGCACCATCTGCCTCCGAGCGCGGTAAACATGATCGGCCAGCAGGATCAGGCCAATCACCAGTACGACATCAGCAATTTCTTCAACGCTCTGAATGCGGGCATTCTCCCGGCGGTGAGCTTTCTCAAGGCTCCGTCTTACGAGGACGGCCACGCGCAATATTCGAATCCGCTCGACGAGCAGACCTTTCTCGTGAACACGATCAATGCGCTCCAAGAATCGCCTTACTGGGACAGCACCGCGGTATTTATTACTTGGGATGATTCCGACGGCTTGTATGACCACGTGGTGCCTCCCATCGTGAATTCTTCCAATTCTTCGGTCGACGCCTTGAGCGGTCCTTCACAATGCGGCCCGGCCTCCAACCTGAATGGACCTCCCGGACGCTGCGGCTACGGCCAGCGGCTCCCGTTGCTGGTGATTTCACCTTTTGCCAAAGCGAACTACGTGGACAGCGCTCTCACCGACCAGACTTCGATTTTGCGTTTCATCGAGGACAACTGGAACGTGGGGCGGATCGGCGGGTCGTCATTTGACGCGCTCGCGGGATCGCTGCTGAATATGTTCGACTTCGCCGATGGCGGCGGACGTCAGCTCTTTCTCGATCCAGCTACCGGAGAGCCTTTGCTGTAACAAGCAATCGCCGCGGCCGATCCACCCCTTTGGGACGCAGTCGAGTCAATGCGTAGATTCTGCAGTGGCGCGAAAACCGAGTCGGACGCACTCACGTACACTAACGTTACACTGCGTTGGCACACGCAGTGCACTCTTGCGCACGTTCCTGAGACGGTAAGCGCACTCTGCGAGATTTCTGCCTCGCCAAGGCCACGATTCTCTTCAGCGACGCTCGCTCGTGGTGTGGCAACCGGCCTGCAAGAAGCACGCAGCGTCAGGCCGCGCGGCACTCGGCGCCCGCGGGAAAGGATCTGCCTTGAAACACGTCTGTACTTATGTACTCGCTCCTTTGTTGGTTCTCGGCGCGTTCGCACAAAAGGCGAGCGCGCCGCGTCACGAAGAATGTGGACACGAGTGCCGCTGCGTCCGCCGCACGTCTAAAGTTCAACAAGAGCACGCGGAGTCGTGCGACAACCAGTTTCCGAATCGTCAAACGAGCAAGACCGAGCAGCAAGGCTGGATGGCGTGCATGGCAGGGCAGCCGCAACACTGTGACATCGTCAAGGACCGCGCGGGAAAATATCCGCACCCCTATCTTCCTTGCGAGCCGGGCGACAAGGACTGCGGGACTTATGTCGATCCGGAGACAAACGAATCCGCGACTACCGGACAAATGGACGTGCGCTGCACTGCGGCTTGCAAACTGCATGACTGCAAGTGCGACGACGGGCCGGTGTGCCAGGACGTGCCGTGATTGGGTTGCCTGACTTTATTGGACGTCGCGGACCTCGCCGTCGGTGAAGGTGATCTGCTCCTTCTTGATGTTCCCGTCGATCTTCAACGGATAAATCTGCTCGCCGACCTGGAAGTAGCGCGAGAATGCTTTGGCCATCGTCGGGCAGATGCCGGTTGGCGCATGCAACTCGCCCGATTGATAACGAGCCGTGCAGACCGCGAGATTGGCGAACGGAACGCCGAGGATTCCGGTGTTCTGAAACGCCAGCACGGTACTCTGCTGAACCACTGCCACTCCGTTCATATCCGCAGAGAGTTTTACAGCTTTATATTGCGTTTTTAATTGATCCGCCCAGGCCGGAGCATTCTGCGCAACACGCTGTTACGGAAATGATGGCGGCGAGAGAAAAAATAACAGCACCGGCCGATCGAGACACACGGCATTTGCACACTAATCCTCCGATTCGTGAAAACAAAATGGCTCTCGCCGCAATTGTAAGTCATCGCGACGAGAGCCGTGTTTCAGGGTCGTTACTGAATGTCGCTGACCTTCCCGTTGACGAAGGTCACCTTCATATCGGGATAGACGTAGATTTGCTTAGCGCCGAGCTTGACGATCTGCTTGGGTTGGCCCAAGGCAGCCATCACTTGTTCGGGCGTTTGGCCGACGCTTAGCTCTGCGGGAGCCGCTGTAGCTGCCGCGGCAACGGCAGGCGCGGCAGGCGGAGCTGTATCGCCCTGCCCTTGGTCGGACTGCTTGGCCTCAGCCAGCACTTCATTCTCGGCAGCGTCGGCGTCCTTGGCTTCCTGAGCCAGTTCGGAGGCGACATTCGGATCGGGCGGCGGAGCAACCGGCGCATAGGCGGCCGGAGTCGGCGAAGCAGCAGCCGAAGCCGGAGGCGCGGGCAGACCACCCTTGTGCGCTTGCAGATCCTTCATGCCGTTGTCGATGTTGGCGCGCATGTGGTTCTGCATTTCCTGCAAGTCGGTCAACTGGACCGCGACCACCGCACCCTTGGCGCACTCCTGCGGCTTGGAGGCGAATACCTGGAGATTTGCGGCGGTGGCATCGGCGGGTGTGGGGCTGCTGAGCCGCAGCACGTCGCCTTCGGTCAAGGTGCATTCCTGGCCGGTGGCATCATCCACGGTGAGACCTGAGCCCAGTACGAAGATTCGCGGATTGGCCGCGCTCGCTTCTGCCAAAATGCGCGGAAGGCCGCTTGAGTTCGGATCGAGATCGGTCTTGCCCTGTTGTTGGGATTCAGCATTTTCGAGCGCAATCTGGCGCTGGACTTCGGCGGCAATGGCCTGTTTTACTTCCGGCGTCATCACCACCGGGCCGCCCGCTGCCGGTGCCGCTGCAGCCGCAGCAGCGGCCGCCGCATCTTGGCGTTCCTGATACGCGGCTTCGAGACTTTGGGCGATCAAATAATCGGTGAGCCAGAGCGATGCGGTGGCATACACGGGAGCGGGCGTGAAGTACCAGCCATAGGCCGCATACCAAGGCGCCGCCACGAATCCCCAGGTGTATGGCACGGGCGCTACCCACGGATTGTAGACCCAGCCGTAAAAAGCGGGCGGATAATACGCGACAGGCGCGTAGCCTTCCAGAAACACGCCATGATAAGCCCAGCGGTTGTAATATACCGCGTACGGATGTCCGTGGTAGTAATAGCTGCGCGCCGCGAACTCATGACCGTGATAGCCGAAGCGCCGATCGACGTAGCCATGACCGGCGCGATTGACAAAGACGCGATGGTCGCCGCGCTCGATCACACGTCCGCCGCGCGCGTCGTGGCGGATGGCCATCTCGCGGCCATGGCCGTCGCGGCCGCGAACCTCGCGCACGTGTCCGCCTCGATCGTAGTGGGCCTCGTGTCCGTTCGTCCCATGGAATTCGTTGCGGCCGTGGGCGTCGCGCGACATACCGGGACGCGCAGCAGCATGCTCGCCGCCCCCCCGGCCTGCGGGACCGCCCGCTCTTCCAGCCGGAGCGCCCGCTCGACCTGCAGCCGCACTACCACCGGGAGCGCCTGGGCGACCTGCAGCCACACCGCCCGGAGCGCCCGCTCGACCCGCCGCAGCGCCGCCTGGGGCGCCCGAACGTCCTGCCGCTGTACCACCGGGAGCGCCAGCACGTGCTGCGCCACCTGCCGGAGCACCAGCTCGTCCAGCCGCCGGGGCCGCGCCGCCAGCTCGTCCTGCCACCCCGCCCGCCGGAGCTGGATGTGCTGCGGCTGGAGCGGCTGGTTTCGGCGCTGCTGCTGCCGGTTTCGGAGCCGCGGCGGGAGCCGAGGGCTTCGACTTATTGTTCTGCGCGAGCAGCGCGCCAGCCGACATCAGCAGCGCTCCGGTGAGCGAAAGTCCCACGCACGAATTCGCGGTGGCCTTCCCAATCCGCACCATTCTCATGGAATCTCCTTAGTCAGGGAACGCGGTTACTGCACGTCCGAGACTTTACCGTCCTTGAAAGTGACTTTCAGATCCTTATAGAAGTAGATTTCTTTTCCCGCTACTTTGGCGATCTTCTGCGGCTGGCCTAGAATCGCCGTCACCATATCCTTGGTCTGGCCAAGTTCGATACTCGGCGGAGGCGCGGCCGGCTGATCCGGTGGCGGGGGCGGAGGCGCAACAGGAGCAAGCACAGGCTCTGCAGGAGCCGCGGGCGCGGCCGGTGGTTCGGGTGCTGCCGGGGCAGCCGGAGCGGAGCCACCCTGCTGCGAGCCCGCATCGGCGTTTTGATTCTGGGAAGTATCGATGGTGAATACCTCGCCTATGGTCTTCTGCATCGCCGCGACATCGCCGCCATTTACTGTTTTCTTGTCAAAGTCGAAAGAAAGCGTCCCCTTGTACCGAACGTTGTTATAGGCATCCGAAATCAAGCTGAACGTCACCGTGTTGTTCTTGAGCGCAATGCCGGTGACGTAAACTTTCTCGCCGTTGACGAAGGTCCGCGTATTCGTGTTGCTTACCGGATTGCTGGGAATTCCGGGAATTCCAGGAATACCGAAGCGCGAAATCTTGGAAATTGTGGCTGCCGCGCCGGCGCGAATCTGGCCATCTTTATAGGAATTTGCTACCGGCACATTCGAACTCGCGTCGCCGATTACGAGGCCCTTCTTTTGCAGGACCAGAACGGCTCCATACGTAACGATGTCCGTGTTGTCCGCCGTTGGAGTCGTGATCGCATACTCCGCCGTGAGCTGCTGCTCGACCTTGGCCCGATCCTGGGCGACAGCGTTCGGCACGATAAGTATCAGCCCGGCGAAAACCGTCAAGAGCCTCGATTTCTCGGAAAACAGATTTGCAGGAATCATGCGCCCGTACCTTTCAACCTAGACTCCAAGACTGTATAACAACTTACTTTCGCCAAGAATGCCGCTCAGCTTTCTGTGGCGTCCGGAATTCGAAATATGATTTCACTCAGTATGTGACCTACTCGAGACCGTGTCAAGACGCCGCGAGCCATCCTACCGTCCGCGTAAAGGTCACGGAATGAACGAATTGTAATCATTTGTCAAAACAGATGACGCCGGTGCAACTCCTGCCTATTACGCGCTTTTCTCCTTTTCTGGGGATCGCTTGAGTTAGTTAATGGCGAACCCGAAGAACTTCTTTCAACAATCTGAAGTGACTGGTACCTACGCGTTGTTACTTCCCGCAAATAGGCGTTATTGCGAAGTATATTTCACGATCACCGAGACACGCCGGTTGCGAATGTCGGAAGTATCGGCAAGGATCAACGTTCGATGGGCATCACCACCCGGACTTCGGTGACTTGATCTCCGCGCAGACCCGCCGACAGCATGATCCGGCGAGCGCGTTCGCCCGGTCGCAGGAAAGGCTCCCAGTTGCCATCGGCTTCCAGCGCCCGATCATGAAATGAGCGTGAATCGGTATGGCCTTCGATGGCGATCGGGTTCGGGAGGTGCGAGATCTGGAGGGGCCAGCATCTCGAAAAGCTGCGCGCCGGTTCGTCGTTGGGTGGGAATTGCCGGTCTCCAAACACAAACCGCCCTGTATCTCCATGAGCTCGATTCGCAGACCTTCGCCGGTGACCGTGGACTCGACGTAGCGGGAGTTTCTGGGCGTCGGGTAGCTGGCGCATGGCCTCTTCGAGATGTTTCTTCAACTCTTCGACATTAGATGTGGTTGCCGCCATAGTTTCCCCCGAGCCGGCTTTGGCGCTGCCCGATAGCCGCTGATACCCGAGAGGATCGCGAAAATATCCGGCCACGGCTGCGCGGACTTCGCGTCCGGATCTGATCAGCCAGAGCACGATAAACAATGCCATGAGGGCGGTGACAAAGTCGGCGTAAGCGACTTTCCATACTCCGCCGATGCGCCGCGCCATCCTGGTGGGAGTTGAGGAAATCCATAACCGTTCGATTCCCTGCCCTCAGATCCCGGCCGAAACGTGGGGCAATGGAGTTATGTTTTGAGGAAGAGCAGCCGGGGAACATACTCATCGCCAAGTTCCGACTCCATTTCCTCGAGCGTCGGCCGGAGATCGAGCGGCATGGAGCGGCGTCCCAACTCTGCCGCAAGCATCGGTGAAGCGCCGCGAAAGAACGCCGCGATCGCCACGCGCATCATCCGGAAATATTCGGTTAACGCTTCCATGCGATTGGAAAGCGGACCGACGACACCATAACAAATCAGAATCCCGAAGAACATTCCCACCAGTGCCGCCGCTACTCGCTGTCCGACGTCGCGCGTGGAGCTGCCCAGTGCCTGCATAGCCACGACCACTCCCCAAACGGCGGCAACAATCTCGAGTCCCCGGCCAAGAATCGGCGACGCTTACCATGACTTGCAAAGGCTGCTGGCGCTCCGCGCGCTGGACTTCCATATCGACAACCATCAGCCGCTCCACTTCGTGGTCATTGAGACCCGGCGAGATGGCCAAGCGCAAGGAGTCACAAATGAAACGCGTGGTTTCATAGTCGGCAAGCTGACTCGGGTGCGCCTGAAAAGATTTCGCTTTCTTATGGCGATTCCACATGCGATTCGAGCAACACTCGTCCCGAGCCGCGGCCGAGGTGGAACAAACGTAGAGAACTTTCAGCGCATCCATCGACCCCTCGCGCGTAGAACTGCGTTCACACGCAGAGCGCACCGGTGCAGCAGTAAACGGAGGTTCCTGCCCGGACTGGACACGAGAATGATTCCAATTGCGTCGCCGGCAATGATCATGAGTTCGGCCGGCTGCATCAGCACCAGAGATATCCCTACTCGAACCGGCGCAGATTGAACCGCGCACAGTCAGTATTCCCTCGATGATGAGAAGCAACGAACCCGCCGGCAGCGCTCGATGCCCTTTGAAGCAAGCGGATGCGCCCGAGCACACCGGCTGTACGTAACTACACAAGACGGCTGTGCTCGGTTTTCTTATCGGTACAATCCATTCGAGTAAGAGAGCATGCGATCATGAGCAATGGGGTCCTCCGATCGTCTGAGTAGTCGTTTCTGGCGGCTGATCTCGGCAACTTTCTTAGGGTTTCTGGGGTTCGGCTCGGTCCTGCCCGCGTTGGCGCCGCACATCCGCAACGACTTGGGCGGGTCGGACCGCACGGTGGGCTTCGTAATAGGGACTTTTTCTGTCGTTGCACTGTGCAGCCGCCCGTTTGCGGGACGCCTGGCCGACCGCAAAGGCCGTAAGCGTGCTTTTCTCACCGGATTGTCGAGCTGCGCGCTGGCGGGACTGGCCTACCTTCTGCCCTTGGGGATCGGCGCAATGTACATCGGGCGTTTGCTGCAAGGAGTCGGCGAAGCGTGTCTCTACACCGGCGCGGCGGCATGGGCGGTGGAAGTTGCGGGCGTGCATCGCAGCGCCCGCGCCCTCGGATACGTCTCGAGCGGAATCTGGGGCGGCGTGGCCGCGGGGCCGCTGATGGGGCAACTCCTCGGTTCATTCGCCAACGCCGCGCGATTCCAGGTGATCGCCGCGATCACCGCGGTTCTTCTTTTGAGCGCGGTTCCGGAAGATTACGTCCCCTCGGCGCATGTGCGCAAGGGAGGATGGATGCGGCGTGACATCATTCCTGCGGGGATCACTGTAGGATTCGTCAACGTGCACTATCCGGTGATTACTGGTTTCCTGATTCTCTATCTCGCGCAGCGCAGCCACGCTGGACCGGCGGCATTTTCGGTTTACGCGGGCTTCGTGTTGCTGTCGCGATTTTTCCTGGGCGGATTGCCGGATCGAATCGATCCGCGGATCACTTTTTATATCGGGATCGCGTGCATGGGAATCGGCCTCACGATCCTCGCGACAGGCCCTGTGTTCGCGCTGGCCCTGCTCGGTGCGGGTTTCCTCGGCTTCGGATTTTCGTTTCCGTGGGCCTCGGTTGCGTCGACAGTTTTGAAACGCACTCCGGACGGCGAACGGGGATCGGCGGTCAGTGTGTTGAGCGCGTTTTACGATCTCTTCGTCGGGACCAGTTCGTTCACCGCCGGGCTGGTGGCGAACGCGTTCGGATATGCGGCGACGTTCGAGATGGCGATTGTCGCGCTGTTTGCGGCGGCCATTGCCGGCCGGTTTGTTTTCGCGCGGCAGGATGCAGTGGCAAGGCCGCCGATCGAGGCCGTTTCCGGCACTCACGCGGGTTGAAGAATTTTACCGATTGCCGCAGCGACGCGTTGATACCGCTCGATTTCAGCGTCCAACTGTTTGCGCCCGGCGCGCGTGACCCGATAGTAGCGGGCGCGCCGGTTGTCTTGGGTCCTGCTCCATTCGCCTTCGATCCATCCTTGCAAGAGCAGGCGCTGAAGAGCCGGATAGAGCGATCCTTCCTCCACCACTAAGACGTCGCCAGAGCGCTGCTCGATGAAATTTGCGATTTCAAACCCGTGTCTGCGTCCGTGCGCGACGAGAGTCTGCAAAATGAGCATGTCGAGCGTGCCTTGCGGGATGGCGTCGTGCTGATCGCGCCTACTCATCGCGCAAAGCCGCAAGCGGGTCGATCCGCGATGCCCGGTACGCCGGGAGTGCGATGGCGGCGAGTCCCATCGCGACAAATAACATCGCGACGCTCAACAGCACCCGTATGTCCGCCGGCTTGATTCCGTATAGCAAACTCGAGAGCAGGCGGCTGAACGCAAAGGTACAAAGAATCCCCCCGGACATCCCCAGCACGATAGGGGCACCGCCTTGCCGCAACACCAGCCACAGCACGTCGCGCGGTTGCGCGCCAATCGCTTTTCTTATACCGAACTCTGAACGTCGCTGGGCGACTATCTGAGACAACACTCCGTTGAGACCCACTGCGGAAAGCAGCAGCGCAGTCAGGGCGAAGAAGCCGAGTACCGCAGCGCGAAATCGAGGGTAGGCCAGAACTTCAGAGATCGCCGTTTCGACGGGCTGCACTCCGTTGATCGGCACCGATGAATCCAACCCGGAGATTTGCTCTTGGACTTCGTGCTCGAGGGCGCGCGGCGAGGACGTACGGATGGCGATCTCGATTCGCTGCGGCGCCGTCTGGTACAGCGGCCGGTAGAGGACGGGCGTCGCAATCCAGGTCATTTCGTTCATCAACTCGGGGTGTTTCAAGTCACCTGCCACGCCAATGATCGTCAGCCACGGCATCTCCTGGTTTCTTGGACGCGAGATGCGAACTTGCTTGCCAAGGGGGTCCTCATTCGGAAAATAGTCGCGCACGAGTGCCTCATTGACAATCGCTACGGGTAGAGAGCTTGCCGTATCCGACATCAAAAATTCCCGGCCCTCGATCAGTGGAATTCTGAGAATCTCGAAAAAACGCGGGCTCACGGAATTGTTCAACCCGACGTCGTGGCGGTGTTGATCGGGCGGAGCGGATCGCTCCTGAATCTCGAGCGCATCCAGACCGCCATCGCTCGGATAGGGCGGAATGCGCGAAGTGATGGCAGAGCCCGACACTCCGTTCACGCGATTCAGACGGTCGAGCAGGCTTTTGTAAAACTGGATTCGCCGCTCGGGTTCCCGATAGCCGGGCATCGGAAGCGAAGTCCGCGTTTGATACAAGTTCGTAGAATTGAACCCCAGCGGCTCGGTGCCCATCCGTAACGCGCTTCGCAGCAGCAAGCCGGCGCCGATCAGTAACAGAAACGATACGCCCATTTCCACGGAAATCAGAACGCTCCGCGCACTTGGCCGTAGCGCGCCGGCGACGGGCCCACGCCCGCCCGTTTTCAGGCGGTCGATCACGTCGATACGGCCCGCCTTGATTGCTGGAAGCAGCCCGAACAGCAGCGCCGTCGCCAGTGCAACGCCGATCGCGAAAAGAAGAATTGGGAGATGAATGCCGACATCGGCTCCGACGGTGAGCTGGATCGGACTGGCGTGCCGAAAGTAGCGGAGTTCTTTATGCGTCAATCGATGAAGAAAGTGCAGCCGCAGAACGTCGCGCGCATCAAGTCCCTCC
>Ga0126371_10002599_pt1 | contig 15567 bp, 17 predicted proteins | sample PanSoiMetaPlot_4_FD_110145 | JGI IMG/M metagenome (GOLD analysis project Ga0126371, IMG submission 110145) | Tropical forest soil microbial communities from Panama - MetaG Plot_4 | ecosystem: Environmental > Terrestrial > Soil > Tropical forest > Bulk soil | place: Panama | collected 2016-02-17 | reverse complement strand
CAACCACTAAGCCATGTCGATCTGCGCGATACGTTTTTCAAAGCGTTTGCCAATGCGGGGATCCTGCACCATCGCGATGTAATCGTCTTCCGGCATATTGCCCACAAAAACCTTAAACTCCTCATTCGACATCGTTTCCCAAGCCAGAGCTGGGTTCTGCTCCCCGGACGGTACGCGGCCCAGACCTTGGACCGCCTGCCCCGCCTGAATCTGCTCGAGTCTCTGGTTGCCCGACGGGAGAACTTGGGCCGGGGCCGCTTGGCGCACCCGTCCGTTACCATTGGGCTGCTGCTGAGCTGCTGCGGCCTGTTGTGCGGCCATCCACTGAGGGTAACCCCATGTATCACTCAACCGCACCACCGCATCCGCTACAGGGATGCCCAGTTCCTTAGCTCGTTGCAGCAACACTATCTCCTCGCGGGCGGTTATTTCGCGTGCTGCTTCGGGGGAGAAGAGCTGAATTTGCCGCCCGTCTGGAAGCTGAAAAACGGAGGCCCACCATGCAGTCCGTGCCGCGCGAGCATAATCGACTCGCGTGTCATAATCCGGGTATCGCATCCGAGCCGAGGGCACTTGGATAGCCAACCAATTCTGCATTTCATAATTCGCATTTAACTGCTGCTGTTGCTGGCCCCACTGGCCCATCTGCTGCTGGAGTTGCTGAACCGTCGCCTCGGCTTGGAGCGCCCGCTGTTCCGCGTCCCATGCGCGGGCCCCGGCGGCGTCGAGCTGGGGATCCGGGCGCTGCTTTAGGAGGGCTTCCTGCGCCTCGCGTGCAGCTGCGGCCTGCGCGGCCTCCTGAGCAAGACGCTGGCGCTCCTCGAGACGGGCCCACCTTTCCTGATACTGGCGCGCCTCGGCGAGCTGGGATTCGCTCTGCTGGAGCCGCTGGTTGAGCTGCTCCATGCGCTCGATGGGGACGGTTTCTTCTTTCCTCTTGCCCTTGGCCGGGGCGCCTATCTGGGGCAGCTCGGGATAGCCCTCGGCCTTCTCCGCAGGTGGTTCTGGTGGTGGAGGAGCCGGGGTTTCGCCGGTTTCCTCGGCTTTTAGCTCGGCTTCTTCCTCGGGCGTCATAGTGACGTCCTCTTCCATCGACTCAGCCACTGCTGCGGCTTTCTTGGCCATGACTAAAACCCCTAATCGATCCCCAGCCCAGATCGAGCTGGCGACCGTCTTTGATTGTGTCGATCAGGCGCTGGAGGGAGGCGGAATCAAATTCGACTTCGTCGCCCTTGACGCTTTCCGCCGCCTCGAGCGCCAAGTCGGCGGCGTCTGCGAGATTGTCGGCCCATCCGCAAGCCGCGCCAAATTCTCTAATTTCCGAAGGAGAGACGGCGTAATCGACACCGTCGATTCGACAGTGACCGTGGAGGCGGACCCGTCCGGGTTCACCAACTGTAACGGCCAGCGGATGGTCCGCTCCGGACTCAGATCGTAAAACCAGCTCGACCGCATAGTCCGCTTCATAGTCGGCCTCGACCGGCTCCCCGACCGCGCAGGCATACATCATCTCGCCCCAGTTGGAGGCGAGGTAGGAATGCACGGAGCTGGGCGGCTCGGGGAAGCGGCACGACAGGTCGATCACATAGGACTTGCCGTCGTCACACTCGCGCGTCTCGGTCGAGAGCGGCCCCCGGTAGTCGTAAGCCGAAAGGATGCCGGTCAGCTTGTCGAGCACGCCACGCATCCTCGGGGGGAGTGCGAGCGTGGTCCCCACATAACCGGCATCCTTATCCTCATACCCCCACAACATCCGCGCGGGAAACAGGCCCCGGCAAACCCATGCGGGGTCCGCGCCTACCTCCGCGCAGAGGTCGCTCTCGATAGGGGGTTCGACGTAGAAATCGGTGACTTCCGCGTAGGGTCCGAGCGCCAGCTCCCACTTGGCCAGCTTGGCGCGCGACTGTGCATAGGTCAGGTGGTGGAACGTCTCAACGTCGCCGCGAAACCACGAGAACTTTACCCAGACGTCGTCGGTCCTCTGGAGCAGGGCGCGGAGCTGGTCCAGCCCGCGCACCGGGAAGGCGTCGTTAACGTCTATCCCGGCGCCCTTGAGTGACTGCTTTAGGGTCCACCTGTCTCGTTCGAGGACTGCTGCTCGGGCGGAACCGAATACAGGCATCCCGTGACCACGAAGATATTCCTGAAGCCCAGACTGACCAACGTCTGAAAACACAACCAGATCAGCTCTATCGAGAGAATCGAAAAAATCGCTAACGCGCTCAACGCCGTCCAGACCAGTGCCGGGGATGTAGTCTCTGCTGATGCTGAATCCTCGCTCCCATGGGGAGAAATAGAGGACATTAGCGAACTCCTCCACCACGCTTTGCGCTATGTGGGTATAACTCGCGCTGGCGTCCCAAAAGAGCACGGTTTTTCGCGATACGTCCATGGACTAAATCATCGGGTGGGGATCCGTACTTCCCGGTTGCCAGCCGCACTTGGGGCAGACGCTCGTCGGGTTGATGGCCACGCAGACCTTGGGATCCGGCTCCGGTGGCGGTGGAGGCTCTGGCGGCGCGACCGTCCCCTCGACCGACACCGCGACGTTCTGGGGCATGATGGCGACGGGGTGGGGCTCCTGCATGGTCGAGTCCCAATCGCAGTTGCTACAAGTGCCTCCCGCCGGGACCACCTCGCACGCGCTGGCGTCGAAATTCTCTTTTCGCTTCTTTGGCGGTGCGCTTTCCTGCTCGGGGGGAGGCTCCTCCTTGGGCGGCTCCTCGACCGGGGGCTGCTCGGGCATGTCTTCCATCGGGGTCGGATGAGGATCGGGTTGTTTCGGCTCTTCACTTTCCATCTTCATCACCTTCTTCTTGGTCGTCGTCTTCTTCTTGTGGGCTGGCGGTTTTAGGTGCGTTACTTTCGGCGCCATCCTCGTAAACCTTCCTTAGCTCGCCTGCGGCCACCAGCAGGGACTCGTCTACCGAGCGGCCCAGTAACCTGCCGTGGTTCAGTTCCAGACCGACCCGCCACATGACCTTGGTCGAGTCGAGCTTCATCAACCACGGGCTGTTGCGCTCGAGCCATGCGAGCAGCTTCTTGTCGGTTTCAGTTTCGCGTCGCAATGCGGTTGTGAACCTCGACTGCATCCACGATCCAGTGCATCGCGAAGTACCGCTGGTCCTCGAGCACCCGCGTGTCCTTGCTCGGAATGAGCGGCCCCATCAGGTCGCCGAGCAGGTGACGGGCGACGTCCTTTTCCTCGTCGGTCCAGTCCTTGACCAGCACCAGAGCGCGCTGGCCGACCTCGAACACCGGCAGGCCGGTGGCCTTGTCGAGAACGGTTTCGTTGCCGATGAGCTTGAAGTGCGAGATGTTCGCGTGCCAGATGGGCCGGGGCCGGATGAACGTCTCGAGCACCAGCCTGAGGTTCCACTCCGGTTCTGACGGCGGCAGGTGAACCTCGAAATCTTCGCAGGTCACCATCCCCGGATCGTAACAGGGGTTTTTCGCAGCCAGAAAACGCTGCTTGATGCATCTCGTCTTCCACCGCTTGTAGTCCGCAGCGTCGAGAAAATTTTGCATCACTCATCCCGTGGCCAGAAGATGCGCGGCAGCTCGGTGTTGTCCGCGAACGGGTTGTAGGGCTTGCGCACTCGGGCCTTGGCCTGCTTGGCGCGCTCGTCCCAGTTGTTGCGCCGCAGCAGGTAATCACACTCCTCGCACAGGTTCTCGAGCTGGATGTTGCAGGTCCAGATGGCCCGCTTGCAGTTCACGCACTCGGCCTTGGCGGCGATGACCGACGGCCCGCCATTGCGCGCCGACTTGACCAGACCGAAGGGGAGCTGGGTCCAGTCCCAGCCGGTGAAGTCAAAGGTCTGGAGAGCCTCCTGCGTCCACTCCCTAGGCGGCGCCGCTGGGGCCTCGGGTTCGCTTGGCAAGGCGTCCAGCTCGACCAATTCGCTCGAGGGGGATGAGGTTTCCGGCTGGGGCTGGGCCTTCTTGTGGTGCGAGCGTTTGGGCTTCTTCTCCTGCTGCGGTATTTCCATGGTCGTTTCCTGCAAATACTTCGGCCTCGGTCGTGGTCAGAATGCCCCGCGACCGAAGCTGTTCAGCGTAACTTAGGCGGTCATCATCGAGGTGGAAGCGCTCGAAGATGTCGTTCACCACCACGCGCGCCTGTCGTTGGTAGAACTCATTGAGCCACCCGCGCATGAAGGCGTGGAGCAAGAGCGCGTGCTCGTGCGTGATGCCGAGTTTGTTCGCAATTTGCGCCCAGAGCTTAATCATTCGTTGTCAAATATCGGGTTATGAGGTTGCGGTTGCGCTCCGTTGTACGGCCCCTTGAGCAGGTCCGCAGCCGACTGGCCGGGAGGTGGTGGGGGCGGTGGCGGCTGGGCCTGAATGATGACCTTTTGCGGCGTGGGCGGATTGGGGTTCTTGGGTCTGGCGTACAGGGTGCCGGTGTTCCCGTGGAACAGGTCGTTGGCGACCGCCTCCTCCTGCTTCTCGCGCGAGCGCGCCTGCCCGTGCGGACGACAATAGAGCTTCTGGGAGCCGTCGGGCATCGCCTCGGCAAAGGCAGCTTCCTGCCCGCACACGATGCAGGGGCGTTGCACCGGCGCCGGTGGCGGCGGCGCAGTGGCTCGGTCCTGCACAACCACTGTGTTGGGGGGAATGCTGGGCTGCGCAGGTGCCTGCTGCGCCGCCACGGGTTTGGTGACCTTGAAGCCCGCCGAGCGCAGCAGCTCGAGGATGCTGTCGAGGCGCTCGATGACCAGCTCGCCCACGGCGAGCTTCTTGGCCTCCATGTCGAGCAGCTTCGAGGTGACCTGCGTGCGTTTCTGGATTTCGTCCTTCAGCTTCTCACTCATTGGCTAGGCATCCCGTTTTGCGGCGGCTGCATCGGCCCCTGAGGCTGCAAGGCTTGGAGCTGCTGGAGCTGGTTGTTCTGCTGGTCCATGGCCATCTGGGCCTGTTGCTGTTGGGCCTGACGGGCCGAGTTGACGCGGTCCATCAGGATCTTGTGCTGCTGCATCTGACCCTTCTGCGCGTGCTCCATGCGCTTCTGGGTATTGGCTGCTTGGAACTGCTGCGGCGCCAGACGCGTCTCACTGTCGAGCTTGCGCATCTCGGCAAGAGTCCGCTGCGTCTCCGCGTCCATTTTCTTGATCTTGGCTTGGGTAAAGTTTGGATCCTCGGGTGGCTTGCCCTGCGGCGGTGCCGCCTGACGCCCCTTGGGCGGGGGCGGCGGCGTGTTGGCCACGGCTTGCTGGATCTCCTGCACCATCTGCGTGGGAAAGTGGGAAAACTTGAGCCCCTTTAAAAGAATCTGCTGACCAGCCGGAACCTTGAGGAGCGGACCCGCTATCTGGAGGAGGTCTTGCCAGATGGATTCTTTGAGGTTGGGATTGTAGCGGACCGATTGATCCTCGACCATGTCGTAATGTAACGGCAGGTCGCTTTTCAAGAGCTGGATCGACTGGGAGTTGAAATTCCCGCCCACGTTGATGAACTGGCCGTGGCTCCAATACTCGCGGACAAACTCCAACTCAGTCGCGGCGATGTCCTTCTTGTAACGGCTGATGTTGTCCCAGAGCCAACCGAGGATGCTCAGGCCACCCTGCACGCGCTTGTCGATTGATGGGCCCGTCTGCTGGGTCTGCGCGATACCCGACATCTCATCGGAGACGCCCGAGATGCGGGTCATGCTGTCCTTGGATTCCTGAAACAGCATGGTCGGGAACGGCGACACCTGCGTGGGCTGGCGCGGCTTGATGTCGCGGTCCAAGTCGGCATCCCGGTTGACCTCGATCCACGCGTCGGGCTGCGCCCAGTGGGCCTTGGCCATCGCGGGATCGGAGAAGGTTCCGGTCTTGAAGAGCACGCCGCCTTTCGCGTTGACTATATACTCAGTGACCAGCGAGCTAATGGCTTTGTTCTCGGTGCTCTGCGGATCCTTGAGCCCGCGCACGGTGCCGTACCAGAGCTTGCGATCCTTGTCCCACTGGCCGGTGATGCATTTCAGGGTGAAGTCGCCGGGGAGGATGACGGGATCCTCGAGCACCACACCCATGGCCACATAAACCTGCTTGTAGACTCCGCGCAGCTGGCGCACCGACTTGGGTGGCGGGGTGCCGCTCAGCTCCGACTTTTTCTTCATCGCGTCCCACTGCTCTTCGCTGAGCGAGAGGAGCTGGTCGGGGTTCTTGGGATCCGCGATGCGCCAGATGGGAACGTGATCCAGCCACTGATATTGGATCACCGGGATGTTGGAGATGGCGACGGTCGGCTGCATCTCGAGCGCTGGGTTGGCGCGCTCGTTCTGGATTGAGTAGTACGGAGTGACCATCTCGTACTTCTCAACCGCGTCCTCTGAGTAATAGGCCGCAGTCTGATCCACCCTCTCGATGACGTCCTTGCCCCAGCGCTTGATGAAGTCCTTGCGCGAGTAGTCCTTGATGCGCCCGCACCACTTGCGATCCTCGAGGTTGGCGCGGCGCGCCTTCTGGTCCCAGACAAATTCAAAGTTGTCGATCTCGTGCTTGTCTACGATGCCGTCTTCTTCGAGATCGTAGTTCATGCAGATCTCGACCACACCGAGCCCCGAGATGAGGGCGTCCTTGACGACGGCGGAATCCTCCATCTCGCCGTTGCAGAGGTCTTCAACGGTGGCGACCGACTCGGTGGCGAGGTCACCGGCGGCGTCGTGGGCCACGTCACTGTCGAGCGGGCGTGAGACGAAGCGGATATCGGCGCGGTTCATGCGCTCGATGCCCGAGATGGCGTCTATCTTTCCGGAGATCTCGTTGAAGGTCAGAGCTGGCCTGCGGAGCTGCTCCATCCGCATCCGGTCGATGTCGGGCCACTGGTGGCCGTAGTAGTAGCGATAATCGTCCTTGGCTGCGGAGCGCCACTTGTTGACCCCGCCCATGGCGCCGCCGATATCGCGCATGACCTTCTTGGCGAGTTCTTGGTCTTCCTCCCGGTCATTGGCGACGAACGCGAGGGAGCTGGTTGGTGTATCAGCCCCCTCGCGCGTCAACTCCTGAAGTAGGTTTTCAGCCATTCAAGGAAACCTACTTTTTTACCCCCGTCACCTCGACCTTGGCCGCACCACCGTCGCCCGGAGGCATCGGTTTACCGCCCCCCTCTTCATCTCCCGGCCCACCCGGAACGACTACCCAGCCGTAGATGGGGCTGTACGCCCAATCAAAGCCCGGAGGAGCAGGCTGAGACGGCTGAGACGGTGGAAAGTAGATCGGCGGGGTTGGGTACGGCACATTCCCGCCGCCCCAAGTCCCCAGCGGGGGGTAGTAGATGGGCGGGGTCGGATATGGCACGTTACCTCCACCCCAGATTCCCGGTGGTGGTCCTCCCGGCGCAATCGGTGGCGTCGGATACGGTACGTTGCCACCGCCCCAAATCCCCAGCGGCGGCGCAGGCGGGTAGTAAATCGGTGGGCTGACCACCGGCATATTGCCGCCTCCCCAGATACCCAACGGTGGTGACGGCAAGAAAATGGGTTGCGATGGTCTGGGGTCGGTCGGACCCCAGATCCCCAGCGGCGGTCTTTCTCCACCGTCGCCAGACCACGTCATCACTCCTGTGATGGTTACGGGTACAGATGGCATATCAGACCTCCTGTTGCATTTGTGGACCTTGGTCGGGCTGACCTTGGTCCGGTTGCTGTCCAAGCGCTTGAGATAACTGCGCCATTAATGCACGTCGCTGAAGCGGCGGCATTTGTCTACCTTCGTCGTTTAGTTTCTGCACAAGAGGCTGTAATGCCAGTTGTTTTTCTTCGGGTGTGCCCTTGGAGAAAGCCTGCATCGCAGTGGCTATATCCATTCCGCTGAACATGCCATTGAGCGTGGCCGGATCCTTTGCGACCAGCTTGCGGATTTCCTCGGGGGAGAGCCGCCCGGAATTGAGGTGCGTCTGGAGCTGGGGTGACTTGCCCTGCGAGATGTCCTTCTGGAGATCCTGCAGGCGGTCGATATGGGCAGGATCCTGCGCGGTGCGCGGAGTTGCAATAGCCAGTGCCTGCTGGCGTTCGATCTCCTTGCCCATCGGGCCGGGAGAGTGCGTGCGGTCGGTTATCAGCGGAGGATTCCAGTAATCGTCCGCCTCCCCGGCTGGCACGGGTTGCCGCCCGAGGCCCTTGCCGCTGAATGCCATATCGATCTGTGCGGTCGCGTCTGCGGCGCTCGCGTCGATGATGTGCTTGGCCACCGTCTCGAGGTTCCCCGGCAGGCCGATGTTGTTGGTCGAACGATAGAAGGCCTCGGCGGCTTCCGGGGAGTGCTGGATACTCCAGAGCCACGCCTTACGCAGGCCCGCGCGCAGGCCGAGCGCGGCGCCCACCCCCGCGATCCCCACTGGTCCACCCACCCCGCCTGCTGAACCGGCTATCATTCCACCACCCATGAAGATGGCGCGGCGTACTGCCATCCGCTTCATCATGCTCGTGGTCCGGTCCTCCCCCGGCTTGAAGTCCATGATGGCGCGCTGCACCAGCGTGGGCCCCTGCCCTTGGGGGACTTTGACACCGAAGGCTTTGAGCGCGGCGTTGGCCTGCTCCTCCGGGGTCTTGGCCGCACCGATTGCGGCCTCGATGGCTTCTCGAGTTTTGACCGGGAGGCCCTCGGTCTGGGCCATAGCCAGACGCACGATGCTACTGCTCTCGGCGGTCGTCGCTTTGGTGGAGGCGTTTTTCATGGCCGCGTTGAAGCTGGCGAGAGCCCCCGGATACTGCTCGAAAATCTTGGGCAGGTTATCGATGGCGCTGTTGGCCTTCATCCACGCTTCCGGCTTGGCCAGCACGCCTTTGAATCCGAGCTTCTTGAGCGCTGGCGCCATCATTGCCCAGCCCTTTTCGTCGGGCTTGATTTTTCCCAGATTGACCGCGTCGGCGAACTCGCGGCGCATGACGCCACGACCCTCGTCGGTGGTAATGCGCTGGGCAAACTGCATCGCGCGCTCGGGCGTAGAGAAGATCTGCCGCATCGCGTCGGTCGGCTCGTTCATGCCGTGGAGCTGCTGGAAGAACTCGTCGGGGAGATCCCGCGATCTGAGAATTTGCCGCATCCCGCCTTGCGCCGTGGGCGGCATCTGGGCATCGCGCAGGAGGTTCGAGAACTCCGAGCGGCGCGCCAGTAGCGCGGGCCCCTCGGTGCCGGTCGAGGTTGGCGCGAAGGTCCGAGCTGCCATGGTGTCCTCCATGGAGCGGCCCAGCGCCTGTTGCCGTGCCTCGAGCGCCGCCTGCGGGCGGAACTTCTCGGCCAGCTTGGCCTGAGAAGCCGCCATGGTTTCGCCCTTCTGGGTAGCTGCTTCCTCTGCTCCCGTCGCCAGCCGCTGGGCTCCGGTTTCCGCCAGCTTGCCGACGTCCCTGACTTCCTGTGTGCCGAGCATGCTCCTGACCAGCGGCCCACCGACTGCGCCCAACCCCTCACCGACCGCACTGCCGAGCAGGTTGGCCTTGGTCGCGTCCCAGACGTTCCCGGCGGTGATCGGAGCTGCGGCCTGCTCGCCGTAAATTTTCCGCTTGGCGTAACTCTCGATCATGTTGGCGAGGTCGAGCCCCGCCGTGGAACCGAGCGTCCCGCCAGCCAAGGCACCCACAGGACCAGTAACCGGCGCGGTCAGTGCGCCCAGAGCACCACCGCCCAGCGCACCTACACCGCCCAGACCGACCTCGAGGGCGCGTTCGCCCAGCCACGGCACCCACCCCTCCCCCTTGGCGCTTTGGTCCAAGGGATTCTGGGGGAGCGCCGCAGCAGCTCTACTCAGGATTCCCGGCTTGGCTTCCGCACCGCCTTTGACCGGCACCCACTTGCCACCGAAGCCGCCCTTGGGCGCCGGGGCTGGAGCTGCGGCTGCGGGCGCCGCTGGCGCCCCGCCTGCCGGTGCATCAACGGGAACCCATGAACCGCCGAAACCGTTGGCCATTATTCTTCCTCGCCTTCAGGTTGCCAGCGATAAGCTCCACCCGAGGCGTCGTAAGCCATACCATCAGAGCCGACACGCAACCCCTGTTGCGCCGCCGCGCCATGCATCCCTTGATGCATCTGCCCCGCACCACCGCCTGCCTGCTGCTGCGGCAACAAGCCCTGCTCGCGCAGGCGCTGGGTGACGAAGGCCTGCCGCCTCGCGGTGGTTTCCGCCGTGCCCCACGGCTTGCCGCCCATCATGCCGGGATGGGTCGCGTCGAACTCTTTCGCCGCCTCGTTCGCGGCAGCAATGACGTCCTTACCCTGCGTGATGCGCTTGCCCGCAATGTCGGCGCGCTTGACGTCAGCCTCGAGTGGCTGCATAGCGATCTGGCCCTGCGTATATTGCGACCGTAAGCCCTCGGCAATGGTCCCGGCCTGCTCGTGCTCCGTACCCGCTTGGAGGTGCTGCAGCTCGGCTGGATCCTTGTATTGCAGCTCCCACTGTTTCTGCTGCATCTCGATCTTCTTTACCGCTTCCTCCCCGATGGCCTTCTTGTAGTCAATTGGATTGATCCACTTGGTCGAGGAGCCAATCGTCGCCGCGTCCTGCATCATCTCGTCCCGCTCCGGGCCGGGAGGTAGCTGTTGCGCTCGAGCCGACAGCGCTGCGGCGAGATTCTGGTTGGACTGCCCCTCCCCGGCTATCTGCGCGGTCTGCGCGTTGAAGTGCGCGGTCTGGGCCGTGTTCTTGCTGATGGTGCTCTGGATCTGCCCGAGCTGGGCACCGATCAAATAGGGCTGGTATTGCGCCTGCCGTGCGGATGAGTAGGCCTGCAGACCGGCCAGACCGCCGTGGCCAATGGCGCCGCCCAGACCCATATGAGAGGGGCTTGAGATGGCGCCCAGATAGGTGGCCAGAGCGCCCTGCACCAGAGGGTGGTCGAGGAAGCTGGTCTGCGGCATCGGGATCTTGGAAAGGTCGAACCCTCCCTGACCGCCCGCTGCTGGTGCCGCAGGAGCTGCGCCGCCGGTTGCTGGAGCTGGTGCGGCCTGCGCCTGTCCGCCACCACCGAGAAGACCCTGCAAAAAGCCGCCTATTCCGCCGGGACCGCCCATGGCTCACCCTCCCAGTGCTGATGCTGGGCCGAATTGGCCACCCATCATCTGGAGCAACTTATACATTTGCTGCGAGGGCATATCGTAGATGCCTGCCGATGGTGGTCCGCCCATTCCCGGTCCCACTGGTCCTGCACCTGCCGGTCCCAGTGGAGTCCTTGCCGGTATTCCTCGCTGTCGCTGCGGAACCTGCTGGACCGCAGGCTGGCCCCAAGTGCCGGTGGCTCCGGTCTGAGCGGGTGCTGCCGGGGGGCGGGGCCTCGGTGGAGCAGGAGGAGCTGGTTGCTGCTGGCCTCCACCACCCGCCGCGTTGCCCAGCTGGCTGGCGATGTTCATGCCGCTTGAGATGTTGGAGAGCGTATTGCTGCCGCCCGTTCCCGCCGCCGCCGGGGTGGCTGGTGCGGGTGTACTGGCTGGAAGCGGGCCCTGACCGGCCAACTGATCCAGATAGCCCTGCCGCATCGCCTCCGCACCCATGCCCTGTCCCATGCCCGCGCCCTGCATCGATTGCAGGTAAGGGTTGGCCTGCATGCCGCCCGCACCCATTGCGTTCAGTCCTTGCAGCGCGGTCTGACCCATCGGTGCGCCGAGAGCTGATGCGGCTGGCGCGGCAGCACCTGCCCCACCTGCCGCTCCTGCAAGTGCCGGGGCTGCTGCCGCTGCACCTTCAGCGCCTGCGGCGCCTGCTCCCGCGAGCGCTGGAGCTGCGGCCAAGGAAGCTCCCCCGGTAAAAGGGGCCGCAGCGAGAGCGGCTGCTGGCAGTGCCGCTGACGCAACCTTGTCTGCGGTCGATGAGCCTGCCGCCTGCGGGGTGGCCGGTGTCGCAGCCGCGCCCATACCCATCTTGGAGCCGAGCCCGCTGAGCATTCCGGAGAGCGGACCTGAGCCCGCCAGACCGGCGCCGCCGAGTCCGCCCAGTGCCAGACCGCCCAAGCCCATCAATGGAGCTGCTGATCTTCCGCCCATTATCGCTGTCCTCCTAAATTGAGCCCTGCGCCCCCGCCCATCATCTGCAGGAGCTTGGAAACATCCGAGCTGGCCTGCTGGCCCGCCATGGGCCAGTTGGGTTGCCAGTTCGAAGGCCCCTCTTCTTCCGTGGGTCCACCGCGCAGACTTTCCTTGAGCCTTTGCCCTTCCTCGGCCAGACGCGCCACGTTGCGCGCCAGATGAGCCTGATGGGCGACCTCGAAAACTTGCTTGCCCGCCCCGTGCGCGGCGTGACCCGTTGCGTGCTCGGCGGCAAGCCCGCCACCGATCAGTTCCCTGCCCTCACCCACCGCCTTGGCGGCGGCGGTGATGCGCTCGACCGGCCCGAAGACTGCCAGCGGGGCAAGGGCTCTTGCCCCGAATCTCATCTGGTCGGTAAGTCCCCCGCCCACGGTCTTGCCCAGATAGGGCTCGAGGTCGGGGACGTGCTGCTCGGCTATGGTGCTCGGCACCTCGGCGACCTTGTTGAGAAAATCGAAGCCGGTCCCGACGCTCGACAGTGCCGGTGGGCCGAGGCCCTGCACGATATTTCCCATCCGCCCGCCCATCACTTCATCGTGCTCTTGTAGCCGGTGGTGCCGCCCATCTGCTGCCCGTAGTTAGGCTGGCTGGCTAGCGGCGTATAGCCAGCCGCCTGCGAACTCAGAGCTGGATTGGTCGGAGTGATGCCGGTCTGGGTCGAGGGAGTGACCGGCGTATTGGTCTGCTGCGTGGTCGTGGTCGGCACGCCGTACCCGCCCTGTGGCGGAACGAAACCGGCGGGACTCGAGAACGACGGATAGACCGGCCCCGACACCGATGCGAACTGGGGCTGGTTGAGCGCCATGAAGTTGGGACCGGCGGGCCCGCCGTAGGGACCGGCAAATATGGGGGCGCCGTAGGTGCCGAAGCCGCCACCCTGTCCTGATCCGCTTCCCCATGGACCAGCCTGCTGCTGGGTCTGGGTGCCTTGCGGCGCGTCGGTCAGCGGCGTGGAGCTGGTGAGCGTGCTCCCGCTTGGCGGGGCACCAAAGGGCATCGACGCGCGGTCGAACGAGGTCGGCAAGCTGACATTCGGCGGCGGCGCCGAGATGGTCGGCGGTGGTGGCGCAGGTGGCGGTGGCGGGGGTGGGGGAGGAGGCGGTGGTGCTGGCGGTGGTGGAGGAGGAGGTGGAGGAGCGGGAGGAGGCGCGGCTGCTGGTGGTGGAGCCGGTGACGGAGAGGGTGGAGCCTGAGCTGGCGACGGGGGCGGCGGCGCGTAAAACGGTGCCGAGCCGGGATTCATCGGGTTCATCGACTGCGCGATCTGCGCGTTAAGAGCGCTGGCGTCGATGGTGGGAAGACTGGCGACGTAGCCCTGCGCACCTGTCCCGCCGGGAGTGCCGGGAGTGATGTTTATCCCCCCCTTGGCGAGACTCTTGTTGATCGCCTGACTGGTTGTGCCGGTGCCGCCCATCTACTTCATCGACCCGCCGCCCGGAGCCGACTGCACCGAGAACGACTGTCCGCCGCCCCCGGCTATGGGACTCACCAGATTCGCGGCCTGCGTAAGCATCTGGTAGGGCATCATCTGGTTCTGGAAGGCGCTGTTGAGCTGGTTTTGCAACTGCTGCTGCTGGGTCTGGCCGACGTCGAGGAGCTGGCCTGCGGGGCCGTATGCGGCCTGCGACAATCCCGGTGCCTGACCAATCGCTTGCTGCATGGGGTTGTACATGCCGGGGATCTGACCCGCCGCCCCCGCCTGCTGGCCCGCGATGCCGGTGAGCCCTGCGGCGCCTTGGAGCTGCGGGCTGAAAGTCCCCGGCAGGGCTCCTGCCGCACCGGCCTGCTGCCCTGCCAGACCCGAGAGCGCGCTGATGCCCTGTTCCTGCGGACTGAGTAATCCGGGCGCCTGCCCGATGGCCTGCTGCTGGAGCTGGCGTTCCTGCTGGTAGGCGGGCTCGATGACGCTGGCCGAGTAGTTGCCGAGCTGGGAGGCGAGATTCTGCTGCGCGGCGTCGTAGGCGTTCTGCGTACCCGAGGATCCGAGTCCACCGGAAGCCACCGCACCCGACAAGATGTTGGGCGCAATCGCCTGCTGGTAGTTCCTGACAATCGGGTCCATCCCGGCCTGCAGGTAGGACTGGAGCGCGGTGTTCTTGGACGGGTCGAGCATCCCGCCCTGCGCGATGTTCTGGTTGGCCTGCATCGCGGCTTGGATGCTGGGGTCGTTAAGCAGGCCCCCTGCGGCCTGACCGGCCTGCTGCATCCACGGGTTCTGTCCCGAGGCGATGCCGCTGAGCGCGCCCTGCGCGCCCTGAATCAGGGGGTTCTGTCCGGAGGCGAGGCCACCGTAGGCGCCTGCTGCGCCCTGCAGGGCGGGGTTGTACCCGCCCGCGATGCCGCTGAGCGTGTCGAGGCCAGCCTGAATTTCTGGCGTCCCCCCGGCCAGCGCCGCGTTCTGCGCCTGCGCCTGACCAAGGTAACCCTGCTGCTGGCCGGTGAGATCCTCGGTGAGGCCCATCCCAGCCATCTGGTCGGGCGAGAAGCCCGCCACGTTCTGCTGGGGGTACGGGCCTCCCGAGTAGAGTCCCTGCGCCTGACCGGCGAGGCCCTGCGCATAGGGCAACTCCCATTTCGGAGGACCGGACTTTTGCGATGTGGTAGATGAACCGCCGCCGCCGGATCCGCCCAAGGCTCTACCTCGAGCAGCGCGGCGTTGCTGCTCACCGGCAAGGGAACACTACCTAAGTCTTTATGTCAACCGATCCTTGACCCACGCCACCGCCTCGGCGTGCTGTTCAAGCGCCAGCTCCCAAGTCGAGGTGCGCTCGAAAAATGATTCGCCCTCAAGCGCGACCTTGGAGATGTTGCCGCTGAAGCCGTACTCGCGGCTTTTCTGCCGGTCGTGCTCGTTGGCGTCACGGAAGATCATAGTCTCGAAAAGGTCCGGGGGTCCGTTGCCGAAATGGTTGTGGTCGAGACAGAGAAACACAGTCGATACCCACAGTTCGCCGACGAACTCCTGCTTGACTACACAGTCGGCGTGGTGCTCTTCGCACCAGCGTCCCCACACGAGCAAGTCCTCGCAGGGCACCGGAATCTTGCCCTCGAGGATGTAACGTCCGTGACTCATACGGGCAGGTAGTAAACTGTGTGGCCCTTCACCCAGCCGAGCGCCTCGAGCTTGCGGGCCGAGAGCGTCGTGAGCCGCCAACAACCGTTAGCCTTGGCCCAGAGCTTGATGTAGTCGATGAGCTGATCGCGGGCGCCGTCCACATCATCTTGAGGAAGACGCTCGGCCAGCGGAATAGTCCACGCATCCCACAAGAAGAACTCGAGCTTGCCGTAGCGGTCTTTTTGGATCTCTCCGCAGGCCCACCCGAGTGAGCGCTGGTTACGAGTGACAAGCCAGCAGACGGTGTGCGATGCCTCGGGGAAGCGAAGTGCGGCATAGAGATCCTCCGGTAACCAGTCTGAGTGCGGTGCGATTTTCTTTAAGATATCAATCGCGCCACGCTTCAGCCAGTCCCAGTTGCCGTGGAGCCTGTCGGGAGTGAGCTGCTCGATGGTGAGGTTGCGGATGACGACCCGCTGCGGCTGCGGAGCTACAGCGGGCCGCGCATCT
>Ga0126371_10002598_pt1 | contig 15569 bp, 14 predicted proteins | sample PanSoiMetaPlot_4_FD_110145 | JGI IMG/M metagenome (GOLD analysis project Ga0126371, IMG submission 110145) | Tropical forest soil microbial communities from Panama - MetaG Plot_4 | ecosystem: Environmental > Terrestrial > Soil > Tropical forest > Bulk soil | place: Panama | collected 2016-02-17 | reverse complement strand
TCGACGATCACTGGACCTTCTTCCGTTGCGATCTGCGCCGTGGATGCGGGACAGGTGTTTCCAGAGCAGGCTGCAACCTGCTCGGCTGTTGCGCTCTTGTAGCGTTGTGACACCGCGCCGGCGTAGAACTTCGCGAATCGTGCTGCGGAATGCGGATTTTTCCAGCGGGAGATGTACAACAGTGCCAGATCGGCCGTCGTCGCCGGCGCTTGTGCCTTCGAGTCGCCCTTCCGCCAATACAGTACATACGATCCCCCCTGCCATTCGGAAGAAAGATCGTCGGCGATTCTGCGTTCGCCGTACTGCTTCAGCAGAGCGCGGACGTCCAATTCGCCGACGCTGCCCGAGTCGTACACTTCGTACTGATCCTTAAGGACATCCTTCATGTCCGGGATGCTGAGAGCCGGCAACTTCTCCCGATTGATATAGGCCTCTGGATGCAGCACCTCATGCGAGTTCCGCGGCGGACGCGCAAATGCGCCCGCAAACGCCATTTCCTTGCCGCCCTTGTGCAGCAACTCGCCTTCAAAGATGAGGCCCTCCTTATACGCGAATCCTCCGGCTTCCCGCATCACCATAGGCGAATCATGCACCAGTTGCGAGTCGATCATTCCCTTTACGGCCGGATCTTCCATCGAGTACAGAAGGCCTGGGGTATTCTGCAAGGTTCGGCCCACCGGCTTGAGCATGTAGTCGATGTAGACCACCATGGCCTGTCCTTCGACTACGGCCTTGCGAGCGACGGCGTTTTCATCTTCTGTCCCGCCCTTGGCTTTCTGCGCGGCTTTCATCCACTTCGTTAAGTCGTAATTCTGATCCTGTAGCGCATGCGTCAGTTCGTGCGCAAGGATGGGTTCCTGCCGGTCCGCGGGGATCCAGTTCAACAGCGAGATCGTCTTGGTCTCCGGGTCGTAGTACCCGGCGATTTGCTGGCCCGATGATTTCGTAACGAACTCTTTCAGATTGAAATCGCGGGGAATGAATCCCAGTTTCTTCATGCTCATTTCCGCCTGCACGAAGCGTTGCGCGTATTCCTCTTTGGCGAGATTTCCTTGAACGTATTTCTCAACGTCAGCCTTGCTCACCATGCGCCGTTTCACGACGGCATGTTTCGGCATACCGGAGTCTTCAGCCGAGAAGTCAAAAATCGTATCCACGGACTTGAAGAGCCGCTTGGTATCGGAATCGTTCATCTTGACTTCGTCACTGGTGTCTTTGCGGAGCTTGCGGGCTACATCGGCGAGGCTCTCGCCGGAATCTGGCTGTTGCGCAAATGCCGGAACTATCAGCGTTATGCACGAGAAAAAGAGAAATATGGCGCAGTGCTGCCGAAACGTTCTCATTGAATTCTGACTCCCAGGGACGAAAATTCCGACTCTTCAATTGTCCGCGAGAAATTCTGACAATTCATGGTTACCGCGGTCACGGACCTTACGGACGAAGCGGTGCAGGGAGTACTGCCGGTGCGAAGGAGATTCGGTACCAGGACCCGCGGGCTTGTCTATTGGCGGGAGCCTGGATAGACGATACATTTGATCGTCATGTGGATGGCGGTTGCAATCACGGCGATCATCTTCGCAATTGGGAATATCCTGTTCGGCCATTTCGAAGAGAAAACGCCGAAATGGAGGTGAATGACAAAAGTCTTTCTGGTTCTCGGGATGGTGGCTGCCCTCTCAGCACGATTCGGGCCGGCATGGGGATTGTTTCCAATTGCCCTGATGCTGGTGGCTTTTGTCGTGTTTCACCTGTGGTGGCTTCCACATCACTACGGCATCAATGGATTAACGGCAGAGCCCAAAGAGAAGTACTACGAGTTCCGAGGCTGGAACCGGCGCCCTTAGTTATTGGATCGCGCTTACTCGTGCGCGCCCGCCAGTTCGTCGGGAGTGTTGAGATTGCGAAAAATCAACGGCGAGAATCCAGCGGCGCCCAACTCCTCTTCGCCGATCACTTGTGTGCTTGCCGGATCGAACAGATCACCAATCTTATGGTGCCCCGTGCACAGCGCCTGCTCTGCGGCGTTGAGAAATTGGCGGCGATATACCGCACAAAGAGGTTGATATCCGCCATTGGCTTGCGCCACTGTCACCAGCGCCTCGGGGGAGTTTCGCGCGCGCGAAAGCATGAATTGCAGCAGGGCCAGCGAAACGAATGGGGTGTCGACCGCCAGGATAACGTTCAGATCGGTAGTCGACGATTGGAGGGCGGCATGGATTCCGCCCAGTGGACCACAGCCCTGAAAGATGTCTTCCACCACCGGCGCGAATGCCTTGTATTTCGCGGGGTCGCCAACGATGCGGACATTGGACGTCAGCGAACGGGCCGCCTCGAGCATGCGCGCCAGCAGAGTGCGCCCATTCAGCAGAGCAAAGGCTTTGTCGGCACCCATGCGCGTGCTTCTTCCGCCAGCCAGGATGTAGACGCAAACGTCCGAAGCTAAATCCATTGCGCGATCATATCGGGTATTGAACGCATGAACCATAAATGCCACGAAGCAACAGACTTACATCTTCGTCGAGGACGGTTCAGCAACGTGAGGTTTTGAAGCCTTTGTGCCCCCTGCACGAAAGTAACCTACCAAAAGTTTAGTGTTGGCGCGATGATGTCCCTGCGTCCGAGGCGGTTCGTCTAACCCGGAATTAAACTCTCATGCCGCAAAAACTGATGGATGTGCTTATGCTTGGGCGCTGCTCCCACGAGTTCTCCTGGCCACGACGCGGTGCGGACGGAGACTATTACCAAGTCTGTCTGCTGTGCGCTGCGGAATACAAATATGACTGGGCCACCATGCGCCGCACCGAGCGCGTGGAGCACAAGCCGGAAACCGGCATTCGCCGCGCTCACACGAGAGAAAAGCGTCCGTCGTGGGTGCCACGCGCCCGACGGTTGAAACTCGATATCCCCCTTCGCTACCGGGTCAACAAGACCAGCTCGTGGTACGAGGGCATCATCGAGAACATCAGTCAGAGCGGTGTGCTGTTCGTGGGGCCGCAGGGGCTGCCGGTGAATGCGCTCATCGAGATGGTGTTCGAGATGCCCGAGGAAATCTCCGGGCAGAAGAACTCGAATGTCGTCTGCCAGGGCCGCGTCATGCGCGCGAAAGACACGCCAGAACTGGAAGACGGAAAGGTTGGACTGGCCGCGTCGATCGTCGATTACAAGTTCATCCACTAGTTCCGGTCCATTCGGCCGACGGTTCAGCCCGCCCCCCATTCAATCAGACGGAGTCAGTGGGTGCTGATTGCCGTTTCACCGCTTACGTCTCCACAGCAGCAGAAAGCAAAATGTTTGCGATTTCCGTGGGTTGCTCGACGTGGCAGTCATGGCCTGTGTTCACCTCATTGACCTTCCATCCTTGAGCGCGAGCTTTTCTGGCAAACGGCTCGAAGAACGGCCTAGCCGGATATCCTTCTGCAACACAGCTTACGAATGTAGCCGGAATTCTGCTTCTGTGATTCTTGGGAAGCCTAAGCGGTTCTTCAAAACAGCGCAGACTGAAATCACATAGCCTGTTTCGTACAAAGTTCCGCGCCTCTCCTGGCTTGAGTCCCCAAAGATCGAGTTGACCCTCTCCGCTGGGTAGCCTCCATCCGTCTCCATGCTCTCGCGCGACCTTGCGGAAATAAGCGCCGATCTCGGGCGGAAGCAGATCGAGCGCGCATTGCCCGTCTTCCGGAAGAAAGGCGTCGAGGAAAACCAATCTTTGTACCTTGGCAGGATGCGATTCGACGGCGCCGCTGATGACTATACCGGCATAGCTATGCCCGACTAGCACCACTTTGTCTGCGAGGTTTGCCAATTGCGTGCCAACGTCCTCGACATGGTGATGCAGCGCCAACTCAGAGGTCAGACGGCCCTGGTCGGAGCCAAGCCCACGGAGGATCGGTGTGATCACCCGGTGGCCGCGTTCCTGCAGTAAAGGCGCTAGCAAGTCCCAAGTCCCGGTGGACTGCCAAGCGCCATGCACAAGGACGAAAGACATGGGGCAAGAGTCTAGCAGGTTGGGACCGCGGCCATAAGGGAATCGCCTCGGCTCCGTACCAGCAATGAACTGGGAATACTTACAGTACCTGCCGGGCCCGCGTAAGGCTACCGTTTGTGGCAAGACTGCCCCTGGAGGGCAACTGGAGGAACTTACGGCAACCTCGATTCAAGTAACGCAGAAAGCATCTCCGGCATTAATGCCTGCGGAGAAGTCGGGCGACGACAAGGAACACATCCGTCGTGGGCTGGAATTATGTATTTACATTGGGCTGGTCATACTGCTGCTGGGATCTTGTCTTCTGATCCTGCGCCCATTTCTGCCACTCGTCGTATGGGGTATCATCATTGCGATTTCGACCTACCCAGCTTTCAAAAAACTGCAGGCGGTTTTAGGCGGACGGCGTGGCTTGGCTGCCGTCCTATGCACCGTTGCGATGTTGGCCGTGTTGATTGTCCCAGTGATTTTGCTTACGGACACGCTCCTCGAGGGCGCCCAGAGTTTGTCGACGCGCATGAAGAGCGGCACTCTCACCATTCCACCGCCGCCTCCGAATGTCGAATCGTGGTTCCTGATTGGTCGTCCCCTGAATCGGATGTGGAGCGCGGCTGCTACAGACTTGAGCGCGACTCTGGCCACGATGAGTCCACAGATCAAGGCTGCTGTTCCGGCCCTGTTTTCAACTTCGGCTGATATCGCCCTTACGGTTCTGCAATTTGCGCTCTCGATTCTGTTAGCCGGGGTTCTACTGGCCAATGCAAAAGCGGGCGCGTCCGTCTCACACTCCTTAGCGAATCGACTGTTCGGCGAAAAAGGGCCCGAGTTCGAGGAGTTGGCAGGGGCGACGATACGGAACATAACCACTGGCGTTTTAGGAGTGGCGGTGATCCAGGCGGTTTTCGCCACGATTGGTTTCCTGATGGTCGGGCTCCCGGGTGCGGGTCTCTGGAGCCTGATGTTTCTGTTCTCTGCCGTGCTCCAAATCACCTTTGTAGTGCTTATTCCGGCGGTGATTTACGTGTTTGCAATTGCAAGCACCACCAAGGCCATAATTTTCTTGATCTGGTGTGTCGTTGTGGGATTGTTGAACAACGTGCTGGCGCCGCTGCTTCTGGGACGGGGCGCGAGTGTCCCCATGGCAGTCGTTTTTCTAGGTGCGATCGGCGGATTCCTGGCGATGGGAATTATCGGTCTCTTCGTCGGCGCAATTGTCCTGTCGGTCGGCTATAAGTTGTTCCTCGCGTGGTTATATGGAGCGAGTCAGGTTACGAACGAAAGAGAGAACGCGCTCGCGACCGAAGGGTGAGCCACGGTTCGAAAGAATTCCGAAAGAAGAATCCGTTTCCAGTCAGCGCTGTCTCAGAGGAAAAATGGCTGGCAGATCTGGGACCTATTTTTCTGCCAGCCTCATCACGTCTTACTGTGCGAAACTCCTGGCGACATTCACGGAGTTAATATCCGCCCCTAGATCCTTCCTATCCGTACCGGCGAGGTGATATGGGCTCGACGGCTGCAAGTGGTAGTCGCCACCATCCCCCCCATTGAAGTTCACGAAGCCAACCTTTGACCATGCGGACGTTGTAAAGTTCCCGATCGGCATGACAAGGGTTGAGGTGGTGTCGTCGGTGACCAGCAGGTTCCCGGTGAAAAGGCTGGCTCCCGTCCAGCAGGCAGTCAGCATGGCCGCAATCGGTTTTGCACCCGTGGCGCAGTTGTTGGATCCGCCACCGGAGGAAGACGCACCGCTGGTACCGGCGTCTACGATCGTGTTCGTCCATTGGATGTTGTCCATCCGCGGAGTTGCCGTCTTGTTGCCTGCGGGCGGTCCATTCATCACCAGGAATCCCGTAGAAGTCCTGCCGGTTGCCATAAAGCCGGTGTTGACGATGGTGACGTGATTCAGCGTCACGTCATGCATTATCTCTGCAGATGGAGGTGGCGGGAGTTGGTAGGCAGAACCCAAGTGGATGAGGGAGTTCGCACACTGGTAGCACTCGGAATACTGCATACCGTCGAAGACGAGATCGTGGATGCTGTAATTGTGACCTCCCATCGACCATCCTCCGTTGGTGCTCGGACCGTTTCCTATCTGCAAGCCCTGTGCGCCATGCACGATATAGTTGTACCGCAACGTGACATCGGCGACATAACAGATGGGACAGATATTGCCTCCTTTGCTTCCAGCCTGGTTCTTAGGCGTTATCAGGATGTTGGCACCGCCTTGCGTGAATCCGCCCCAGGTGTTCTCAAGGATGTTGCCTTCTACTAAGATTCTCTGTCCCTGCTTCAGTTCTAAATTGTTCTTCACCGTGAATTTTGTTCCGATGAAGCTCTTGTCGAGGGGATTCCAGGTGAGAGGTTTGAAGAGGTGATTCAGACGGATCTCAACGTCACTGGTGATGATGTCGGCAGTTGCACCGCCGAACATAATGTTCTCACCCGCAGCCTCCATGAAGTTGTTGTACGCTTTCGTGAAAGTTCCGTGACCGCCGTCGCTCCAGGTTTGTGAGTCGGTGCAAATGGCGGCGGCCACCGCTTTGCAATGCGCATCGTTCATGTACGAGTTGATGATGGCCACGTGATCAGCGCCGGTTCCCGTTAGTACAAGATGTGGGGTGTCGGCACTGGGATCGCCATGGATCCAATTTCGGTCCAGAATTATGTGAGAACCGGCAAATTGGACGAGGGCGTTGTAAAATTTGCCGTCTTGTGGACGCGTAATCTCGAGACCAATAAGGCGGTAGTGATCACCGAGTTGAATGGGACTCGCGCCCACAACCAGCTTGGCCATCACGTTCTTGTCCGGCCCTGAGAACTTTGGGCGTCCGCTCAAGCTTGCGACTCCGGCATAGCTTGGATTGATCCTCGTGTGTTCCGGGGGAAGTGCAGAATCGGCAGCGCTGGTGCGAATCGTGATCCAATGCTTGGAATCGCAATTCTTCGATGGTAACGAGGGACTTTTCAGCGTAAAAGTTACGCCTTGCTGAAGCTGGATGATGTCTCCGCAATTGGCGGCCTTAACGGCGGTGACGACATTTCCGCCCGCGGCGACGAAAGTGACATTGCCCGGACTCGGCGTGCCATCGAGCCCTGTATACACACAGCCCTGCGGAAGCTCAGCGGGACCGTCCGAAGTTCCTCCCGTCCAGATGTCTCCCTTTGCGCAATAAGCATTCTCGGTTGTAGGCAGCGTACTCGAAGAACTGGTCGCGGCCGCGGGAACAGCAGCGGTTCGAGCGGGTTTCGCCATAGCAAGAAATGCGAGAATCGTTCCTGCAGCAATCAAAACTGTGCTGACGGCGCCTTTGCGAATGCGTTTCATAACTTCTCCAAAATGAGTTGGGATTGATGCTTCGAAAATATCTCTTTTTGATCGAGATTGGCTCGTCACCAGAGATTTAGTACCTGTCAGAAGGACACATACCCATGCTTACTAACTGACTTGTGGAAATCGGATGAAGAACGGCGCGTTTGATTACATGATCCAGACAACCGCAGAATGGATTGCAATAGACCTTATAGGAGAGACACGAAACAGAACTAGCAGAACTAATTGCTACAGCCCGGACATTTCTAGTGGCTCCGGGTAGATTGCGTGCCGGCTGGGTGCATCCTTTTCCCAGAAAGGAACAGTGTTGGCGAAAAGCGGTGGAGGCTCACCGACTCTCCAGCACGACCCGGTCGTACAAAGGCTGAGTCGGTCGTGCGTCGTCACGGTAAAGTTGAGAGAATCTCTGGATCTCTTCCGCTGAAACTGTTGCCGGATGCTTGAGGACGAACCACGTCACGTTTTCGCTGCACGGTGGCGTGGTCAGCGAGCCGGAAAAGGTGTAATACCCTCGCTCCGGCGGCAGAATCTGCGATAGGTCGATCTGGACATCGCCAAAGAACTCTTCCTTGTCCTTTTCCTTTGGAAGATCCTTCCACAATTCGTGCACAAGCGGGCTGTCTTCACCTTGCTGGAGTAGAACGGCAACTACGGCAAGCTTGCCATCATCGTCCGCATGAACGAGATGTACCGTCATCTCGAAGCTCTTACCATTGATCTTCTCTTCGCTGGGCCGATGAAAATGAAATTGCTTGAGCGCGTATTTCTTGTCACCGACCAGGATGAAGCTACCGGGGCTGTAGTTGATCATGACAGTATGGCCGTTATCGATGATGTGGAGTGGAGAAGGCTTGTATTCGAAGTGGATCGCAGGCAGGTCGGATTTCTGCGGGTTGCGGATGTCAATGGGGGATTGATGGTGTCCAGTCTTGCACGTCGCAAATTCTGGTTTCAGGTCACCCCAATGAGTCGGTCCAAGCGCGTCGCCATAATCCCATGCGTGCTCAGGATGATGCTCTTGGGCGACACTAGGCAACGCCAATACAAGAATGCAGAAAACAATGGGAAGGAACCAAGTTTTGCGCATGTGCAGCCTCGTGAAAGAAGAGAAAGAACGGGGTTCAGGTGGCGATTAGGAGAGTATCTCGGCCCCGGATCCGCTGCGGACTGTAAAAGTTGACAGACTCGAGCGCTCTGCACAACGCACGTGAATCTAGATTCCCTTATGAGGCCTTTCATTGACCACTGACTGGCCTGTTTCTCGCAAGCCATGCAGAAGTATCCAAACTGCGTCGAAGATAAAAGGTATGGTAGGCCCGGCAGGAATCGAACCTGCAACCCTCGGATTAGAAATCCGATGCTCTATCCGTTTGAGCTACGGGCCCGCTGAAACTATTGGACTTGCCTCGACTGACGGGCCTGAGGCATCTGATTTTGTGCAACTCTTGTGCGGCCTTCCGTCTGGAACTCTTCCAACCGCTGTTGACTGCGAAGCTTGTCCTCGCGCGTTGTAATTGTGTACCGACGAAACATAGCTTCAGATGTCCGACCCATCTCCTCCATAATAACCGACGCGCGAACGTCTACAGAGCGGTTGTCTCTTGCTGAGGTCCGATCACTTTGCGGCATCAGCTTCAACAACGCCTTACAACTCTGCGCGCCTTCGTCCCTATGCTCTTGTTATGGCTATTGCGAGTGACAGAACGACGAACCCATGTACGAGCAGTAGTTCGCGCTTAACCGTATGGCGGTCAAAAAAAGCTTAGTCACAAAAAGAAAAATGTCCTTTACTCTGAGGGATGCTCGTTGCCTACGACACCAAAAGGAGCGTTCCGAAGTTGTTATCCTTTTGTTCTCTCGTGCCAAAAGTGGGATGTAAAGAGGATAGTGGCAAAGAAAAAAGCCCGCATCCTTGTTGGGGTGGGCGGGCTGGAATCTTGTCTTTTAGTTGTGTCGGATTATCAGACAGGGTTTTTCTTAAGACGACTCCGGATGGCCATGGCTCCTAGACATGAAGATCCGGCGATGAGAAGGTAAGCGGCGGTCGATCCTCCATCGGGTGCTTTCAAACAGTTGTCATGCGGGCCGCAACCCTTCTTGTCCTTTGGCTTTGCGAACGAGACCACCGATGTCAAGAGAACCAGCGTCCCAATCGCGAGCCAGCGCCTGTAATCGATTAGCTTCGCCATACGACTACTCCTTCTTGACTGACATCGGCACCACTTGGGGGAACGCGATGTATGCCGAAATCCGTATCACTCTTCTTTACGAGCAATCCCGCCCATACCGCTCAGTAAAGGATTTCTTGAAACGGCTGTCAAGATGGGAGTTTTTGCAACCACGTTGCAAGCCGATGCAACCCTCTGGGAGTTTTCGAGGCAGCATCCCGTACCGTAGGTCCCTGCGGCCGTCCCTTTCGCGAAAAGAGGTTGTTGCTTGCTTTTCCGAGCTGTATTGCTCTGCGTTGGACTGGAATCCAGCGTTGCGCGATAAACGCCTTAAAAACTGTGCCTTACGGAAGCTTGTGCAAGGATTGCACTCGTGCTCTCGGGCCGTTCCGAGATTTTTTCCGCCCATGGCCAACTAGGTTGGGCCTAAGCCCGCAAAGAGGCCCTAGAAAACTTAAAGCCTTCGTATGCGCCCCCCGATACCTGCCTGCACTGACGACGCTAGTATATTTTTGGAGGTTTTATGCCGTTAGCACGCGGGGACCGGAGGTTTTATGTCTTTAGAACCCCCGCCGGTCTTACGCCTTTTGAGATCGGAGGTTTTATGTCCTTAAAACCCCATTTGCAACACCTTTACACCGCGGAATTATTGCCGACTGCATCAGCATTGAGGAGGCAGGTCATGGAGTGCGCTACGCGAGAGAATTACGCGATGTACTGGAATCCGATGTTTCCAGGGACTTCGCCATTTCGAAAGCATCAGCACCGTCTTTGCAGAAAGGGGAATTCCGGGTGGTGATGCTGAAGCCCATAGCTTCGTAGAGCTTGATTGCCGCAATCTTAATCCACCTCAAAATGCGAAGGAATCGCGGTGTAGCTACTCTACTGAAACCCGTCACAAACCGAAAAGAGAGCTTTAGCAATACCGCCGCTGATAAAAGAGGATCACGTTCACAGCGCCTCGGGGTAAGCGTCTTTACACCTTGTGATCGGTATGACCGCCGTGTTCCTGCGTTTGCATCTGCAGCGAAACCTCGAAGCATCTAAACTAGGAGGAGATGCCGGCGCTTTTCCTGTCGCCGGTGTCGGGAGTCGAGGGCTATGAAAAAACATTCTCCGCTGCTTCTTTCTTTTTTGCTCGCATTCATTTTAGGGTTAGGGCTGGGCTGCGCGAAGAAACCAGACGACACCAAGATCTCTACTGAAATTCAGGACAAGTTCAGCCAGGATTCCGGTCTTAGCACGAAGCAACTCTCCGTGAAAGCCGATGCCGGCGTGGTAACGCTCGCGGGCGCGGTCGACAATGACGCACAACGCGACGCGGCGGGCAAGCAGGCCGCAAGCATCGCCGGCGTAAAAACTGTTATCAACAATCTGGAAGTCAGTAACGTGGGCAAGCCCAGCGCGGTCGCTGAGAGTACTCCGCCTGTGGATACACCTGCGGCCAGCACACCCGCGGATAACACTCCTCCACCAAGCGTGAGCAAGCCAAAGCCGAAGTCGAGCAAATCGAAACACAGCTCTGGAGCGAGTCGCGCGGACGATTCGGCAGCGCAGTCAGATTCTGGAAACAACACTTCGCAGCAGACTGCGAATAACAGCATGACGCCACCCCCGCCAGCCAGCACCACGGTGCAGGCACCGCCTCCGCCGCCTCCGCCAAAGAAGTTCACCATCGATCAGGGAACGCAGCTTTCGGTGCGCCTGGTCGACCCGATCGACAGCGAGAAGAACCAGACCGGAGACACCATTCACGCCACGCTAAATACGCCGCTGACCTCGGACGGGGAAGAAGCGGTACCGGCGGGTGTAGAAGTCGTGGGACACCTGGTTGAGGTCAAGAGCGCCGGAAAGTTCGCCGGCCAGTCGGATGTTGTCATGCAACTCGACAGCCTCACCTTCGGCGGGCGCACGTATAACATCCAGACCGATCAATACTCCAAGAAGGGAAGTTCGCGCGGGAAGAATACCGCCGAGAAGGTGGGCGCGGGCGCTGCGATCGGCGGCATTATCGGAGCATTGGCTGGCGGCGGCAAGGGAGCAGCAATCGGCGCAGCCGCTGGAGGCGGCGTCGGTGGCGGCGTGCAGGCTGCCACAAAGGGCCAGCAGATCAAGTTACCATCGGAGACGGTGCTGAACTTTACCCTTCAGCAGCCCGTCACCGTGGTACAGGCTGCACCAGCTAATGGCAATCGCCAAAAGCTGCAAACTCAGCCTTAGTTCCGCGTGATTTCATTGGAGCCCGCCGCGTCGGCTGCGGGCTTTTCGTTTTGGCGGCAAAGAGCAATGAACCACGAGGGCCACAAAGGAACACGTAGGGAAATCGGCCGCCCTTTGTGAACCTTAATGTCCATTGTGGTTCCGGGATTTCGCTTTTCCGCGCGCTGGCATGATTCGCGTACACTAGGCAGCCATGCCGACGATCACGGCACTGCTGCATACGCACAATGACGCGTTGCGCATAGGACGTGCGCTGGAGATGTTGTTTCCGTGCGACGAACTCCTGGTTATCGACCATGGGTCCGAGGACGGAACTGGCATTGTTGCGCGGGACTATGGTGCTCGCGTCGTGAGCAGATCTGAAGGTTCGTATTTCGACCTGGTTCGTGGAGGCTGGATTCTTAGTCTGGACCCACGCGAATCCATCAGCGAAGCCTTGGCCGCCAGCCTGTTCGAATGGAAGTCGGAGCCCACACCGGAGAACATGCGCGCATATTCGGTCTACCGGCGCGAGGAGACAGCCGAGGGCTGGATTGCAAATCCCATTGCGCAAACACGGCTGGTGCGCGCTGACTGGAATCGTTGGGTCGGAAACTTCCCCGAGCCGGATGCATCCGCGGTCGCGCTCGAAGGCGATCTGTTACGGTTTGTGTTCCCGTGACTTCTTCGCCGCCGCTAAAAGCTAACTCGCCGCTTTCATCTAGTCTTACATAGTTATGCTAGCCGCCCGATATTCGGTGGCTTCACGGCTTACCCGTCACATCCGGTCGTGATTTCAATCACATTCCTCTCATTAGACCGCGCCTAGACTGCCTTGTTGTGGTCGTTCCGGGCCGAGTGGCCCTTGGAGGAAACCATGCGTGTAATGAAATTCATCAGCGTGGCCATTGCTTTGGCGCTGCTTCTGTCGTTTGCCATAGCGCAGCAGGCAAGTCCTGCTCAAAGCGGTGCCACGATCAAACATGTGCCGATTACCCATACGCCATCAAACTCAGGCAAAGATATGTACAACAACTACTGCGCGGTCTGCCACGGAAAAGACGGCAAAGGGGACGGGCCAGCGGCCTCGGCGCTGAAAACCGCACCGACCGATCTCTCGTCACTGGCTAAGAATGCGGGTGGAAAGTATCCCGCGGCGCACGTTTCGGCCGTCATTCGCGGGCAGGCCACTGCCACGGCTCACGGCAGCCAGGACATGCCGGTCTGGGGCCCGCTGTTTTCCAGCATCAGCCAGGGACATGAGGGCCAGATTCAGCAGCGGGTTACCAACGTGGTCGACTATGTTGGAGCGCTGCAGGCGAAGTAAGCATCGGCTTCTGGTTTTCGGCTTCCGCTTCATTTCTGCAAACCCGACGTTGAGAGCCCGGTGCCGGAAGCCGGAAACCAAAGAAAGCACATGCGTCTTTGTGTTCCCTGACGGTAAGCCTCCCAGGTTCAGTGGCTTACTGGCCTTGTCCCTATGGCCAGTGACTTCAGTACCTTAGTCTCCACCCGGATTGTCAACTTATAATTCCATCAAGAACTGAGAATTTCCGCGTTCTCGGGAAGGCTTACGCCCTGCCGTAAGCCCCCTCTCTGAGCGCATTTGGAAACAGCGTGGACCCTGTTCTTGCAGCGGCGATTTTTGTCCTCGGGCTGTGCTTCGGCAGCTTTCTGAATGTGTGTATCTATCGCCTGCCGCTGGGGATCTCTGTCGTGACACCACGTTCCGCCTGCCCCAAGTGCAAGCATGGCATCGCTCTTTATGACAACATGCCGGTGCTGAGTTGGCTCATCTTGCGTGGGCGATGCCGCTATTGCAAGGCGAAGATTTCGCCGCGCTATTTGATTATTGAATTGCTGACCGGCCTGTTGTTTCTTCTCTGTTACTGGTATTTCGGATTCACCATTTCCATGGTGAAGTACTGCGCGTTCGGTTTCCTTGTGCTGGGTCTGATCTTCACCGATGCAGATACCAAACTGCTTCCCGACAAACTCACACTGACAGGATTGGCGTTGGGCATCGCGTTTAGCCTTTTTGTGCCGGTCAACGACCTGGTTTCGCAGTTCCTTCCCGGTATGGTGAGTCTTCCTTTCAGCGGAGATATTTCGGAAAGGCTGTTTTCGCTCCTCGATTCCTTGCTGGGCGCGGCGGTCGAGGCATCGTTTATCTACGGCGCGGGAGCGATCTACCTCCGCTGGCGCGGCACTGAAGGCATGGGATTCGGTGATGTGAAGCTGATGGCAATGATCGGAGCATTCCTGGGTGTGAAGCTCACGGTTCTGACCATATTCTCGGCGTCACTGGCTGGATCGATCGTCGGTTTGGCCACTGTGCTGATCGTGTGGTTGAAACGAACCCGTCGCTTTGCGAAGCGCTTCGCCGATGCGGCCGCGGCCCGGCAGCGGGCGTGGCAGTCTGCCCAGGTGGTATACCGGAATTTTCAAATGCCGTTTGGTGTTTTTCTCGGCAGCATGGCGCTCGTGGCCCTGTTCTTCGGCGACCGTTTCCTTCATTGGTACGGGAGGTTCTTCTGAAGATCCTCGCCAGTCCGATCTTCCTGCGCGCGGCCATCGTACTCCTCTGCGCCGGATTCGCCTTTTTCCTGGCGCTGTTTCTCATGCGCCGCATGCGGCGCCGTATTGCGGACGAGTGCGATATTCCGGAGGCAACGGCTCCTTCGGTCGATGCCATGCCTTTGCACATTTACAACATGGTCATTCAGCAGTTGAAGCAACAGAAGCACGAACTGCTGGTGCAATCGCAGTCGGAACAGCAGCGGGCGCGCACCAGTGAAAATTTCAGCCACGCCGTGCTCTCCAATTTGTCCTGCGGCGTCCTGGTGTTCGGAGCGAACGGCCTGGTCAAGACCGCGAACCCGGCGGCAAAAGCGATTCTAGGATTTGCATCGACGACCGGCATGGGCGCGGAAGATATTTTCCGTGGCGCCGAGATTTGTGGTACCCGAACCAGTGCCGGGGTTTCCTCCGGCGAAGCCGCACTGCCATCAATCCGGGTTGCCGAAGAGATCTACACTGTCCTGCACGAAGGCGTAAAACGGCGGCTAATCGAAGCTGACTACAAGGCTCCCTCGGGCGAGAAGCGTTTCCTGTCGATGACGATTTCGCAGGTTCCCGGACCGGACGACAGCCTCCTTGGAGTCACGTGCCTCATCAACGATCTCACGGAATTGGAGAGCATCCGGCGTCAACAGGAGTTGCAAGGCGAGATTTCGGCCGAGATGGCTCTACAGCTGCGCACGTCCTTGACGACGATCTCCGGCTTTGCCCAGCAGTTGGCCGAAAATCGCGATGCGGAGATGGCTAAAGAGATCGCAACCGACATCGCGCATGAGGCAGCACAATTGGACCGGACTATCGGTGGATTTCTGACCAGGCGGCCTATGGCAAATGCATCCTCCGCCGGGTCGAAGTAACGAAGCGAGCGGGAGTGATGTCCCGCTACAAACTCAAGTTCAAGAACAAGAAGAGGTGGAGACCATGAAACATAACGCAGCGCTCGCAGTGGGGATCGCACTTTTTCTCAGTGTCGCGGGCCTAAATGGCCGCATGCAGGCTCAGACCTCGTCGGACACTCCCACGGGTCAATCGCTGGGCCAGTACGCGCGCCAGGTCCGCAAGGAGCCGGACAGCAAGGGCAAGCCCAAGGTTTTTGACAACGACAATCTGCCGAAGACCGACAAGCTCTCCATCGTAGGCAATGCCGCGGCTCCGGCACCCGAGCCTGCGGCCGAGGAGAAGCCGGCGGAAACCGCAAACGGCACTGCGGCTGCCGGAAATGAAGCCAAGGCACAGGTCTCCACACCACCCACCGACACCAGCAAAATGGATCAGGCCGCGAAAGAAGCCGCCTGGAAACAGTGGGGCG
>Ga0126371_10002597_pt1 | contig 15569 bp, 32 predicted proteins | sample PanSoiMetaPlot_4_FD_110145 | JGI IMG/M metagenome (GOLD analysis project Ga0126371, IMG submission 110145) | Tropical forest soil microbial communities from Panama - MetaG Plot_4 | ecosystem: Environmental > Terrestrial > Soil > Tropical forest > Bulk soil | place: Panama | collected 2016-02-17 | reverse complement strand
TCTCGGTCGTTACAATGCTGATTGCAGTAGAGACATATATGAGGGCTCCGCGCGGAGCCCTCATATGCTGTCCCCTTCTTATGAGGCTTGACCATCGTCAGCATCCTCTCGCGCTAAGTCGACGGCCTTACCGATGAGCCAACCGTCGGGCTCTCGCCATATGAGCTTATATCCAAGCTCTTTAGCTGCGAGGTTGAATCGACGCTTTGCTGCCCGAATGGTAACTCCCGCGGGATCATCGTCGTCTATTGATCCCGTCAAAATGGTGTAGGGCTCTTCGTCTTCTCCCTCGGCCTTTACAAGCGAGGTCTTCAAACCGAAGCCTTTACCAATCGCCATCTTCTGGGCCTCGAGAATCTTGATGTAATCCTCGACGTCTTCGGCTCCGCGAGCTCGACGCCCAAAGAACTGGCTCAACTGCTCAGGGCTGAATCCCTGGATCTCAACTGGCATCTTCTATCTCCTTACTATGGACTGGTATCACATGAACGCTATCTAGAAACTCTCGGAGTAAAATTGCTGGCCTAAGTCCCACTCGATAATCTTCCAGCATAAAGTAGATCGCTTCTAGCTCTAGCTTGGCTAACTGGTCAATATGTGGCGCGTCGTGAACCTCCTCTTCAGTCATTTGGATCGATCAGACTACCGTCCTGACGGTAGTGCAAGTCAGTTCTCTTGAGAACCCAATAGCTCTGACCTTTGACGTTGAGCTTTGGCTTCTGAGAAATAGTAGCCGCAAACGGAATACGCTTTCTCTCGACCATTCTCAGCGTGTCTCTGATGGGCAACGAATTTTCCGCGAGCAGTAAGCCCCAATAATCGTCGCCTTCAAAGGCTCGCTCATCTGTTGGCAGGTTCCAGAACAGACTAGCAGCGGGCACATCAAACTCGCCGTTATCTACTCTGGCTTGAGAAACGCCCCAAACAAGGATTGTCTTCCCAGGCGCCAGAAATGCCTTGACTTCTGGCATCAGCTTTCCGAGATCGCCTTCATCGAACGAGTAAACTGTTGTCACTCCATAAACTCCTTGAAAATGTGCCACAATAATCTAGGATCATCGCCTTCGGCTACTGCCTCACTGATCTTTTCCTTGAGAATAATCCAGGCCATTTCTATGACCTGTAACATCTCCTGATTGGTAAGATCCGAGAAACAAAGATCCCAAATCTCGTCGTCTGATAGGCCTCGCTTCTTGGCCTCATCAAATATGGTAATGAGTCTGCGAGTTTCTTCGGTTGTCATTCTTTCTTGCCCTACTCTTTCGTTGTAAAGGTCGGGTCGGAGGACTTCCCAACCACACCGTCTATCTAACCTCCACCAACTATCTTACACCTAGCAGCCCCAGGCTGTCAATAGATTAGGGCCTAAGTAGAAGATTGTGACACCCCCACCTTTAGGGCTCGTCTTCCAGGCGAGGATAGTACTTGTCGCGTAGCTCGATCACTTCATTCCAGGCTTGATGTGTGGTAAATGGACTCGACATTGGGTCGTCGCTCATGGCATCTACTCTTACGGCCAGTCTACGCCACTGTAGTATCTGGCCATAGTAGCTCGGACCCGAAACCCCCTGAGTATTGATGTCGTACTGGTCTCGTCTTTCAGGGGAGAGGTTTATAACCCTGGTCGCATCAGGCTCACTTTTACCTGGCATCCAATGACAGGCAATATCTGGCTTACCGCGAGCGTAGGCTTCTCGGAGGGTAATAAACTGGCGCTTATCAGGGTAGGTAAAGTATCCCCACGGACCCTGAGCTTCTACATGGGCTCTAACTTTGTCGTAGTCTAGTAGTCGAGTATTGAAGCCGCGAGACTTTTCTGTCTCGACTAGCTCGCCATTCTTTATCTTCTTCGATTTGGCGATCCCATTTCCGAGCTGGATATGCTCCTGGTTTAGTACGACCTCCCAATCGCCCAGGTTTTCTGACTCGACTACATTGAGGCGCTCTAGTGCGTAGAGCCCATCCGTCGCAATACTTATGACAGAATCTGGAGCCGAATTGATAACCCGAAGAAGTTTGGCCCGAGTACCCGCCGTGATTGCTCCCGCGAGAAAGTAGTTCTGATATTCTGGCGGCTTATTTTTAGAGCCAACACTTTGCGCCAGCTTACCGTACAGACTGTTGATGGCAAGTTTTACCACCTTAGCCTGCTCGTGATTACCCTCGGCTTCTAGTCGGAGTCTCCACTCGTAGAGATTTTCGACCCACTTGAAGGGTTGTCCCTGGCAACCACGGTCACACTCGCGCTCAATAAGGGCAGTCCCTTCAAGGACTCTAATAGAACGCTTTCCAAAGACTTCTCTAGCTGCTCTAACTTCATCCGCGTGGTACCATCCCTCACCATTAGTGGGGTAATAGATCTTCCCTGAATGCGTCCGCCACGGAAAAGGAGGGTAAGGCGTATCATCTTTGACGCTCCACTTTACGTGATAGAGTCCGTAGCGACTAAAAGCTGGATCAGAAGACTCGACCCACTCAGCTCGGCTAGTACATGGCAAGTACCGAATCTGATCTGGATAGGCCGAGTGTATGTCGTGTTCGTAGACATCTGTAAACCAGCCAAACAGAGCCGAATCAAATCTTCCACCGTAGTAGGCTCGTAAAGATAGGTGGTAGGGATAGGTGGAGGCATTATGATCCTTCAAGTTGTGGTGATGTAAGATGGCAGAAGCTAGAGCGCCTGGGCCGTACAGACCTTTAGGGCGGTATTCGGTTTGCAGGATCTTTTGTCGCAGCTTTTCAACCAGCTGTAGAAGTAGCTCTAGTTCCAGCCAACAATAGGCTGTAATTTTAGCGGGATCAACTTCGGAGAAATTACCCCGAAGCTCTTTCATGTAGGTTATTAGCTCAAGCTCTTCGGGCGTGCCTACGTTCCAATTTTTGCACGCCTTGACGAACGATTGTTGATACCAGGCAAAGACGTCATAAATTACGCGCAGAGCTTTACCGCGCTTGATTATGAGGATCTTATTTGGTATCCATCTAATGAAGTAGTCTTGAAACTGACACTCGCCCTCCTTCAAGAGATGCTCCATTATTTGTTGCGGAATATCTCGCAGCCACATATTGAAGTCATAGTTACCCGCAAAGATTACGTAGACATGACCGCCTGGCAATCTGAGCAAATAGTTGAGAACTTGACGGGTTCGGATATTTGCGGCTTCGAGTATAGCTCGACCGTCTTTCCACAAAGCTTGCAGATTAGTAAGATAATGATAGTTGTCTTCACCATCCTTACCCTCACTGTCCAGGGCTACTAGTGGGAGCCCTAAAATGGATCTCTTTTCCTCGTAAACTTGCTTGCGATCTCCGAAGCGTTCACCAGCCAGGGGCTCATAGGCTTCGGGTACTGGTGGCTTACTTTTAGCTCGTACCATTCGGCGACCTGAATGAGTCGAGTCACCTTTGTTGACCCATCTAGTCATGAGGTAGACCACTTCTCGTTCCACTCTTCTCCGTAGAGGTTCCGAGAAAGACGAGCTATTTGACGGCGAGTAAGGTTGCCACCCTTAGCGGCTTCCTTGTAGGTGTTATAAGCTTCCTCGGCATCTACACCGCGACCTTCCGAGCGTCTAATCCAGGCATCTAGTAGCTTGTCGTCGCCGTACTCATAGTTTGCGAAGTCATAAGCCCAGCGACTATATGTCTCGGCTATATAGTCCTGGCCTATATAGGTGATATCTCTAGCCTGGGCACCCGTGAATTCTAAGTAGTGGCGTTGTTGTCCATAGGATTTGAACCCTCTCTGGCGGGCCAACTCTTGTCGGCGTTGATACTCTCGAGAATAGTCGCGAGGTTTACGCGCCATTATTTAGCCCAAAATAAAAGACAGGTCTTGACAGACCTGCCCGAATCTGGTAGGATAAAAAGTAGGGATACGCGCATAGTGCCATGCGTTAGTTCCTTTCTTTTAGAGGCTCCGTTTAGCTTTGGGGAGTTAGGCGGAGCCTTATCTTTTATGTTACCAAACCGTGACAGGGCTGTCAAGAGGCTAGTGGTCATTTAGAAGATGAATTAGGTAAACAAAAGGAAAACGTATGTTTCACGGAATGTTTCACGCTCGACTAGTAGAGGCCCACTAGAAGTGAAATGCCCCTTTTGTTTGAAAGATAAGCAGAGGGTACTTGGTGCGGCCATACTAGTAGCCCCAAACGAATGGATAAAAGATGAGGCTACTGCTGCAGAGCGCTGTTGCAATACTTGTCTCGCACTAATAGCTCAATTACTTGATACCTGGCGAGAAGGCGGGATCAATAGTTTCGTCGAGCGTGCTAGAGCGGCAAAGATCATCAGGGAAGTAGACGAATATGTTGAGACTGGCTCCAGACCCCTCGGCTAAAGAGCGATTACTAGATGAGCTTTATCCTGGCAGATCGTTCAGCGTAGTAACCTGGGATAAATGTGTCGAGTGCGACCGCGATGTAGATGCCTATATTTATACCGCTGGTATACCTCGTGGATACTGCAACGATCATTACCTGAGAGGTAAAGTCTATGCTGAATAACCCACCCGAACTACAGCCACCAGGTTTACTCCCTTCTGCTAGTCCACAGACTCCCGACACTTCTAAGTACCCATTCTTAGGCGACCTCGATTATGTGGGCTCTAGAGCCCACCGATGGTTGATCCCTTTTGATATCGGAGTTATTGCCTATACGGGTTCCAACGCTATACAAGTGACGCCTGGTCTGGCGGCTAATCAGTCCATGACAGTAAACGTGGATCAGATGCCAGATAAGTGGATCGTAGTAGTCTGGGCAGAAGGGGCGTCTGGAGCCGCCGCAAACTTTGGCACTCGAGTTGCTAGGGTATCATTAGGCCCAGGTAGTGGTGGGCCAGGTTACCAGCTCGGAGCTGGTGGCAAACTAAAGCTGCCCGCTCAAGGCTTCAACTATTTGACAATTACTAATATCTCGACTGCTACAGTCACAGTTCATGGCACGATTATTGCCGTGGGTGGATTTGACCTGGCAGATATAGACGTGGGGTAATAGATGGCTCGATTGTTAGAACTTGTTACTCAAGCAGAAAACTCTCGGCGTAATAGACGAGCTTTCTGCATGAGAGGGCATAGAATAGTGGGTGAGTACAGACATTGCAAAGTTTGCCAAGGAATTTACTCAAGGAGAAGATATGCCGACACTACGTCTCCACGATGATGATGGGAATACCTATGAAGTAGATGTACCAGACGAAGACGAAGGTACTGAAGACGAAGAAGATCAGGAAGATCCTGAAGATAGAAAGGATAGAGAGTGGATTCGAGCCCGACGAAAAGAGTGGGAAAATTCACAGTCATCTCAGAAGCCGAAAGTCCGACGAGTCAAATCCTCGGGCCAGAAAGCGCCGCCTCAGAAGAAGTCTACAAGTCAGGGACGTCGAGTTCTTCGGATAGCGTAGACGCTTTTACCCTCAAAACTAGTCAGCCGCGGCGTCGAGCTACTAGAGCCGTAAAACCCAAGCCAACAGTAGTTGAGCAAGTTGCCCAGGTTCCAGCAGACTACAGACTTTGGGCTCAGTTGCTTATCGGAAGCACTAATACGGTAGTAGTGACCTGGCTTGGTACTGACTGCGCTATGGAGCGCCGAGAAGCCGAGATGTTAGAGCCGCCTATTGCTCGGATTATGGCGCGGCTCCCTGCTGGTCAGGCTCAAAAGGTGGCTGTATTTGTTGACCCTATGGTCATCTTGATAGCGATGGGTACTTGGGCCAACAGAATAATCAGAATTCAAAGAGCGAAACGTGGGCATGGTATTAGTGACGCTGAGCTTGCTCGGGCTAGTGGTATGGCTTCTCCACAAGAGACTGATGGAGTGGAGAACGCGCCAGAATATCAACCATCTATTGAGCCCGATATGCCTGCCAGAACTAGAGTCCCTGTAAATCCCAATGGCATCCCGACGGCAATCACCGATTCCATTAGTGAGGCATAAATATGGCAGAAGTTACTGCTCGATCAGAAGAACACGAACTCCACGAGATTAGAGAGAAATTGAAGGAGCTAGAAGAAGCGGTCAAAGCTTTGCAGGCAGAATCAGGGGCTTCTTCTCGGCCAGATTTGAACCGATAACTTTATGCTCGAGAATAGTGAAAGAACGCAGCGCGAAGAAAAGCTCCACATAGTTATCATCCAACTCTGCCCGCTCCCTTTTAGGGAGCAGATGAATCCGATGCTTATGATGGCTCTTTCGATGCTCTCAGAAGAGCAGCTAGTTGAGCTAGAAAAAGACATGGTAGGCATCCCAGAAGAAGTGGCGGAGGGTAACCTGGATCGTTTGATGGCGGTCGGTAAGAAGTTCGGAGTAGGCACGGATATAGACGCGCACGCTCTCGCGGCTCAGATGCTCCCAAAAGATGGCCCAGGCTAAGATTGCCGAGATTCGGTCGAACCAAAGAGTGGATTTTGCTGGCAAGACTGGTAGTGGCAAGACTTTTCTAGCCCAATATTTACTGAGACCTATGCGCCGATTAGTAGTCATCGACCCTAAGCGAACTCTCGGCGTACCTAAATGGCGGCTGGAATTACCCGATAAAGATACCCTCAAAAAGTTACGCGACGGAGAGAATGCCAGAGTTAGATTCTTCGACCCTCCAACTATTGACAAGGATGGCTACCCGAACTGGGATAGTGTCTTTGAATTAGTCTGGGAAGTTGAGGACGTCGTATTGTATATAGACGAGATGTACAGTGCTACTAAGAACGGGATAATGACCTGGCCTCTTAGACGCCTGTATACTCAGGGGCGGGAGTTAGGCATTGGAGTTTGGGCTTCTACTCAACGGCCATCTCGTGTGCCTCTTGAAATGTTCACAGAAGCAGAGTGGTCTTTTATCTTCATGCTCAACATGCAAGAAGATAGAAAGCGAATTGCTAAAGCCACTGGTGCGGCAGAAATTGAGAACCCTATTAGAGACGAACATGGATTCTGGGTTTATAACGTCCTGTGGTCCAACGCTTATTACATGCACCGTCTTGAGCCACCTGGTAGAACGTATCGCTCAGACTTCGATGTTCAGCTCGAGGAAATAGCCCAGGGAGAATATGCGGGCTCAGAAACCTTTACGAGAAGTGGATGATAAATATCCTGGCGTTTTTGTTGGCCCTGGCCGTTTTCGTTATAGCCATCGTAGCGATGGTCGCCAATAGGCTCGATCTCTTTGCGGGCGGTATAGACCTGGGTCTTTCCATCGCGGTAATACTTCTCACCTACCCCTCGGTTCTAAACAGGAGATAGTAAATGAGTCTTGACTTCTCGCATGTTTACCCCACTCTTTTGAACTGGGGAGTCGTCGGCATGATGGCCGTGACTTTTATCGCCTTTTTCAAGTGGGTCTTTTCCAAGTACTCAGTACCAGGGCTTACTGACCTCTTCGCAATGGTCTAAAATATTCCTTGAGAGTCAAATTAGCCTAGCTACAAGCAGAGAAAGATCATGGTAGTAGTCCCCTCGGAAGTAATCTACAGAGAAACCTTTGAGGTTCCCTGCGCTCATAAAGAGTGCAAAACTCACGTGATAGTAGTAGTCGAGAGAATAAAGGGCGGAGGAACTTCCTCCATCGAAGTAAAACACAAAAACTGAGGTGAACTAGATGGCTGGCGGCTTTGCTGTCAATACTCGGCGCAAGGTACTACCTCTGACTGGTGCGATCACCCGACCAGCGGGCGGCGGTACATTCGGTCCTTTGACGCTCCCAAAGACGGGCCTTCTTGCGCGTATCTATTTGGCCCTCCGAGGTACCGTGGCAGGAACAGTCACGACTCCTAACGGCCTGGGAATGGCCTGCATTATTAGCCGAATGAGAATTCAGGCTAACTCAGGCATCGACATTTTCAACGTCTCAGGAGCGGGCTATCATTACCTGCTTCGTAATAGTCTCGAGTCTGAGTACATTGATCCCGTTGGCCAGAGTAACGGCACAGTAGCAGTCTCAGCTACAACCTTCAATCTAGATGCCGTTATTCCTATCGCTTTGAACATGCGCGACCCGACGGGGCTTATTATGCTCCAGAATGAGCAGACCATTGTCAACCTGTTTATTGACTGGCTGGCTGATGGTTCGGTTACTACAGGCGGTGCTACAACATCTCTTACTACAGGGGATGCTTTCCTTGAGGTATTTACGGTCCCACCTGACCCCAAGGATTGGCCGCCACTAAATGTGATCCATCAGTGCCTCGAAGATCAGCAGCAGATTGCCGCCGCAGGAGACTTTCCTTATTACTGGCCTCGTGGTAATACCTATGTAGGAGTCTACCACGGTGCAGGCATCGGAGCAGCGGGCTCAGATACCTTCAATAAGTTTGCCGTCCGAGTAAACCAGTCAGACTACCTCCAGTCTACTCCCGTAGACTTTCTAGACGTCGAATATAGGCTCCAGAAAGGTCGGGCTCGTCCAGCGGGTGGAGTGTTCGTAGATTTGCTGGCTACTAGTGGCCTGGGTTGTTACGGCCTCGCTAGAGATATGTTCAATTCAGCCCTGGTTACTGACCTGGCCTCAGTTATCACGGCTACTGGTGCGGTTACTTTGTTCACCGTTCGCCGTCAGCTAGTAGTGCTCACATAAGACGCACTGAAATGGACGCAATGAAATGAACATGGTTTTTGGGCTGCTGGTACTTGGTCTGGCAATTTTCGGAGGATGGTGTCTCCTCAAGGGTAAGGGATAGTTATGAGTCTCAATAGAGCCGATATTTACGGCATGATGAGTGACCGCCAGGTACTTGTCGCGCCTACTAGTGTGGGCGGACCAGACCAGGGGGCAGTAGCGCCGACTACTAACTCGGGTCCGACTGGCATGGTAGGCTCGGCTACTAGTGCTGCCTTTACGTGGACGGGCTTTGTCCTGGCTTTGATCATTCTCCGACTGCTCATCGACTTTGGTGGCAAGGAGTAACGGGTGATTAGTCCTGGGCGAGATGACAACTATCCTACTAGCTCGGGAGATATGGGAGCAGGTATGGGCGGCATCTTCAACAAGTCTTTTAGTATCGACGGTATGACCTTCAGTATCGGGCTTCTTTTGCTGGTAATTCTAGCTCTCGTTCTTTGGGGAGTTCTGAAGAAGTAGTATGGTAGGTAAAATCATTGAGGTCACGGCCGTACTCGTCGGCCTTTACCTCGTTCTCACTAATGCCGATTCTTTTGGCACCGTTGCTACAGCGACAGGAAATGTTTACACGGGAGCCGTCAAGACACTACAGGGTAGATAAAAATGGTTGGACAGATCATTGAGATTACTGCCGTGCTGATCGGGCTTTTTCTAGTGCTCAAGAATGCTGACAATTTCCAGAAAGCATTTGGGACCATCGGTCAGCAGTATGTAAATGCGGTCTCAGTCTTGCAGGGTGGTAGTAAGTAATGGCTACTTATTGTGGGGTTCCCCAGGCGGTAGGAGACCTGTATAACTACGACCCAACTTTTCAGGGCTATGCCCTAGGCGACTTTAGCGTCCGCGATCCTAGAGTGCCTAATGTACCCACAAAGAGAAGCTGGGTTGAGCAGGGCGTAGAAGATACCGACGATAGTCAGCGACGTTCAGCCTCGAAATATGACTACAATAGTTGGGGCATTATAGCTCCCGAGTCTGATAACCTCAAACCAGTACAGGCGGTTAGAGGGGTCGATGATACTATTGACCATCCTTACCAGACCTATAATAGAAACATTCTAGGAGAGACGCTTAGAATTCACAACTCATTAGGCCGCGAAGCTTTGAACGACTGGGGAGACGCCAGATTCAAGGTGGGCGGAGTAGGCTATGCCTACGACAACGTGAGCGCCACGGGAGTACACTGGGCTAGTAGTCCAGGTTATAAGGGCGACTGTTGGGACCCCAGATATAACCCACAGATTTACATGCGCCCAGGTGTCAGACTCGCGGCTGGCTTCTCTAGTATCGGGGCAGTACCGCCTGGACAGATGCCACGTTGACGAAGCCACGTTCACGCGAGGCGAGATAGTTTATGCAAGCCGTCGAGATGTTTGTTGTCGGGGCTCTTTTTGTGTGGATGGTTGTCAGCGGTAAGTTGAAGGCCGTCTTACAGGCGGCTTTTGGATGATAAACAATAGCCAGGTTACTTTCGGGCCAATAGTACCCTCGAGTCCTAGTCCGTCTGGCCCAGGCGGGAATCCAATCGTGCCTACTCCCGCCACGCCTAATGAGTGGCCGAAGATGGTCATAGCTATCATCATAGTTAGTGGAGGTATCTGGTTCCTTTCTACCTTCAACGAGCAGTACGCAACCTATCTCGCCATCTTTACCGTGCTTGGAATGGCGACGTATTATGAGCTGCACAATAACCACCAGTTTTCTAATGGCATCCAAGACCTGGCAAAATTGATCGGGCAATAGATGAAGCGAAGCGCATGGTAGCCACTGCTCAGATGCTTGATAAGCCTGGCGTAGTAGCCTACGTTGGGCAGAACGCTTCTAGGTTCGGCCTAGATCCTGCCGCAGTTTTAGCCGTGGCAGATCACGAGGGTTTGAACACACAGCCTGGTAGTACATGGGTAGTACCCAAGGAGCCGACGTTTTCTTTTGGGCCACCTAGTTGGTACGCTGGTGGCGCGGGAGCCGCCATCGTACAAGCTCAGGGTGCTAGTGCGGCTTACTGGGCGTGGACTCCTGCGGGGATAGATTACTGGCTACAACAGGTCGCCAATTCTGGAGCCGCAGGTTTGACGGGAATGGAAGCTATCGTTCAGATAGTAGGTGGTTATGGATGGGGATTTGAAAGACCCGCCGATCCGTCGGCAGATATTATCAACGCCCAAAGGGTCTACAAAACTTACCAGGCTCAAATACAGGCCCCTTTACCTGGGAATATTATTGTGCCTACACCCGATCAGCCAGGTACGTTGCAGATACCTGGGCAACTTCCAGGCACGACAGCGCCGCCAGGTCAGTTACCTACCCCTACTAATCCACAACAGAAGACGCAACCGCAGACGACAACAGGCGCGAAATTTAGCCTCCATCTATTTACCCTCCCAACTGGACCTGTCAATCTAACCCTGCCCTGGGACTTCTCGGGTATCCTGCTCTTTTTAGCCGCGCTCTTTGCGATCATTATTGGAGCGATACTCTGGAAACCCAGTAGAAACGCCATAGTCAACGTGGGACAGGGAGCCGCTCTTGCCGCGTAAAAGTAGTACCACCAAAACAGTCACACCAGCTAGACCGCCATCGTCGGCCTACCCCAAAGGCAGCCCTCAGCGCACGGTAGTAAAGAAGAGTTATCAGACCCCAACTATTATGGGGTTTACTCGATCTGGCACTACCACATCAGTAAACGGCCAGATAGTAGGTAGCACTACTACGACCTCATCAGGAGGCGGGGGTGGCGGAGGCATACTAGGTCTGGTCTTGATAGGCGGCGGAATTTTCATGCTCTGGGTAGTCTTCAAGGGTAGATCGGGAGCTATGTGGGACGCTATTACGGGGAATAGCGGTTTCGATGCTAAGCTCGATTCTTTTGCCAATGCTATTAGTCCGACTCCCTCGAGTCCAGGGGGAAGTGGCGGGAGTCCAGGCAAGTCTACTAGTGCCTCAGCTAATGCGGCAGATTCTGGGACGCATATGGGTATCGACTCTAGCGGGAACATTATTACCATCAATAGTTCCTACGGAGATATGACCCCAGATCAAAAAGACGCTGCTAATGCCTTTGCCCATCAGATCGGAAATGTAGGATAAGTGCCAGAACTCCCGTGGTATCAATCCCCTTTTGAACGGAGCGAAAGTGTGCCAGATACGACGTCACTAGAAATGCCAGGTAGTAGTGGGTCAAGTGGAGGCGTGCCTAGTTGGCTCATAGTAGTAGGTGCGGTCGCTGGTGTCGTCGGAGTAGTCATGCTCTTGAAGGGCTCTGGCGGAGGCGGCGGTACTACTGCGGCTGGAACGAGCATCAATGCTGCCCTGGGTAGTATTCAAGAAGAGAACATGAATCTACTAGGGACGACTCAAGCGGGTTTCATGCAAACCAGCAATCAGTTGACGGCTGGTTTTACTGGGCTCAGCGGTCAGGTTACTAGTGCGAGTCAACAGGAGGCAGCAGACGCGGCAAATACTCAGGCGCTTATCTCTGGCGGATTTACGAACCTCCAGGGTGGCATCACACAACTAGGCACTCAAATGACTGGCCTTAGTAGTCAGGTTCAGGGCTACCAGCAGTTGAACGCGGCTTCTTTCCAGGGAATAAATCAGACACTTACTAGTCTGACCCAACTAGAGCAGACTGGTCAGACGAACAGTGCTCAGTACGCACAAAACCTGGGTTCTTTGATGAACGAACTTAGCTCAGAGAATCTACAGACTCAGAATTGGGTGGATGAGATCAAGGCCAGACTTCAGTCGGGAAATTACAGCCAGGCAGAGAACGGGCCTAGTGGACAGGGTTGGCAGTCGCCAGGACAGGGCTTCAGTCCTTTGACGCAGTGGAGTCCCATCCCGATGAACTCGGCACAAGTAGGCACGAACTAAAAGAGACCACGAGGTAGGCGAGTGCCAATACAGGGGCTCAAGTTCAACATCCCAACAGGCACGGAGAATCACCTGGCCTTTCAAGCTACGGGAAGTTTCACGTCCTATAACCCGAACGATGGCTACGCCCTTGTAGCTCTAGATAGAACCTGTACTTTAGTTGACTACGATCATAAACTACCCTCTCAAAGCGGGGGACACTTCCCTGGTCCAATCAACTCTTACTTGTCGATCTATTATGTGGATCAGAGTGGTTCGGGTACTGCGGGCCAGATTATTGTCTACGCTTCGCCGCAGACACTTGATATCCCTCGTTTCTGGTCTATTGGCCGAGCTATTCAGAGCCAGGTTACTAGCGTGGATTTGATCCAGGGTTCTAGTCAGCCAGGTAATCCACCCGCTGGTACGACCCGCTTGTGGACAGATACTAGCGGCAATCTTCACCTACTCCAGAGTAACGGAACTGATACCACAGTTATTACGGCGGCTAATATAGGTAGCTATGTTGGTGGCACAGCTTTAGGCGGCGATCTTTGGGGTACCGTTAGTTCAGGTCACGTCGCATTGTTGTACGGTAATGGAATGGGGCTCTGGGACTCGGGTGGTACTAGACGCCAGTTTATTGTCATGTCTGGTAGTGACGTCTGGATACAGGCTGCTGGAGCTGGCCAGATTAGATTCATCAATCAGGCTGGAACAGTAGAGTTAGGCCATTGGGACAGCAACGGGAATCTTATAGTCAGTAATTATTTGGGTGCCCAAGGTGTTCGATCCAATAATGGTTGGATCAGTCAGACGGGAGATATCGGGGCCGCACGCACTGGTACTACTGGGGCATATTACTTCGGCAGTGCTAATGGCAATAACTACCTCTATTTTGATGGTACAAATTATAACCTGGGTACTAGTGGAGCGCTAAATCTTCTTGGTGGTCTGACCTACAATGGTAGCAGCATTTTTTCGTTCGGTGGAGAAGTCCTGCATTGGGGATATGGTAGTGGGTTTCGTTGGGTAAACTCAAATAATACTGTCCAGTGGGCAGCCCTGAATGCTAATGGGCTCACTGTAAACGTCGGAAATACATCCCTTGCAGGTAATCTCACTGTTGCTGGAAATATTTACCCACAAGGTCAATCTGGCAGTAATCTAGTAGGTTGGGATGCTGGCAGTGGATCTGGCGGTAGTATCAACACAGGAGCCATCTACGTTTACCCTGGTCTTACTGCTGGTGGCCGAGTTATGGCGATGCAAGCCTGGGTAGGTAGTCTGGGCGGAAACAACAACTGTTTCCTGGGACCAAATATAGGCGATTATAGAGGGCAAGCTTTAGCGCAGGCCTGGGGAACCTGGGCATCGGTAGATCATGCCAGACAATACGGTAAGCCTGTCCATCAAGTAGATGCGCCGACTGAGAAGGTCAAATCTATTACGGGAGTTTATTACGAACACATTAGCATGAATGGCTCTACTCCAATGCAGAACGCTGAGGGAGAGATCGAATCGTTTCCTACATATGGTTTCAGCGCCAAAGATGTGTACCAAATCTTACCAGAATTAGTAGGGCTCAATCCTGAGACTAAAGAACCTGAGTCAATTGATCTCGATAGAATGATGGTCGTGTTATGGGAATCAGTAAAGGAGATAGAAGCTAGAGTGAAAGGATTAGAACGATGATGGAGCCCAGACAAGTTACGACCGAAGAATTACTACAGATGATTGGCCAGCTCTACGTACAGGTTCAGATATTCCAGCGACTACTGGCTGAACAATCTCAACAACTAGTAGCAGCCTCTAATGGGAGAGAAACTCTTGACCCAGCCCGTCCCTGAGCTTACTCAGTTACAACAGCAGCAGGCCCTCTTTACCCAGGCTTTGAGAGCCATGTTAGAAGGTAGGTGGTCGGCTGGCGCTGATAGTGTCGAGGGTTACCTCTACGCTCTAGATCCCAATATGACAGGGACTCTTTCACTGGATATCCCTGTCACCAGTAGTGAGTTTGTAGAACCCCCAAAAGGATAACCTGGGATGCTAGTTACCCAATGGAGCCCCAACAATATAGTTGGACCTGCTCCGTGGCATCCTTTACCTGGGTAATCAATGCGACAGGAGTAGATCCTAATCTTGGTAGGGATCAAGCCCTCGAGATTTTAGGCTACCCTAACTGCGTGAATGAAACTTACGGGTGTATGAGTGCAGACTGTTTGATCGAGGGTTATAAACACTTTGGATTGAATGCCAAACAATTATGGGCCACCTTCGACCAGGCGTACTCGATCATGGCTAGTACCACTGGTCAGATCAATCCTGTTGGTATGTACCATTATATGGCTTGCCGCGGTGTCGATGGTTATGAGGCTGGAGATTTATGGGTTGCCAATTCGGCCCCTGGTTACCTCGGTGTTTATGACAGCCTATCAAGAGGCCAGTTCAATAGCCTCGGCCCTGTCCAGCTTATTTACTTGACTCCCTGATATGGACTTCAAAAACCCCATCTTTTTGATCGTTCTAGGTGTGGGCGGTTTTGCTGCCTACATACTACTCAAGGATCAGGGCACACCTACTACTGCCCAACAAGCGCAGCCGATGAATTCACCGCTCAATCCGCAGGGCAATATCAACAACTCCCCAGATATGGCGATCAATCCCGTCGGCGGTAGTTACAGCTATATGGACGGGTCTGGAGCCCAGCATATAATTGCGACCGATCCTTATGGCAATCTAGTTGGCTACTCTAATTTACCGCCAGATACTAGTCAGCCTCAAACGAACCAGATGGCTAGTTACGTCGGAGGAATGAGCGGACAGTACCTCGTTCCACCCTGGGGCTCTACCAGTCCGTACTATTCGATGGCCTCAACTAACTACGGATTTTCGGGCATCCCACAAACCGCGACTCAGCCTGGCATCAGTTACGGCTAATGTCTTTCCTCAAGGAATTAGATGCCAAACTTCAAGGCGCTCCCGATAGCCTGCTCACGGCTGGGCTCATACTTGCTGGCATCTTTGCCTGGCTTCTTGCTATCTATGCTACTCCGAGTTTCAAGGCAGCCGCTTTAGCCTGGATGATTTTTCCCTAGGACTTTGT
>Ga0126371_10002595_pt1 | contig 15572 bp, 17 predicted proteins | sample PanSoiMetaPlot_4_FD_110145 | JGI IMG/M metagenome (GOLD analysis project Ga0126371, IMG submission 110145) | Tropical forest soil microbial communities from Panama - MetaG Plot_4 | ecosystem: Environmental > Terrestrial > Soil > Tropical forest > Bulk soil | place: Panama | collected 2016-02-17 | reverse complement strand
GGTCGTGATGGCTGGGTGCCGGGTGATCCGGTCGAGCAGGTACTGCGACATGCTTGCGGCCAAACCTTCGCCGCGAACGAGGATTGTCACCGCGTGCCCGTTATCGGCTAGCCACGTGGCGGCCTGGCCGGCCGAGTTGCCGCTGCCCACGATGACCACCGGGTCGCCTGGCATGATCTGGTCCTGGGCGGCCAGCGGGGTGTAGAACACCCCGGCGCCCTCGAAACGGTCCAGGCCAGCAGCGTCGAGCTGGCGGTAAGTCACGCCGGTGGCGATGATCACGGTCCGGGCGGCTAGCTCGTCTCCGGCGTCGAGCCGGATGACGTAATCATCGCCGTGGCCCGTCAGCCCTGTTGCAGTTCTGGGCACTAGCAGTGTTGCCCCGAACCGCAGGGCCTGGACCAGGGACCGCTCGGCGAACTCCTCGCCGCTGACGCCGACCGGGAAGCCCAGGTAGTTCTCGATCCTGGAGGTGGTGCCGATCTGCCCGCCCACCCCCAAGCCGTCGATGGCGGCGGTGGCGAAGCCTTCCGATGCCCCGTACACCGAGGCGGCCAGGCCGGCCGGGCCGGCGCCGACCACGGCCACATCAAAGGTCTTCGCCGGTACTGCCGCCGTGCCGAGTCCCGCTGCGCGTGCCAGCTGGCCATTCGACGGATTGGGCAGGACTTCCCCACCGCGCATCAGCACGACCGGGGCGTCACCTGGGTCCAGTCCCTGTTGGGTAAGCACCGCGCCCCCTGCCGGGTCAGTGTCCAGGTCGACCCAGACGTGGAGCAGCCGATTGCGAGCCGCGAACTCCCGGAGGCGGCGGGCATCCGGTGATCTCCGCGAGCCGAAAATCTGGAGACCGGCCCGCTGCTGCAGAAACCATCGCCTCCGCCGCAACAGAACCTGCACGATCACATCAGACAGCGTCTGATCCTGGGCGATGACTTCCTGCAACCGATCCACCGGAACCACCAGCACGGACCCGGGTTCCCTGACCACCGCAGTCGCGAACACCCGCTCACCAGTCAATATGTTCAGCTCGGCCACGAACCGGCCCGGGCCCAGGTTGGCCAGCTCGCGCTCCACCCCGGCCTGGTGGTCGGTCACAGCGACGGTTCCGGAGAGGATCACGATGAAGTCGTAGGCCCGGTCCCCCTCATGGAACAACACCTGGCCAGCTGTCGTCGGCCTCTCCTGGCCGTAGCGAGACAGCAGGGCCAGCTGTTCAGCATCCAGCGGCGGGGCCAGGAACGGATCTGCCCCCGGATCCGGTGCCGTCATCCCCACTCCGCTCCTCACTGTCTCTTCCCCTGACCCGACCAAGGCCACCCAAACCACTCTCGCTGCGGAAGTGAGTCTGCTGCCCGACGCCGGAGACCTCATTGAGGCGACTCGGCCACCACCGCCGTCACTATCTGCCCTCTTTATGCTCGCTCGTGCTTCGGGAGCTGGCCGCGCAAGCTGCCGGATGGGCTATCAAGAGCGGATCCGCTCACCCGACTGGGGTTGCCGCGGTAGGTCGTTGACCGGCTCACCCGCTGCGGACTAGTTGCTGGCCGCCATCGATGTCGTAGGTCGCGCCGGTCACCGCGGTGTTGGTCATGATGTGCACAGCCAGGGCGGCGATGTCGGCCGGCCCGACTACCCGTGCGACGGGCAGCGTGGCGCGCAGCCGGTTGCGGCGTTCCTCGAGGTCGTCGCCGAGCAAGGTGGCGGACAGCGGGGTGTCGACGAAGCCGGCCGCGATGAGGTTGACCCGGATTGGTGCCACCTCGACCGCCAGGTTGGCGATCAGGGCTGGCAGCGCTGCGGTGCCCGCCGCGATGAGCGACAGACCGGGTCCCCGGCTGCGCCCGCCGGTGCCGCCCATGAACAGCAGCGTTCCACCGGGCCGCACCCGGCCGACCGCGTGCTGGGCAACGGCTACCGCCAGCCACAGATGGTGGTCGAAATCTCGGTGCGCCTGGTCGCGGTCCAGTTCGGCCAGGGGGGCGTAGTAGGGACCAGGCCCAGTGACCATCACCTGGTCGATCTGGTCCGGCAGGCTGCCGAAGAAGCGGCCCAGAGCAGGCCAGTCGGTGGCGTCAAAGGCCGCGGTCACTTCCGCGCCAACCTCATCGGCGGCCTGCTTCAGAGAGTCAGGGTGGCGGGCGGTCAGGATGACTTTCGCGCCTGCAGCGCGGGCCAGGCGCGCTGTCTCAAGCCCGATGCCGGCGCTGCCGCCGATCACCACAACTGTTTGCCCGGCCAGCTCCGACTCATGACCGGTGATCCCGACGGCGGGAGAAGCGCTCATGGTTGTTCCTCCTAGAACCGGATCACTAGTTCGGCGCTCGGCCATGGCAGGGGCCGAAGGCGGCGAGCTAGCGCGTGTGATTCAGCTTTCCCATCGCGGCGCCGGAGTCGGCTTCGATGCCGTCGGCCTTATGCGGACGCTAGAAACCCTGCTTGCTGAGCCAGCCCAGGCAGGCATCGGCGACCTCGGGCCAGCCGTGATCGATGGTGAGGGAGTGGCCGCGGTCTGCGAATTCCACCAGGTCGGTGACGGCGTCGGAGTCCCGGTACTGCTTGAGAGTCGATTTGGTGATGACCTCAGGCACTGTGTGATCTTTGCCGCCCATGGTCAGCAGCAGCGGCCCACGGTCGGAGTTTGCAGTGTCGACTTCGGCCGGGGAATGTGGCGAGAAAGCCGCGGCGGCCGCCTCAAACAGCGGCCGGGCGGGGGAGGGAATCGTCCACCGCTCGTGCAAGGCGTTGGATTCCTCGTCGGTCAGGGCGTTGCCGAAGCTGTAGCGGAACTCCTTGGGGGTCAGCGAGACGGCCTTGTGTCTGTTGGCCGGGTTCGCGAAGACGGACAGGGTCCCGCGCAGCTGGGATAGCGGCAACTGCAGCACGCCCTTGATCTGCGCGGCATCGATGCCGATCGCCGCCGCGCCGCGGCCCATGCCGAGCAGCTTCTCCGTGATCAGACCTCCAAAGGAGTGACCGATGAGAATCGGCTGGACCGGAAGGTCATCGATGATCTTGGCGTAGTGGTCGGCGACGTCGTCGATGCCGTGATTGGCGACGCTGTCGGGGTTGGCCCTGGTGGCGTCGACAGTGTCGGCATCGCCGGGCCAGCCGGGCGCGGACGACTCGTAGCCGGCCTCGCGGAACTTTTCCTGCCACGGTGCCCACGAGGAGGCGTGCAGCCAGAGCCCATGTATAAACACAACTGGGGCTTTCGTGCTGTTCATGACCGTCTCCCCCTGCCAAGGATTAGAACTCACGGCGATGGTGCCCTGCCACGCCCGAGGTCAACCGAGTCCACGACAGGCGCAGCCGGGCTACGGTCGAAGTCCCGCACCTTGTGCATTCCCCCACCTGGGTAGTCCAGCTCGATCACATCCTGGCCAGCGCCTCCGCGGCTAGTGTCTTCTCGACACCGAGATTGTTCGCGACGCCGACGGCTATCCGGACGTAGGAGCTCCCCTTCAACACGCTGATAGACGCGTAGCCGTCGTAGAACGCCGCGTCGCCGAGACCCGAGATGGCCTGCGCGCTCACCTTGCTCTGGTAGTCGTCGAAATACGTCTTGGCGTCCTGGCCGGTTACCAGCACAACACGGACTGTATCTGCGTACGGGATATCGGGATTGTCCCCGATTGCGCTCGGGCCATTAAAGACACAGGCGACACCGCCCTCGACGTACGCGTGTCCCATGACCGGCGATTGGACTGGCTGACCGCCCAGCGCCGCACTCGCCTGCGACTGACTGACGACATCGCAGGACGACGTCGCCTTGCCAGTCGGCACGCCCGCCGGCTGGGTGGTATTCGTCGTCGCGGCGGGACCGGCGGCGTGCGTCGTTGATGGGGTCGTTTTGGCAGGGCTGGAGCTGCAGGCCGCGAGCAGGAGCAGCGCGCCCGGTGCAACGATCACGGCAATCTTGTTACGTGACATCGTCAGTCCTCCCCGGATTAAGTCCGCACATTCCGCGACTATCCGGGCTGGCCTTTGGACTGGCTGAAAGCCCGCTTAAGGCCGCCAGCCGGGCGCGTCAGCACGCCAGCCACACATGGAGCCTGACCAGCACAAACGGCTCTCTTCGCTGACGACGGTTGCCGGTGGTTAGTGTCCGGTCGTGAAGCCGCAGGCGCTGGCGACTGCGATGGCGGAGTCCTCGCGGTTGCTGGCTGCCGGGAAGCCTGGCCGCTCGAAGTCGATCATGTAGACGTAGGCCGCGTTGGCGGGGGTTGTCGTCGCATTCAGCGCTGGCAGGGACGCGCCTAGGCGGTTATTGAATGCCAGCAAGGCCACCAGCTGGGTTTGCAGATCCGCGGTCGGGTTGCCGGTAATGTAGCCAGCCGGCAGAGGGGTCCAGCCGATCAGGCCGCCGGCGGCGGCGCCGCCTGATTCGGGATTGCCCCCGGACTCCTGATGGATGTTGCCCGCGATGCCTGCTGCTGCTATCGACGTATAACCGTGCGCGATCAAGAAGTTCACGATGGTGGCGTAGTTGAGCGGCAGCATCGCTGTCCCCCCGGCAACGGACTGCACGCATCGCTGGAAGGTTGCGCTCATCTTCGGTGGACCCGTCACGCTGAGTGCGTTGGCCGCCACGACCTGTTGGTGTTCGAGCTCCAGTCTCGGGCCGGCGCCGCCCTGTACCCCCGCCACGGCCTCACCGAGAGGGTCATTCGATGTGCCAGGCCATACGACGATAACCACGAGCGTGGCGGCCGCTATTGCCACGGTCGCCGCTGACGCAGTGACCACGAAGGCGCCCACCCGCTTGCGCCTGGGGCGCTGGGCTTGTGGCCGCCTCCGGTGCTGAGCCAATGCGGTCCTTCCGTCGGCCAGGCGCCGCAGGGCACGCCTGGGATCGCGGACCGTCGCGGGTAGCGGGCCGGGTGACGGTCGGCCTCACGCGTGCTGAGCGCGCGTGAGGCCCCGGCTTCGGTGCCGGGACTTTCGCGGCATAACGCTGCCAGAACTGGCGGCATCTACTAAGCGTTTCCGCAGAAAAGGAGGCTGGCAGCGCCGCAATGATCAGCAAGGCCATGGCGCCCGGGCCATAGCTCCCGCTATATGGATGTGGCAGCGTGGCCCGGCGGGCTCGGCTAGCGCCAAGCCCGCCGGGCCACGCCTCGTCAGGTGAGGATGTCTACTTGGTGGACGTCGCCGCACGGCACTCCGTAGGCAGCGTGGTGGTCTCGGATGGCGCCTTCCTCGGGCCCCTCAAGCAGGCAGTAGACCTGCCCGTCGATGTTATGGAAGAGCTCGAGTTGTCGCACGCCGAACTGGTCGGCGCGGCCATTCCGGGTGTCATCTGCGATCTGCGCGATCGCCTCGGCCGGCAGCTTCAGGTCGGCGTGGAAGTCCATGAACCTGGGCATGGCCTGCCCGCTCACGCGGCCGACGGGACGCGGCTGCGGTACGCAACCGCGGCGGCATTGAGTGGCTTGATCATCATTCGAACTCCTCGTCACTTGAGGCCGGCAGAGATGAATCCCGAGCACAGCAGGTCGAGCGCCTGGATGCGCTTTCCCGCGACGGCGAACGCGTGCTGCTCCACGAGCCGGAAGGAGGAAGCGTCGGCGCCGGAACCCGTCCGCACCTGCCAGCGCAGGTAGGTACGCGGCCCCATCTGTCCGATTGCAGCGTCGATCACATCGAAGGTGTCGTCCTGGCCGAACCATGTCCGGAACAGGGCGACGGCCTGCGCCGCGCCGTTCGCTTCGATCGCGCCCCGAGGTACCAGGGCCCGGAACCGGACATTCGTATCGAGGCATGATTCCAGCTCGGGGAAGTCGCGGCGGGCTAGCGCGTCAAGGAACTGCCCGGCGATCTCCCACCGCGGGTCCGCACCCGCGGTTCGTTCAACGGTGCTGGCGGTGGTTATGGTGCGTGCGTTCATGCCACTGTTCTAGGGCAGCGCCCCTCACCACGGCATCGGTCAACCACCCGATATTTTTTGCGGCTCCGGAGCGCCCGCGATGCTTGAGTCGACCAGCCCGTGGCGCATCGCGTACATGGCGGCGGGGCCGCGAGAGCTCACTCCGATCTTCGTGTAGATGTGCTCGATGTGACTGCCGACGGTGCGCACGGAAACGAACAGCTGCGCGGCGATCTGCCTGTTGGACATTCCGCGGACCAGCAGGGAGAGCACCTCGACCTCGCGCGGGCTGAGCCCGGCGATCAGGTTCGGCCGGCGTCGAGCCTGATGCCCGGCAGCTGCCAGGACGGCATTGACCGATGCGGCGTCGAGCCGCCCCTCGCCGGCCTCTGCGAGCAGCAAAGCGCCAGCCTCCTTTGGTCCGAGCGCGCCCCGGTGCGGTCGTTCCTCCCGCAGCGCCTGGTACACCTGCGCCGCCGCAAGCACGCGAGCCGCGTGGGGGATCGCGCTGCCAGAGAGGCCGCGCGGATAGCCCGAGCCGTCAATCCGCTCGTAGACCATGCTCGCGATCGTGCCGATCTCGGCCAGCCGAGGCTGATGACTCAGAATTCGCTCAGTCAGATAGGGAACGGTGCGAACGCGTTCCCGCTCGATGCCCGAGAGCGGACCCGGCCGCGCCCACGTCGCGGCCGAGACGCCGATGCCGCCGAGCCGGCAGACGAAGCCAGCGCGCTCGACGAGGTCCACCGCTGGCGAGCCAAGTCCCATGCCGCGGGCTGCCTCCGCCGCCAGCACCGCGACGGCACGCGAATGTCCGAGAAACCATGGTGACTTGACGTCCGCGTAGTCGGCGATTGTCAGCAGGGCAGCCCGGAGCCCCGCCTCATCCATCTGCCTGTCCAGCGGCGCGCATCCCTGAATGACGGTTCCCCAGGCGTCCACGGTGTCGATGTCGCCGAGGATCTCCTCCGCGCGGGTACGACACAGCTCGGCGAGGCGCGGGTCGAACTCGCGGCCCTCGCGCTCGCGCAGCATGCTGACGACCCCAGCCACGCCGCTGATGCGAGAGAACACTTCGGTTTCCTGCGCAACGTGGACGACCCTCATGACGCGTTCGATCTGCTCTCCGGCCAGGCCAGCCGGGCCGCCCTGACCGTCCCACCGTTCCAGTGCTTGCGGCAGCGACCGCCGGACTACCGCCGCAAGCCCGAGCCGGTCCGCGATCTCCCCGGTCGTCTCGCAATGGGCATTCATGGACTTCATGACCTCGCGAAACCCGCTTGTCAGGAACCGGCCAGTGGTCGATATGCGCTGCACGGCGGATCCGCCTGTCGCCAGATTGGCGAGCAGGAACCGCATCATGGGCAGGCCGGCGCGGTTGACCTGATAGCTGGCGGCCCTGATCTGCGTGTCGTCGCCGAACCAGCGCGCCAGCTCATGCGAATCGGCGACACATCCAACCCAGGCCAGCAGGGCCACGTAGTAGGCGGCTGCGTGCTCATCCTCAGGAAGGCCGGCCAGCGCTGCCAGCCGGGTAGCGATCACTGTCGTGCGGAGGATGTGCCCCTGGGGCTGCCCGAGCCCTAGGTCAGTGGCAAGCGACAGTGAAGCGACCAGCTCTGCCAGTCGCACGCCGGAGGTTGCCTGTTCCGTCACATCGCGAAGCCTACGGATCGGGCGCCGGACAAGCAGCCCAAAGATCCGAAAGGCGGCACTAGGTGCCGTAACCGGGCGCTGGGCCTGGCCGGCCCGCGTGCCGGGACATCAGCTGCTGGCGCCCGCCGGAACCAGTGACCCTTTCGGTCAGGACCTCGGACGGGATTGCTGATACTGGGCGATCGCCTCAGCGGTTGCGGGCGCCCGGAACACCTCCGCGAAGACGTCGACGCTGGTATCGATGCCGTGCTGGAGACCGTGGTTGAGCCAGGTCTCGAACAGGTCTTTCTGCGCGGCGATCACTTCACGCGTGCGTGCCGTGACCGAGCCGAGCAATTCGAGTGTCGCCGCACGTAGCTGGCCCGGCTCGACCATGCGGTTGATCAGGCCCTGGGCAGCGAACTCGGTGACGGGGTAGAGGTCACCGGTGAGGATGATCTCCTTGGCCTTGGACAGGCCAACATAGTGGTACAGCAGCGCGGCCTCGACCACCGAGGGGATGCCGAGCCTGACCTCGGGGAGCCCGAAGCGGACGTCTGGGTGAGCGACTCGCAGGTCGCAGGCAAGCGCCATCTCGAACGCCGCGCCGATGCAGAAGCCGTTGATCATCGCGACCGTCGGCACCGGCGCCAGCCGTACTGCGCCGACGCAGTCGCGGACGTCTGAGATCACGGACCTGCCCTCTTCAGGCGCTGCGCCTGCGAAGGTGTCCATGTGCATCCCTGCCGAGAAAGCGAGATCACCGCTGCCGGTGAGCACGATCGCCTTGACACTGTCGCCGATGCCGGTAACGGCCTGCCTGATCCGGGCAAGATCATCTGCGTAGAGGGCGTTGCGGATCTCGGGCCGGTCAAACGTGATCCACCGAACCCCGTTGTCGTCGGCAATGAGGGGCTGCCCCATGGCGAAGCCTCCTTAAGTCTGGCTTGTCGGGCCGTGCGGGCGTCAGTCATTCTCAACGCGGTGGCAAGTTGTGCGTAAGCGCTACTCGTTCCCGAATGGACGTCCGCCGCCATCAGGCGCCACTCTTAGGGCCCTGCGTCGCTGTGACAGCTCATCTGCAATCGCACGGCCGGAGCCGACCGCCTGGTACCAAGACTCGGCGCGATCGCCCGGATACCGGGGCATCCTGGCATGGTGGCACCAACCCTCGGTTGGACGCGAGGACCGACGGGACCTTCTCTACTGATTAGCGGATCACAGCGAATTGCGCCCACGCCGCCGAGCGGTGGACGCACCGGTCCGGGAACCGGTCATGACTCCTGCGCATCGCCGTCGTCGTCCGGTGCTGCCGAGCGGACGGAGGAAAGCCTTGCTGCGGAAGTCTGCATGAAGGCGTGGCCTGCCGCCAGGCCGGCGCGGTAGTGCTCGCAGAGCACGTCGGAGCACTCGGGATCGTCGCAGTTGTCAAACCTATGTGCGATGTCAGGTGCGTGGTCGGTCATGCTCATGGCTTCGCCTCCCAAAGGCGGCACGTCCGCGATCCCCCCCGGGAGCGCTGCGTCAATTATCTCGAAAATCTCGGGGGTCTGCTGGTGGCTTCGCGCAGGTTGCGACGCGCGTCTCCGTTCTATGCGGGCGCGCCGGCCGGCCTTGACGGGCGGGCTGGTTGATGGAAGTGCCTGGGGCCGCGTGAATCGAAGGGTAACTTCGGCAGCAGGCAAGGAGTCAGGAGGTGATCCGGGCGGTGCAGATCTCCCACAGCGAGCGGCGTCGAGCGGGCATGCAGCTGGCTGACGAGACAGATCCGGCGGCTGGTCGATGACCGCAGCGGCCGCTTCGCCGGTCCGCTGGGGAATCATGGGGACCGCAAACATCGCCAGGGGCCAGTTCCTGCCAGGTATGCGGCGTGCCGGCGGCACCGCCGAGGCGGTCGGAAGCCGGGATGCCAGGACGGCGGAGCGCTATGCCGCCGAGCACGGCATCGCCCGCGCCCTAACCGGCTACCAGTCGCTCATTGACGATCCGGATGTCGATGCCCTGTACATCGCGCTGCCCAACTCCCTGCATGCCGACTGGACCATTGCCGCGCTCCAGGTCGGCAAGCCAGTGCTCTGCGAGAAACCGCTGACCGGGAATCTGTCCGACACGCAGCGCGTCCTGGATGTCGCCAGACAAACCGGAACGCTCCTGTGGGAAGCGTTTGTGTTCCCCTTCCACGACCAGATGGCCCGGGTCCGGGCAACTCTGAGAAGCGGTGTCATCGGAGAGTTGCGCGAGATTCATTCTGACTTTCATTTCAAGGTGACCCGCCCGGACAACATCCGGCTCTTCGCAGATTTCGCAGGCGGCGCACTGAACGACGTTGGCTGCTACCCAATCAGGCTCGCATTCGAACTGTTTGGCCGCGCGCACCAGAGCGCCTGGGGCAGCTGCGTCCCCGGCGGCCACGGCATAGACCTTGAGTCGACCGCGGTCCTCGGTTACGGCGACGGCCGCAACCTCGTTCTGTCGTGCGGCATGAACCGCCGCTATGACACCTTCACCCGGCTTCTGTGCAGCGACGGCGAGATCCGGCTGAGCAATCCATTCCACCCGTCCGACGGCGACCGACTCGAGATCCTCGGTCGCGAGACTGAGACGACCGATGCAGCCCCGCACGCCGAGCCGTCATTCACCGCTGCCATCCGCCACATTCAGGCAGTGCTCTGCGGCGCGGAAGAGCCGCGGCAACTTGCCATCGATACATCACAGCCCACCGCTCAGGCTCTACACGACCTGCACGCCCAACTAGGGCTTTAGCCAGACGGCGTGCGAAACAACTTCCTCTCACCGCGCGTGGTCGGCGGAAAGTGCGAGGATCCACATCGTGGAGTCGGAGGTCGTTTCGCGTGCGATGGCCGCGGCGACAGAACTGGCCGGAGAGCTGCATCTGCGGGTCGACGACGCAGTCGTTATTCACAATTCGAACAAGCTCGCTGTACGTCTGTTGCCGTGTGGCGTCCTCGCCCGAGTAGCGATGTTGGGGCAAGAGGTAGCCGCGCTCGAGGTCGAGCTCGCTGTGCGACTCGCCGGAACCGCGAGCCCCGTCGCAGCGCTGGAGCCCCGGGTTGCGCCGGGGGTCTACGAACGCGACGGCTTCGCCGTGACTTTGTGGACCTACCACGAGGTCGTGGCTCCCGACCGGGACTTTCCAGGCGCATACGCAGACGCGCTCCGACGCCTGCACAGCGGCATGCGAAGCGTCGAGATCGCAACCCCGCACTTCCTGGACCGAGCCGCAGAGGCTGAATGGCTAGTCACGCACCCAGACGAAACCCCCGCGCTCGCTCAGACCGACCGGCATCTCCTGTTCGGCACGCTGCAGAGCGCTCGTGAAGGAATCCACAGCCGGGGTGCTGCCGAGCAGTTGCTGCACGGCGAACCGCATCCTGGCAACCTCCTCAGCACCCGTGACGGCCCGCTGTTCATCGACTTCGAAACGTGCTGCCGTGGACCGATCGAGTTCGATGTTGCCCACGTGCCAGCGGAGGTCAGCGCGCGCTATCCGGACGTCGATCAAGTTCTGCTCGCGGAGTGTCGGCGGCTCGTACTCGCAATGGTCGCTGCCTGGCGCTGGGACATCCGCGATGAATTCCCGAATGGGCGCCAGCACGGCCGAGACATCCTGTCCTTGCTCCGCCAGGGTCCGCCGTGGCCCGCACTCGGAGCTCTCGCCGGCGAGTAGCGGAGCGCACTCACATAGCGCGGATTGTGTGCGTTTGCGGAGTCTCGCAGCGAGGCTAGTAGGAACGCCTATCGCGTCGGATGCGCGGTCGATACAACAACGGGAGGATGGGCCTATGTCACATGTACGACGCTTCGACCACGTCGGCGTCACGGTCGCAGATCTCGACGTCGTGACCGCCTTCTTCGTAGGGCTGGGCCTGGAGGTCGAGGGCAGGACGTTCGTCGAGGGCGAGTTCTTGGACACAGTCTGCGGCATTCCCGGCTCCCGCACCGAGATCGTCATGCTGAAGCCGCCCGGCAATGGCAGTCGCCTTGAGCTCTCGAGCTTCGTGCGACCCGACTCTGTGCCGGGCTCACCGGCCGCTATGGCCAACGAGCTCGGTCTGCGCAACGTGGCCTTCGAGGTTAACGACCTGCAGGCGGCTGTCGATTGGTTAGCTACCGAGGGCTATGGACTGGTTGGCGGCATAGGCGAGTATGAGGGCGCCTGGCGGATGGCCTACGTCCGGGGGCCGGAAGGGATCATCGTCTCACTCGCCGAGCGCATCGGCTGAGCCTCTCCGCGGGACGGCCGAAACACGTTCGAGACGACCGCCCCCGCTTCCCTAACCTGCAGTGCCCCGGTGTGGTCGACGTCAGTACCCGGGAACTCCGCCGGTGCCTGACGAGGAGCCGCTGCCTGGCTTCGCGGTGCCGGAGGTGGTGACTTCGTGCCACACCCCGCCGTTGACGTTAAGGCCGTTGCCCTTGGTCTGCTTGGGAGCCGTGTCGCCCGTGTAGGTGTAGAGCGGGTGCCCGTTGTAGGTGGCCTGAACCGAGCCGTTGGAGCGCTTGATCGTGGCGAACTTGCCCTTGACTCCTGATGCGGTAGCTGGCCCCTTCACCGGCGGCCAGATCTGCGCGCAACTGCCGTTGCAGTTGGACTTGGTGGGCGTGTCGGGGGCGAACCAGTACAGCGTGAATCCCTTGGAGGTGGTCAGCACCGTTGCCTTGCCGATCTTGGCAGTCTTCAGCTGGGTCTTCGACTGGGTCTTCAACGTGGTCACGGCGGCCACGGTGTGAACGCCCCTGACGGTGGAGGCAGGGGAGGGGGCCGCGGCAGCCGCGCTACACGCGGCGGCGGCCGCGGCGGCCGTAACAACGGCCGGCAGCGCCAGCCGCAGCCGGACACGGGTGGGGCCGCTGCCGACACTCTTCACGCTGTCAGCGTTAGCGGGACGGAGTATCTTCCGTGTTGTCATGGCTTCATCCCCTTTGTGTCGGGTACCAGTGCCCTGGCTGGCCTGACAGGCCGGGTTCAGACGACTCCTGCCCAGGTGCCTCGCGTGGTATCCAGCGGCGCTGCGGCCACTCCCTGAGCCAGGTATGACCTCTACGCTATGTGCGGGTCGCACCGGCCCGCATCAGCCGGGGGTCGATAGTGGTGCGGCTGATATCAGCGGCCGAGCCGGTTGAAGGCTCGTTCGACATGACGAGCGAGGATCGCAGGGTTGTCCTGCGCCGTTGCCTGTCCGGCGTAGAAGCAGGCCAGTCCCATTTCTGCGGCCTGGCGGGCGACTGCCGGGGCCGCCCCCCAGCTCTTGAGCCGGTCGGTGAGCTGGTCTGCATAGCGGCGATGCTTGAGCAAGCTCCGCGAGTACAGCTCGGGGTTACTGTTCACGAGTTCCTGATGCCGCTGGTAGGCCACGGGATCGGCAGTGATGCCCTCGACGTAGTCAATGACCAGCCGCTGGACAGCCGCGAGGGCTGCGGGCATGGATGACCCGATCCGTTCCGGAGCTGGGGGCCGCTCGGCGGCATCGGCAGTCGGCGGCTCCGGCTCGCTGAACAGGACTTCCTGCTTGTCACCGAAGTAGCGGAAGAAGGTCGTTCTGCCCACCTCGGCGCGCTCAGCTATGTCCGTGACGCTCACGGCGTCGAAGCCGCGCTCAGTGAACAGGTCCAATGCCGCCCGGCGGATCGCTTCTTTGGCACGCCGACGTTTGCGGTCGGTGAGGGAGTCGGTCTCAGCATGATCCCTGGTCACCAGCCCAGTCTAGGCGAGGGATTGACATCCGAACCCTATAGGTATTCGATACTAAATGAAACTCAGTACCAGAAGGAAGGCCGGGGTGTCCGATGCGGACAGCTGAGCTCGTCGACCAGACCAATCACTTCCTCAACCTCCTTGAAGCGGGAGACCGCGTCGGCATGGCTGAAATGCTCGATGAGCAGGTCGTGTGGAGGACTCCCATGTCGTCCGGCGGCACCGAAGACGGTGAGCCCGCCCGCGGACTCACGGCATTCGGATCCCGGCTGGGCTCAATCAGCGGACTGATGAGGTCAGCCAGGTTCATTGACCGTCGCATCACGGCATCGGCCGACGAAGCCACGACCTTCGTCCAGACCAACGGCGACTTCGTCACCGCAGACGGCCACCCCTATCGAAACGTCTACGTATTCCGTTTCGACTGGCGCGACGGCAAGATCACGTCGTGGGAAGAATATGCCAACCCCATCACCATCATCCAGACCTTCCCGCACCTGTATGGCCACCTGCTCGACGGACTTCTCCGCGAAACCTAGGTGTTGCTGTCCGGTTGCAATACGTCCAGCCGTGGCGCGGCGAGTACCCAGAGCGCGTCCGCGATGTCGGGCGGCAAGGGCACGGTCGAGCCCTGGAAGCCGCGGAATGGCCGGAACGAACCGAGCCCCGGCGTCGCGAGCAACTCCGCTCTCAGCAGCGGCGGGTCGATGCTGTTGTCGAATCTGATGTCGGTCCGCCACCGCGCGTAGACAGAGTCTCCGTCGCGCCACTCGGGGTCCTCATACGTGGGAGCCGTGATCGTCGCCAGGTAATAAAGCCCCGGCTCAGGTCGTCCCACTACCTGCAGCCAGACGCGATCGCCCGCAGACGTCCGGTCACGGTATCGCGGCGTGCGCCACGAGTGCAGCCGGGTCGCGGCAAGGGCGGCCTCGAGGTCGTACCGCTGGCGGTTGCCCTGGAAGATCCAGTCGGTCATTGTTCACTTCCGCTGGCCTGTGGATTGCCCGCGCGGTCAACGAGGTCGCGGCGCTGGTGCTGCACCGTGAGGCTCGGTGATGCCTAGGTCGTCCTGATGGCTTGCTTGCCGACGGCGTTCAGGTAGCCGAGGGCCTGAGCATAAGAGCCGAGGAGGCTGGTCTGGCAGTACGGCAGTCCTTCGCGCTGGCAGAAGTCGCTGATGAGCGCTTGCGACCGGCGCAGACTCGGCCGGGGCATGGATGGGAACAGATGATGCTCAATCTGGTAGTTCAGTCCCCCGAGGGCCAGGTCGGTGAACCATCCTCCGCGGACGTTGCGGGAGGTCAGGACCTGACGGCGGAGAAAGTCGTGCTGGTCCTCGGGTTGTAGGACGGGCATGCCTTTGTGGTTAGGGGCGAACGAGGCTCCCATGTAGAGGCCGAAGAGGCCCTGCTGGACGAGGATGAAGATGATGGCTTTGAGGGGGCTTAGCACCGCGAACACGACGGCGAGGTAGCCGGCGATGTGCAGTCCGAGCAAGACCGCCTCGACAGGCCGCCGTCGGCCAGCGCGGCCGGCCAGGGCCTTGATGCTCGCAACGTGGAGGCTCGCGGCCTCCCCGAGCAGCATGGGAAAAAACAGATACGCCTGAAAGCGGAAGACTACCTGGGACAGGCCGCTGCTCGCGGCCGCCTGCCTGGCGGTCATCGCGAGGGCTTTCATCATGATGTCGGGATCGGCGCCCTCGGTGTTCGGGTTCGCGTGATGGCGGTTGTGTTTGCTCACCCACCAGCCATAACTCAGGCCGATGCCGAGATTTCCGAGGAGAATGCCGAGGACGTAGCTGACCCGCCGTGATCCGCTGATCTGGCGGTGACCCGCATCGTGGCCGAGAAAGCCGAGCTGGGTGAACATAACCGCGAGATAGGCGGCCACTGCCAGCTGCCACCAGGAGTCGCCCACCACCAGGAATGCGGCCCAGCCCCCGAAGAGCAGCACCACAGTGATCCCGATCCGCCAGGCGTAGTGTCCCGTTCGCCGATCCAGCAGGCCAGCCTGCCGGACTTGACGTGACAGCCGGGCATAGCTGGTCCCGCGCGAGGCGTGGTCAGAATTCGCCGGGAGGGGTGCGCTGACGTCGCCCGCCATCACAGCGTTGCTGCGCCGGTAATCGCCGCCTCCACTGATTCATGATCGAATTCATGATCGAAGTGTCGATCCACTCGGGGGTACCAGGGCTGCTCGCCGCACAGCCCGGCGAGGGAAGCAAACTCGCCCGAGCCGACAGCACACATCCAGCGGACTGATGACGAGGCCATGAACGTGACTTCCCCCCGTTTGCTAGCCGCCGTCGCCGGCTGAGCCGTGCCTTTTCTGTTCACGGTATGGGAGTAG
>Ga0126371_10002593_pt1 | contig 15574 bp, 11 predicted proteins | sample PanSoiMetaPlot_4_FD_110145 | JGI IMG/M metagenome (GOLD analysis project Ga0126371, IMG submission 110145) | Tropical forest soil microbial communities from Panama - MetaG Plot_4 | ecosystem: Environmental > Terrestrial > Soil > Tropical forest > Bulk soil | place: Panama | collected 2016-02-17 | reverse complement strand
TCTGAGGCAGATACTCCTCGATATTCCACTTTGCAAACTCGGAGTTCAGCCAGATGCGATTCCAACCCCAGAAGGTGGAAGCAGGATCGCGATGGTAACGGGCAAGTTTCTCGCCAAAATTGGTCTGCTCGAAGGCAACTTTGACGGCGGCAATACTGGCTATGCTCAAATCTTCCACGAATACATGAGGGGCAAGCAGAATCAGCGCCTTCGGCGGGTTCTGTTTGCTGGGGGACGCACCGGCATAAATGATGGCGATCGAAGCGCCATCGCTGTGGCCGATCAGGACCGGACTTGATACGTTCAGCTTGCCGAGCAGTTCGGGCAGGACGTACAAGGCTTCGTCGTGCATATATTGCACTTCCCGTTCGCCCGAAAAGACCTCGGAATTTCCGTATCCATATCGGGAATAGACAATGGCAGAGTGGCCAGTTCTCGCTACAACGGCATGGGGGAATTCCCGCCAGGCGGAAATAGAGCCAAGTCCCTCGTGCAGAAAGACAATCGCCGGCTTTTGCGCGCTCGATCCGTTGATGCGTTGAACTTCCAGCTTCCGTCCCTGCACGGTGACGAAGAACGACTCGGTTAACATGTCGGCTGGGTTGCCGCTTCTTGATCAAAGCCTCAGTGCAGCGCCATGGCCGCAGAACGACTTGGACCTGTTACTGGTCGAGCACGAACACGTCATGAGACGGCGTCGAGAGCTTTAAGCCCGGCTCATACCCGCCGGAAGTGATCTTGCCACTAACAAAGTGGATCTTGTTGCCGATGACTGCGCCGGCAACTCCGTGCCGAGGACTTGGCAAGGGCGGAAGGATTTGCCAGACATTCTTCAGGGGGTCGTAAGCCTCGAAAGCGCGAAAAGCGCCAAGGTATTGTGGCGTTTGGAGTTCGCCGCCGGTCACGTAGATCTTGCCATTGTAAGTGGCCCAGCCACCGCCGCTGCGAGCAGTAGGCATGCGGGTCTTGATGGCTCCCCACATATCGGTGGCAGGATCATACTCCTCAACCACGTCCACGTTCGAGGAAACGGTAATAAAAGGGCTGCCGATCCGGCCGCCGATGACGTAAATCTTGCCATTCACGGCACCCGCAAAGGCGTGGTTCCGGGCCGTGGGCATGGGACTGCGCGTGCCCCACTTGTTCGTCTCTGGATCGTACACCTCGTTCGTAGTGACCGAACGCGCTGGTTCATCGGCGAATACTGCTGGAATTTTCGATCCCGGATGCATGGCTGCACCGCCAATGACGTAAATCTTTCCACCGACCTGCTCGGCGATAGGCGACCCGCGCTTGGTAGGCATGGGGGCGAGTGCTCGCCAATTGTCGCTGACGGGATCATATTCCCAGGCGTTGTCGATCGGCCTCCAACCCACTTTCTGACCGTCCATCAGCAGGACAAATCCGCCAAAAACGTAGATCTTACCGTTGTAAGAGCACATGGCTGAATGGTGCGCGGGAAGGGCCATGTCCTTCTTCTTGGTCCATTTGTCGGTCGATGGATCGTATTCCCAAACCATGCCGACCGGCTTGCCCGCCTCACCGTAACCGCCCATCACGTACATTTTGCCGTTCGCGGCCGCCCCGTAGAGCTCCTCTTCTGGTTCGGGGAATGGCGCGGCCTTCTCCCAATGCCCCTGCGCACGAGCCGGCAAGGTCCAAGCGGCCAAAGCCAGCGCTATCCCCACCGCATTGCACACCCACTCCTTCAATGACGACATGCCACCCCTCCTTAATTCTGAACCGTTAGAGCGCCATCTGCTCCGGCTTGATGGCCAGCGAAAGAATGGCGCCGATGATACAGAGCAAAGTGATCTGCAGTTCGGCTGCGGTCATCCACGAGCTTCGACTCGCAAGTGCGCCGATCGCATAGCCGGCGAAAGCAGCGGCACCGTACAGGCTCGTCACGAAAAGGCCTGATCCGCGGCTGGCCATGCTGCCGCGGACGGCTTTGACGTGGTATCCTGCGAGATTGACGTACAAAACGGCGCTACCCACCACACCATATATGAACGTGAGAACTTCTCGCGTGAGCGCGGTTGGCGACGGCAGGAAGAACAGATAGCCCAAAATCGCGATGCCGATATAAGCGCTACTCAGCACGGCACGGGGTGAGAACTTGTCGCCGATCCATCCGCCGGCAATGGAAGTAAGGGCGCCTACGCCAAAAAAGCTCACCACGAATCCGGCGGCTTTAGGCGAATAGTGCAAGCTTTCACGCAGGAACGTGGGATACATGCCCAGGAAACCGTACATGCTCAGCCCGTGGATGATGTTCAATACCGTGAGGAGAACTGAGTTGCGGTTCAACAAAGAAGTAGCGCCTCGAGAGTCGTCGCGAACGGCAGAAACACTGCGCGTTTCACTGAACCAGGGCCGCACGGTAACGATGATGATAAAGACCATCAGAAAACCGAAGGCTCCAAACGCCAGCATGGGGGCGTGCCAGGTGGCGTAGGCTGCCAAGAGGCTGGTGGCAACGATCGGCCCCAGAAAACCGCCAATGCCGTAGCAGACGTTCACCGAACCAATCGCGGCCGCGCGGTAGCGTGCGAAATAAGCTGCCGCCAGCGCGAACATACTGGTGGCCAGCATGGCCATTCCGAAACCGGTCGCCGCCAGGCAGAAAAGCATGCTCCAGAAGCCGCTGCACAGGGTTGTAAGCGCGGTGCCAGCGGAAAAGATGGAGATTCCCAGTAGCATTACGGTCTTGCGCGAAAAGTGCGAGAGCAGAAAGCCGGTCGGCAGCCCTCCCAGGCCGAGACCCAGGGTAAAAATAGTTGAGAGCAGCCCCGTGTTGGCCAATGAAAAATGGAAGTCATTGCGAATATTTACGGCCAAAACCGGAAACAAGTAGCGATCCGCAGCCATGAGCACATAGGAGATCAATAATGTGCAATACATCGCAATGGCGACAGTGCGGGCCATCGATTGCTTCGCGGCGGTCACGGGTTGGGCGGTGGACAGATCGGCGTGCATTTGCTTGTGCTCCTTTTTGCGTCAGCAAGGCGGCAGACCAGCACTATCAGCCGATTTGGACGTTCGAAAACCTGAGGAGTCTTTTTCGAATGGAGTATACGCCAGAATCGGCCTTTTTTGCGACGCAGCGATTGCAGATGGCCTAGTGGTTTTGCCCCTGATAGACGATCCTGCCGGCGACCAAGGTCATCACCGTTTGTATATCCTTGATCTGATCGAGTGGAACAGTTAAGTAATCGCGGTCCAGTACCACGAGGTCGGCGAGCTTCCCCGGCTGAATCGATCCGAGATTGTCTTCCTGAAAAATGAAGTAGGCGTTGTTGCGTGTGTAGGCGATCAGGGCATCTTCGCGGCTGATGGGCTGCCGGTTGACTTTTCGGCCGCCGACCATCTTACCAGTCACCGCCCACCACAAAATCGGGAATGGCCGGTACTGGTTGACCACCGTTGAATCGCTTCCAAATCCCCAGTGAATCCCGCTGTCCTGAATCAGTTTGAGAGGCGGCATGTCGTATGAGCGGTCGCCGTGCAGATCGTTGAAAATACCGCCCATGATGGCCGGACGCGAACCAACCGCGGCGTACATTCCTAATTTCTTCATAAGCTCGAGTTGGCGCTCATTGACCTGGTCCATATGGGCGAAAGCCCAGCGCAGGTTGCGAACGGGATGTTCCTGATTAATTTGCTCGATTTCAGTGAGAAAGGCATCGATCGAGCCTTCGAGCGTGGCGTGAACGTGCAGTGGGAGGCCACGTTTGGCTATTTCCGCGGCGATGCGCCGCCATTGAAACAGTTGATCCGGCTTCGGCTCCGCTTTCGCCGCCAACATGTTGTCGTGTAGTGGCGCGTAAACGCTTTCTCCGTATGCGACGCTGTTCAAAAAATCGTCTCCCTGGAACAAAAGGATCTGGTCGATCTGCGGAAGAATTTTGTCCACTTGCGCCGGGCTGGAGGTGTTGAACGAGTCGATACAGAAGACGCGCACATTGAGCTGCCCATCGCTTTCCCAGGTGGCATAGCTCCGGAGCCAGCGCGGTTCGCAGCCGGCGTTTCCGAACGCGGTGATCCCGGCTTGATTGAGGTCCCTAATCATGGCCAGACTGCCGGCCTCGAATTGCTGAGTTGTCGCGTCGGGAATCCTGGCGGCAATTTCGCGAACGCCGTCCTGCTCAATCACGCCAGTTGGTTTACCCGTCGGATCGCGGTCGATCCACTTCGCAGGGGGTCTTTTGTTATCGATGCCGAGCGCAGTCAAGCCGCGGCTGTTGAGGTAGATTCGAAAGTAGGCCTCCTGGATCATGACCGGGTTGTTCGGAGAGATATCGTCCAATTCAGCGCGAGAAAAAGGCCGCGGATCATCGCTGAATTGCTGATGAGCCCAACCGCCGAACGTGAAAATCCATTCACCAGGAGCGACGTTTTTGGCACGATCGCGAAGTATTTTCAGCGCCTGCGCACGGGATTCGACGCCATCGAGACGGACCTCGCGCAACCAAGTGGCGCCGGCTCGCATAAAATGGGCGTGATTTTCAATCAACCCCGGAATGACGGCCTTCCCGTGCAGGTCGATGCGCCGGCTATTGGGCCCGGCAAGGGGCACGATTTCTGCATCGTTTCCCACCGCAACTATACGAGCCCCTTTCACAGCGACGGCTTGGGCGATCCGAAAGCGTTCGTCCACGGTAATGATTTTGCCATTTGTGAGAATCACATCCGGGGCAGCCTGCTGCGCATGCAGCATCGCCGCAATCATACCGAATAAGCACAGCAATGCCCCAGCGATCGCCGATCTTCGAGCGAACCTGCTCACGATTGCCCCTCCATCGCAGAAATTGAGTCTAACCGTAGCGATACGCTGCTCCGCAGTCAAATGGTAAAGTGGAGGAAGTGGGGCTGGTGTGTCTGTTTTTGAGACGGAGGGTCAGCGGGACCAGTTCTTTTCGATCGACTCGAAGCCGTCGGATTCAAGCGCCTTCTTCGCCGCGCGTAACTCCGACAGAACCGAATACGGGCCGACTAGGACGCGGTAGAAGCGATCGCCGTCTTTTTTCGAAACGAACGCGGGGAACTTCTTTGCCTGCAATGATTCGGCCAGGTTATTCGCGTTTGACTCTTCGGCCATCGCCGCCACCTGAAGCACTCCCCCCGAATTCCCTGGAGGGAGCGATGCCGCATCGGCGGCTGTGCCGGACACTGTGGCGGAAGAAGCTTTCACCGCCCTCTCGCCGGCGTTTTGCGCTTGGGCCGAAGTGTCCGCGGGCCCGGAATGTGCGATGGGCTTTGCTTCCGGCGCTCCAGTCAGAACTGCGGGTTCCTTGGTGACGTCCATGCCAGTGCGGTGGCCAGAACCCTCGCGCCACGTCAGCAAAGCAAGACTCGCCAGTACGAATATTCCGGCGATGGCCACTACTCGTCTGCGATTCACTACGGTCACTGTGCGTAACCCGTCTGACAGTTCCGGCGGATCGGGAGATGGGGAAAGAAGCGAAGATTGAGCGTCGCTTTCCATGATCGCTTGCACCGGGCCTCCCGCCGGTGCGCTATCTTCCGCCGGTGCCGCGGGCTCCTCGGCAGCCACGACTTTTTCCGGCGGCGGACTTTCAGCCGTGGCATCCGGCCACCAGTTGCCGCGCAATTCCTGCAACGATGCCCCGAAAGAAAGCCAGTGGCGGATCTCCGCAACTAACTCTGGGGTAGGGTCTAGAAATTGCATTCCTGCGACCGTCTTGCTTTCGTTTCTCCAGGCAATACGCGCGCGTGTTTGCACCCAACTGTGCGGGCGCATCGATTGAAAGCGCAATTGCACCTGGTCGTCGGCCGGGATCTCCCGCGCTGTTTGCACACATAATCCACCTTCGCTGGCGTTCACAATGAAGCCGTTCAAGTTTGCTAACTGAATCGAGGCGAACAGAACGGGGCTGCGCGAGAACTGGCGCGCCTTGGGCGAGTTGACGGGTAACCCGGGCAAGGGAACAGGCGTATCCATCAGCGAATCCGAACCGTATACTCACGGAATGTGGCCCGGATCGGACCGGAAGTCAATCCTATTCTGATTTGACCGCTTTAATTTCAAGTGAGCCGCTGGCTGCCGACGGCCTCGAGACCAATGTGAAGTCGGACGCCACATCGTACTCAATATCTACGACGCCCTCATCCCACTTCACCGCAATCCAAGATGGCTCCGATTTTTTGTCGCGCACGCGCGACGTCCTGGTTACTGTGCCCAGCCTTCCTTTGCTATTCCGGATGCGATCGCCTGCTCGAGGAAGTTCGTGATTCGCGTAGCGCAAGGGGGTCTCCAGGGGATCCTATCGGAGCCTCATCATGCTAGGCCTTCCAGAACAATTAAGAGCAGGCGCCGAACTCTTGCTCAGCTTACATAGCAGGTTTTGAAGATTCGCTTATTGCCTTCCAGGAGACAAGGAGACAGAGAGCGGTGAAATTGCAACTATGCACCGGTCATGATAGAGTGCGCTGCAATAAGGGGTTATCGGCCCAATCGAGATTGCTTCGAGGAGACAGCCATGAAGCGTCAACTTCCTGTCCTGTTGATGGCGTTTTTGTGCACGTGTGTTCCCGTAACGTTCGCACACCATTCCTACCAGGCCGAATTCGATGCTACCAAGTGCGTCGATGTCAAAGGTACTCTCACGAAGGTCGACTGGGACAACCCGCACATCTACTTTTACATGGATGCCGCCGATACCACCGGCAAAGTGGGATCGTGGACTTTCGAGGGCCACTCCCTCCCGGCACTGCAAAGAAATGGAACTCACCGGGTTGATTTCGTTCAGAACATTGGCAAAGTTCTTACGGTGCGCGCGTGCATGGCCAAAAACGGCGGACTCCGAGCGGCGGCGGAAACGATCACCACTCCGGACGGCCGCGTGCATGTCGTGGGCGTAGATGTGGAGCACGGTCAGTCGGCTCCCCAAGATTCTTACCGAGCTCATACAAACAATTGAGGTACGACGCGGCGCTCAAGCCCTGTGCGGAAAGCTGAATCGGGAGGAAATCAGATGAAGCTTCGTCTAGGCTATTACGCTGCAGGCGCTGCTGCCCTGGCGCTTGCTCTCTTGCCAGCTCCTGTGAATATCCACGCGGCACAAAATTATGCGGGAGAAAACGCCGATCTCAAGCCGCTGCCTAAGGGAGGCCCAACACCACGAACGGCTGATGGGCACCCGGACCTGTCGGGGGTATGGTTTCACGGGTTGGTCGGGAAGACGGTCGAAGGGAGACTTCCTGCCTCGCTGCGTGAGTTCGATCCAAAAGAAGAAGATCCTCCGCCGTTCCAACCCTGGGCCGCCGAAAAACTGAAAATGTCGGATGTGAAAGTGGAGCTAGGGCGCGCCTCGGTCAACTGTTTGCCGCGCGGAGTTCCCGGCATGTTTCTGATCAATCCTTATCCGATACAACTGATTCAAACTCCGGGACAGTTGGTTCAGTTGGACGAATTGAACAACAACTGGCGTGTGATTCCCTTGGACGGGCACCCGCATACGAAAGATGCGGATCCCACATTCAATGGCGAAGGGATCGGCCATTGGGACGGAGACACGCTGGTCATCGATGTAACCGGCATCGATGAGAGAACCTGGAATAATTTCACGGGCTGGTTTCACAGCGACGAGGAACACGTGATCGAACGCCTGAGGCGGCCGGACCGGAACCACCTCGATTACCAGGTGACGATCGAAGATCCGAAGGTATTGAGCAAGCCGTGGACGTCTTCGGTACGCCACTGGTCGCTCGGGCGTGAGCCTTTGCTGGAGTACTATTGCACCCACAATGAGGAAGTCAATCAGTACAAGGAATTGGATCAGAAGCAAACCCAGTCGGGCAAAACCGACTCGCCTCGCTAGGGCGAATCAGCTCCTAAGGGAACGGTCCTACAACGATCTGTTACCGACGGATCCGGGTAGGTGTGCCACTTCTCACATTTAATTTGCGCCTTCCGCATGCCTAAAACGAATATTTCAGGGCCAATTGAATGATTCGCGGGCTCACAGAGGTGCCTGTGATTTGCCCATAGCCCGCAACCGCGACGTTCGTGCCCGGATTGGCAAATTGTGGATGATTGAAGGTGTTAAAAAGCTCCGCGCGGAACTGCACCGATTGACTTTCGCGAATACTCGTAGTCTTTGCCAGCGACATATCCCAGTTGCTCTGTCCCGGCCCCAAAACGACACCGCCACCCAGATTGCCGAAGCCAGTGCCGTTTGAAATTGTAGGCGTGTTGCAGAGAACACCCTGCGTTTTGCCGTTGAGATACCCCGCGCCTCCCGTCAGACCGCTAACGACACGCTGCTGGATGCTGCCCGAGGTGAGTAGGTTGGCATTGGTCATTCCGGGGCAGAATTGAGCTGTGGAAATCGCCCCAGAACCGCCAAAGAAAATGGAGCCGCCGTTATCCAGGATAGTCAGGGGGGTACCATCCTGGATAGTAGTTACGCCACTGAGCGCCCAGCCGTCGGTCGTTTTGCCCAGCAGTCCGTCATGGTGACCCAAGGGAAGATTCCAGACATAGTTCAAAACGAAACGGTGGGGGCGGTAGTTGTTGTTCAGTTCGTATTTGTGGATCAGGTAAGGCGCGGTATTGATACCGAACGGCTCGGTGATAAACGCCCGGCTCCAGGTATAGGCCGCTTGGAGCTGGACTCCGTGGGATAGCTGCTTCCGAACTGTGGCTTGGAGACTATTGTACTTGTAGCTTTCGAGCGTAGCCAGAACGGGATTTTGAGCGCTAATACCCAGTTCCGGCACGCGGAGCAGTACGTTTTGTACCGTGTTAGTTGTCACGTGGGTGAGCTGGCAACTGGCGCAACTGGCATCGACCAGAGGGGCCAAATTCAGGCCCGTGATGGTGCTGGCTTGCCCCTGGGCTCCCGATCGGGATTGGGCGGCCTGGTGGATGCCATGAGAACCTACGTATCCAAGCTCGAGCACCCAGGTAGGTAGGAATTCATATTGCGTGTTCAGGTTCCATTCATAAGTCAACGGAACGGTAATGCTTTCCTGAATCGACTGCGCCGTTAGGTTTGAGCCTGTAATACCCGTAGTAGTCAGGTTCCCTGCGGCCACCCATCGCGGTGAAAACCCGAACAGGCCCGGCCCGGCGGAAACCACGCCTTGCGGGATGACCCAAGGAACCGCCAGAGTGGCACCGGCGGCGCCGCTGATTTGTGGCTGGCCCAAGGCCGGTGTGCTGATGCCGGTCAAGCCGAGAAAAGTCGAACCGGAAATCAAATCATAGAAATAGCCCGCTCCTCCGCGGACGACCCAGCGACCGCTGGAGGTGGGCTGCCAGGCAAAGCCGACGCGCGGGGCGAAATCGTCGCGAGGCGCACCGGAAAGAGCTGGTCCCTTATTATTTTCCCGGAACAGCCCAGCGGGGAGAAGGCCGCCATAATTGCTGGGAACAGAAAATCCCGCTAAAGTGCCTGTCGCGGGAGTGCTACCCGGCAGGGGAACGCTACTCAGCACGCTCGGGAAAACATTGCTAAACAGTCCGTGCTCCTCGCTCGGGTAACCGTCGTATTCCCAGCGCAGGCCGAGATTGAGCGTCAAGCGTGAATTGACCTTGAAGTCGTCCTGAACGAACCCGCTAAGCTCGAGCGCGTGATAGTGAAAAGGGACACCAGCATTTGCCGAAGTGAAATTTCCTACCGTAGATATGTTGCTCGCGGACGCCGATCCATTCGTGTTGCCCGGATTCGAGGGGCTGCAACCCGCGAAATTGCACGCGGAGCGTCCGATCAGGAAATCGGCGAACCGCGGAAAGGTGGGATTGCCGATGGACCGGCCAAAGTATACCTGAATAAACTTTACCCACTCTTTTTCGAAGCCAGCCCGAATGGTGTGCTTGCCATGCGTCCAGGAAATCTGATCGCCGATGAGATACTGGTTGTCAATAAAAGATCCGCCAAATTGGTATTGGCCTCCAAAGGAGAAGAGCCCGGCAGTACCGCTGCCGATCGTAATAAATGAAAGATAATCGGTTCCCGGTTGCAAGTCTGCGATGCCAACCTGCGAGTTTTTAAACGGACTTCCGATCGTATCCTCGACGTTGTTGCGCTGATACGCGGCGTGTACTTCATTGACAAAGTTGCTCGATACGAGGGAAGTTAGTTTCAGCATAGCTGCGTGGTTCCACTTAATGGTGGTGATAGGATTACCTGGAAGGAAATTCCCCGCCAGGTTCGCATTCAGAACCGGGAACGGGGCTTGCAAGGGATCGCGCTCGTACTGATAGCGTCCGGACAAAGTATTTTGGGCATTGATGGTCCAATCGAAATTGCCCATTCCGTTGTGGTCCTTGAAAATTGCCGGATCGGAGTAAGTCTGAGGAAGATAGCCGGCCGCACCATTGCCTAAGGGCGCTCCCGAACTGGGAATCAAATAGTTGCCATTGGCTAATTTAAGCTGAAGGATGCTGACCGCCACCGGATTGATATTAAACAGCGAGCTGGTATTGGGCGAGCCGGGGCACTGAACTTGAACATTGCTTGTTCCTGTACCTCCGCCGACAACGCTGGTGTTATTTGGATTTGCTGTGTGAGCGCAGGCTCCAAGCGGGCTGATCGCAGAAGCCAAAGCCGGTACAAATGCCTGGCCTGCTGCGTCGCATTGAGATAACGATGACCAACCAACAGGGCAAGTGCCGCGGTTTCCGGTGGGAATAGGAGGTAAGGTGACGTTAGACAAGCCATACCCCGACAAACCGTTTTTCTGATTGCTTTCCTGATATGACACGAAAAAGAACAACTTGTCCTTTTTGATTGGGCCGCCGAAAACGCCACCGTAAACGTTCGAATTCAACACCGGACGATCGTTCGGCAGAGCGGGGACATGGGTCCCTTCATTGTATTTGTAGATCCAATCGTTTGCATTGAGGACGGTGTTTCGAAAAAACTCGAACGCAGTCCCATGGAAACTATTGGTGCCGGTTTTGGTGATTACGTTCACGTTGGCGCCAGGCCCTCGTCCGTATCCGGCGTCGTAGGTCGATGTTTGAATCTTGAATTCTGAAATGGCATCCGGATTCGGAATGGCAAACGAACCGAAGGCCACTCCTTCTGTGCCAGTGTTGAAGCTATACCAGTTGTTGATCGTAACGCCGTCTTGCAAATAGGTGTTCTGTGCGGTACCGCCCCCATTCACGGCGATGAAACTGGAACCCTTGCCAATGGTGCTTGCGTTGTTCACAGACGAGTTCGCGCCTGCGGTCATTGCCAGGAGGTTTGTATAGTTCCGCGTGTTCAGTGGAAGCTCGGTAACAGTTCGAGTACTCACTACGGTTCCGAGAGCGGAGCTTGCAGTCTGAATGGTTTCCACGTCCGCTTGTACGGTCACCTCTTGAGCTTGTGATCCTACCTGTAAAACGCGATCCAGAACCGAAGTCTCGGTGACATTGACCGTGGCGGAAGGCACTTCCACGGTATTGAAGCCGGCGTGCTCGAATTTGACCCGATAATTCCCAGGAGGCAACAAACTGACCGTATACGTACCGTCGGCACCCGTTGTGGCTGTGCGGATTTGGCCGGTGTCAGCGCTAATGGCGGTGATCGTCACGCCGGGGACCACGGCACCGGTTGAATCTGTAACGGTTCCGATAAGCGCACCGGTCCCGGCGGTCTGGGCCATGAGCGCTGAAGCCATGCATGACAGCAGAACAGTCAGAAGGAAAACGAGTGAAAGCACAAAGCGATTACGCGAGGTCCCCAACCTATGGTTCGACATAGCTCCCCCGAACAAACTAAGTCCTTCGTCTGTTTGCCGAGAATCCACCCCAGGGCCGTTAAATCAAAACTATGGAGCGAGGGGATATCACGATTCGCTTTCGGCTGTCAACACATGATTGGGAATGGTTGGGAAGCCGTCAAACAAACATTCGAAATGTCCCATTATTTAGCTCACATTTCTATTGACAGAACAAGGGGGACATCGTCAGATGAGCAACAGAATTATTGTCGTTTGGGAATAGGAAAGGACTTCACGTCATTACCCACGAGCAGGAATGAAAGAAACCGGTTCAGATTTTGAGCGGATAAATCAACCAAAACAATACAGGTAAGAGCCCCAACCAACAGCTGAACCATTCGGACTCATTTTCGGCCTTTACTTCATGACAGCTCTCTATGCCGGTTGCTTGCTTCCGATTGCCAAGCACGTGCAGTTCGATTCTTACTACGACATCATATCGACTTCCATAGAATGGCTCTACGGCGACATAAGGCTGGGGGTGATACACAACGATCGTTAGCGTTCTTTCTATCGTCAGCTTGTTGCGATAGCGCCAGGTGAACTGCGCGTTCTGCCAATCGAGGTCAAAGCGGTTCCGCTCCGAAATCATCAGTCCGGCCTTCAACGGCAGATTGGAGGTCGTGTCCACACGGAGGCGATTCGTAGTGACCTGCCCCAGTTGTACGGACGGCCAAGCACCTAGGACGAAGTCGCGGCGGAAGAGCTTTCTTCACACGCGCTACTGATTCGGCGAACACTTTCGCGCAATCGCACCGCGAGGTCAACCACGGTTTGCAAACGCTGCACCTCCTGCGGCGATAGGTGTTCTCGATGGGCGAGCACAAGTTCGACATTGCCTAGAATACCGGTTAGCGGATTGTTTATTTCGTGGCGGAAGAGTCCTCCGAGTTTTGAGGCCCACCTTTGCTCGTGAACATCGCTATTAGAACAGATCGACTGCGCTCTGCGGAGAAGCCGCTGTATAAGAGCAATGGCGAGTGGCACATAATCTCCGCCGCGGCCAATGAGCTCGACCTGACCGGAGGCCACGAGTCTCGATAGTTGTGCCTGGCTATTGACCTCAGCCAGCACGATAACGGGTGCAACGGTAACGAATTGCTCAACTACAGCCGAAAGACTGTCGCCGCCTAACAGGTCGCTGTCCAGGAGGATGATCTGCGGGCGGCGATCCCCGGCGAGATCGCGCACTTGCTCGAGTTTAGACACCGTAACGATCGGGAATTCGGACTTCAACGCTCTGACCTGCTTGGTTAATCGTTTGGCTTGTGCCCCTTGCGAAACTCCCAAGATGATGCATCGGGAAGAACCGCCGCAAGGACGTTCGGCGAATTTGGCCGCGGGGGCTGCGATATGTTCGACGGACGCCGACTGCGGTCTCCTCATCTCGGCTTGATTCATACGTGCCTGGCTTGTGTCCGGAATTTCTGCGACCGGCTTCTATCCGTTCTGCTTACGCCTGTTACGCCTGTGCCGTTATCATCCATTTTCTCGGGCGTTCTGCGATTCGTAGACAACTGTTGTCGTACTGCAAGTCTCAGTTCCTCGACCAAAAACGGCTTGGGAAGATAAGGCAGACGATTTCTTTCCAGAAATTCGTGTGTCGAGGGCTCGAGTGTATCGCCGGTTATGAAAAGAATTCGATGCTGCATGGGGTTCCTGGCACGCTGGACAGCCCGGAAGAAGGAAGGACCATCCAGCCGAGGCATACGCAGATCGCAGATGACTAACTCATAGGTTCGGCGCGAAAGTAAGTCCAGACCCAACCGGCTGTCGAGTACAGCGTTGGCGCGATGTCCCTCTTCCCGGAGGACATCAACAATCAGATCAGCCACCGTCGGTTCGTCTTCGACAACCAGGATCCGGGCCGGCTTGATAGCGGTTAGGTTACTTGCGTGATCGGAGCTCTGTCTCTCCGGGTCGGGTGCCGGGGGCGGCGCGACGATCGGCAATTTGACGATGAATTTTGCGCCCGACCCCGACTGGCTTTCAAACGTAACCTCGCCCCCATGTTGCTGAACGATGCCATAAACGATCGAAAGACCCAACCCAGTACCTGCTCCTGGCGTTTTGGTAGTAAAGAACGGGTCGAAGATTCTGGGTGCAATGTCCGGAGGAATTCCCGGGCCGTCGTCAGAAAGTTCGAGCCGGATATGATGTCCGGCCTTTTTCCGCCAGTCGCGAGTTACTATCTTGATAACTCCTTGCGCCCGAGACTCCAGCAAGGCCTGTTCCGAATTGATCAGCAGATTCAGTACGACCTGCTGCAGCTGATAGGGGTCAGCCATGGTTTTAGGGAGGTCGGGACACAAATCGACCTGCACCTGTATATTTTCGTTTCTGAGGTCATAGCTGCGCAGGGACAACGTGCGATCGACGATTTCGTTCAAGTCAACGGGGGAGCGTTCCGGCTTGCTCTCTCGGGCGAAATAAAGAAGATTTTTTACGATTCGCCGCGCTCGCTCGGCTTCCTGATACACCTTGCGTGTTTCGGCCAGAGCCGTCGAGTTCAAGCCTTGCCCAAGCAAAAGTTGAAGGTTTCCGAGGATTCCTGTCAGCGGATTATTCAGTTCGTGGGCGATTCCCGCGACTACCTGGCCAAGAGCGGCCATCTTTTCCGTTTGCAACATCTTTGATTGAATCTGACGGTGCTCGGTCACATCGGAATAGACTTCCAACCAGCCCACACTGCGCCCCTCGGAGTCAGTGATCGTTCTCGAGGTGCGCTCTAGGAAACGCGGAGTGGAACTCAAAAGCTCTAGGTCATCGTGCGCCGGGCCTCGATGGCCGGCCGCAAGAGCGCGCCACCGCGCGGATAGAACGGAGGCGTTGCGCAACCGATTTGCGAGAAGCGGCAATAGTTCTTCTAAATTCTTGATTTTATCCAGATCGCGCCGATGCAGACCCAGCAGCTCCGCAAAACGCGGATTCGAACGTCGAATACGCCCGAGTCGGTCAAGAACGATGATTCCTGACTTACTCGAATCAAGGACCCCTCGAAGCTCTGCCTCATACCAATCGTTTGGCCCGGTGCCATCACTTGAATGCTCGTTGATACTCAGCAGGAGGTGATGGGAAATGGGCAGGACCGACCGCAGCGTCACGCGAACCGGAAAGTTCAATATGGGAACGTCCACAAACTGAACCGATGCGATTAATTCTTGACCTGGCAAGAGCGATGGCAAGCGTTTAGCAATTGAGGCGTCGAACAACGCTGAAAGTGCGGTTTTCGGAACACCCTTTTTCTTCAGACTAAGCAGGCCGCGGGCGCGCGAATTGGCCATCTGGATGGAGCCCGCCGGATTAATGACGATCAGCGCCTCATTACTTGAGTCAAATACGGCTCGAAACGCTGCATATCCGGGCGAATCGAGGCTGGCACCGCCACTTATTGCGCTCGGCAATAGCCGCCTCGCGCGCTTGTCGAGAGCGCTCATTGATTCACCGGCCGAGGCCTTCGATGATCCACAGGCTGCATAACAGCGCAATCGCCACGCAAATTGTATATTCCGCTGCGCGACGACAGATCGTCTTACTCTTCCTGTAGTCCGCAAGGGGCGTGACGGTGCAAAGGACGAACAGCAAGCTGTCAATCTGTGTTCTCATGGCAAAAACACAGTGCACACTCTTTACCATGAATGTCGGTGAGCGAAATAAAAGCGAAATATCGAATGTTCAATCGGTTGGCGATAAGCGGAGACGAAGACCGAATCCGACTTTCCCGGTCCGGTACTTGAGACTTTCCGGGTTTGAAATAAACGAATCCCGTACGCGTACGAGCGATTCCCATATGCGGAACCACTCGCAACAGCAGGTAGACAAGTCGATTATG
>Ga0126371_10002592_pt1 | contig 15580 bp, 15 predicted proteins | sample PanSoiMetaPlot_4_FD_110145 | JGI IMG/M metagenome (GOLD analysis project Ga0126371, IMG submission 110145) | Tropical forest soil microbial communities from Panama - MetaG Plot_4 | ecosystem: Environmental > Terrestrial > Soil > Tropical forest > Bulk soil | place: Panama | collected 2016-02-17 | reverse complement strand
ATCATCGACGACCATCCGATCGTGCTGCAGGGCTGCCGGCGCATCCTGCAGGACGCCGGCGTCGAGACCATCCTGGAGGCGCGCGACCTGGTCGGCGGCTACCGGCTCTATCGCCGCCATCGCCCGGACGCGGTGATCGTCGATCTCGAGCTGCACGCACGCGGACTCGGCGGGCTTTCGCTCATCCAGCGCATCCACGCGCACGACCCGCGCACCCGCATCCTGGTGTTCAGCATGCACAGCGATCCGGCGATCGTCGCCCGCAGCCTCGAGGCCGGCGCTCTCGGCTACGTCAACAAGGACACCTCGTCGGAGGAGCTGTTGCGCGCGTTCGAGCAGGTCATGGCGGGCACGCCGTATCTCGCCAGCGACCTCGCCATGAAGGTCGCGCTCGCGCGCACCGGCCTCCGGCGCAACCCGCTCGACGGGCTCACGCCGCGCCAGCTGCAGACGCTGTCGCTCTTGGCCAAAGGCAAGCCCTACGGCGAGATCGCCGCAGAGCTCAGCCTCAGCTACAAGACCGTCGCCAACACCTGCTCCGAGCTCAAGCACAAGCTCGCGGCGAAGAACCTGCCCGACCTGGTCCGCATCGCGGTGCAGCTGGTCGCGGAGGCGCCGTGATGGCCCGCCGCTCATGGGCAGCCGCCCGCGGCCATTGCCAAAACTTCCCGACCAGATTTGGCAAAACTTGCCGGGGACATGACGCCGCGTCCGTTCGATAATGAAGGACGGTGGGGATCAAGCGGGGTAGATTGATCCTCGGGGGTGGCGTCATGCGTTGGCGCAGTGCGCCGAGTCACGGGGTGATGCGATCGGCCGCCATGGCGGTCGTGGCGGCGATCGGTGTCGCCGGCACCGCGCGCGCACAGGCCCCCGCCCCGGCCGAGCCCCCGGTTGCCCTGCCGACCGTCGAGGTGATCACCACCACGCCGATTCCGGCACGCACCGCGCCGGTGCGCCGCGCCCCGGCGACGGGCACGACCGCAGCGCCGCAGCCGCAGCAACAGCAGCCCGCGCCGGTCGCGGCCCGGCCGGATCCGGCCGCGATCGATCGCGACAAGGTGCCGTCGAACACCCAGGTGCTGACCGCGGCGGATTTCGACCACACACAGTCGACCAACCTGCTCGACGCGTTGTCGAAAAGCTTGCCCGGCGTCTCGCTCGGCGACCAGACCGGCAATCCGTTCCAGCGCGACCTCAGCTATCGCGGCTTCACGGCGTCGCCGGTGCCCGGCACGCCGCAAGGCCTCGCGGTCTACCAGAACGGCGTGCGCATCAACGAATCCTACGGCGACGTGGTGAACTGGGACCTGATCCCCGAGATGGCGATCAACCGGCTCACCCTCGTGCCCAACAATCCGATCTTCGGCCTCAACGCCATCGGCGGCGCGATCAGCATCGAGATGAAGAACGGCTTCACCTATCAGGGCAAGGAGCTGGAGGGGCTGGTCGGCTCGTACGGACGCGTGCAGGGCGCCGCGCAGGCCGGCGTGCAGAACGGCAACCTCGCCGCCTATGTGGCGGCCGACGCCATCCACGATTCAGGCTGGCGCGACTTCTCCTCGGATTCGAAGCTGCGCCGCATGTACGTGGATCTCGGCGCGCGCAACGACACGACCGAGTTCCACGTCAACTTCACCGGCGCCGACAACCGGCTCGGCGGCACCGTGGCGACGCCGGTCGAGCTGCTCAATCAACGCTGGTCGAGCGTCTGGACCTGGCCGCAGATCACCCATCTGCAGCTCGCGTTCCTCACCAGCAGCCTGACCTACACGCCGACCGACACGCTGTCGTTCACGGGCAACGCCTATTACCGCGGCCTGCGGGCGTCGCATCTCGATGGCAACACCACCGACGCCCAGGCATGCGATCCGGGCGGCGGCTTCCCGGGCGAGCTGTGCATCGGCGATCCCAACACGCCGATCAACCAGACCATGGCGACGCCGAACACGCTGCCGCCCGGCGCGTTCCTCGCCGAGCTCGACCGCAACCGCACCGCCACCGACAGTTTCGGCGGCTCCGGCCAGATAGCGAGCAGCGCAAAGGTGCTCGGCCACGACAATCACTTCGTCGTCGGGCTCAGCCTCGACCACGGCCACACCAACTTCTCCGGCAGCAGCGAGCTCGGCACCATCGACCAGAACCTGTTCATCACCGGCACCGGCGTCGTCATCGACCAACCGGCCGCCGACCTCACGCCGGTCAACCTCAAGGCGCTCAACACCTATGCGGGCTTCTACGCGACCGACACGTTCGACATCACGCAGCGGCTGTCGGTCACCGCGGGCGGGCGGTTCAACTTCGCCCAGATCAACCTGCAGGACCTGACCGGGACCAATCCGCAGCTCACCAGCTCCAACCAGTTCCAGCGCTTCAACCCGGTGATCGGCGCGACCTACAAATTCTTGCCGAACCTCACCGGCTATGCCGGCTACTCGGAAGCGAACCGGGCGCCGACGCCGCTCGAGCTCGGCTGCTCCGATCCGACGCATCCCTGCATGATCGACACCTTCCTGATCTCCGATCCGCCGCTCAAGCAGGTGGTGTCGCGCAGCGTCGAGGCCGGTTTGCGCGGCAGCTTCGGCTCAAGCGACAAGAACCGGCTGACCTGGGGGCTCGGCGTCTTCCACACCGAGAACACCGACGACATCCTCAACGTCGCGAGCGCCGCCGTGCCGATGTTCGGCTTCTTCCAGAACGCCGGCAGGACGCTGCGCCAGGGCGTCGAGGCGAAGCTGAACCTCCGCCACGACCGCTGGACGACTTACGCGAACTACACCTTCGTCGACGCCACCTATCGCGACGCGATCACGCTGTCGTCGCCCAACAACCCGGCCGCCGATCCGTTGACCGGCACCGTCCAGGTCATGCCCGGCGATCACATCCCGGGCATCCCGGCGCATCGCTTCAAGGCGGGTGCCGAGTACGCCGTGACGGACCGCTGGAAGATCGGCGCCGACCTCAACGTGGTCGGCAGCCAGTACCTGATCCACGACGACTCGAACCAGAATCCCAAGGTGCCGGCCTACTGGGTGGTGAACCTGCACGGCTCCTACCGGATCAACAAGACGTTCGAGCTGCTCGGGCTGATCAACAACGTGTTCAACCGGCACTACTATGCGGCGGGCACGTTCTTCGACACCGGCGGCTTCAACAGCGCCACCTTCGGCAACCCCAACTTCCTGGTGCTCAACGATCCGCGCACGTTCGTGCCCGGCGTGCCGGTCGCGGTCTATGCGGGCGTGCGCGCCAGGTTCTGACGGTTCCGCGCGTCCCGCGCACGCGACGATTCACGACGATGCCGCAATTGGTTGCATGGTGAAGCGCAAGCTTGGTAGGACTTTCGCATGATGCCGATCGATGAATCTCGGAAGGGATGCGGTTCCACCCGGCGGCTGGCGCGATTCTGCACCGCGACCAGCGTCCTGATGGCGCTGACCTCGGCCGCGTCCTTCGCCCAGGAGGCCGCGCCCGAATCGGTCGCGGCGCCGGTGATCGGCGCGGCGGCGCTGCCGCGCGACCTGTCGCCCTGGGGCATGTACCAGTCGGCCGACGTGGTGGTGAAGGGCGTGCTCATCGCGCTCGCGGTCGCCTCGGTGGTGACCTGGACCATCTGCCTCGCAAAAACGCTCGAGATCATCGTCGCCAGGCGGCGGACGCGCGTCGGCCTGCGCCGGCTCGCGGCGGTGGCCTCGCTCGCCGACGTCGGGGTGGTGCCGAGCCCCGCCGCCGACATGCTCGCCGCCGCGCGCGCCGAGATCCGGCTTTCCGCCGACACGTTCGACAAGGACGGCCTCAAGGAGCGGATCGCCTCGCGGCTCGAGCGCATCGAGGCGGCGTTCGGCCGCCGCATCGGCCACGCCACCGGCGTGCTGGCGACGATCGGCGCGACCGCGCCGTTCGTCGGGCTGTTCGGCACCGTCTGGGGCATCATGAACAGCTTCATCGGCATCTCGAAGGCGCACACCACCAACTTGGCCGTAGTGGCGCCCGGCATCGCCGAGGCGCTGCTCGCCACCGCGTTCGGGCTCGCGGCCGCAATTCCGGCGGTCGTGATCTACAATGTGTTCGCCCGCGCGACCGCGGGCTACCGCGCGCGGCTCGCCGACACCTCGGCCGAGGTGCTGCGGCTGGCGAGCCGCGACCTCGATCGCCGCGGGTTCGGCCGCCCGCCGATGTCGGCCGCGGCCGAGTAGCCGCCGGGCAGCGCCATGAGCGTGCGGCTCGACCACGGCAAGGCGGAGATCGACGAGGTCCACGAGATCAACGTCACGCCGTTCATCGATGTGATGCTGGTGCTCTTGATCATCTTCATGGTGGCGGCGCCGCTCGCCACCGTCGACATCGCGGTCAACCTGCCGACGTCAGCGGCGCCGCCTCAGCCGCGCCCCGACAAGCCGCTGTTTCTCACGCTGCGGCCCGATCTCAGCCTGGCGCTCGGCGACGACGTCATCGCCCGTGAGGCGCTCGCGGGCGCGCTCGCCGACGCGACGAACGGCGATCATGACACCCGCATCTTCCTGCGCGCCGACAAGGTCGTGTCCTACGGCGACCTGATGGCGGTGATGGACCTGCTGCGCGCCGCCGGCTTCCTCAAGGTCGCGCTGGTCGGGCTCGAGAAATCGCAATGACCGCGATCGCCGCCGCGCGGGGCGACCTGACGCGCTGGCTCGCAAGCGCCGTCGTGGTGCTCGGCCTGCACGGGCTCGCCGGCGCGGCGCTCCTGGCATGGCATGATCCGCTCGGCGTGGCCGACGAGTCGTCCGCGGTCGTGGTCGATCTTTCGGCCTACGCACCACCGAGCGAGTCGCGCGAGGACGTCGCGCCCGGCCCGATCCAGCAGCAGGCCCCTGCGCCGGCGCCTGAACAGAAGGTCGAGCCGAAGCCCGACGAAAAGATCGACGAAACGGTCGAGGCGAAGCCCGAGAAGGTCGAGGCGAAGACCGAGCCGAAGCCGGAGCGGAAACCGGAAGAGAAGGTCGAGGTGCCGCCCTCGCCGGTCCCGCCCCTCGCCGCCGTGCCGCCGCCCGAGGCGGTCGCGCCGCCGCCTCCGCCGGAGCCGCAGGCGCAGCCGGCGCTGCCCAGCAGCATTCCGCCCGCTCCCGTCACCACGGCGCCGCCGCGCGCGCATACCCCGACGGTCGCGGAGGTCAACGCCTGGCACAAAGGGATCTATACGCAGATCGACCGCCACAAGGCCTATTCGGCGACCGCGCGGGCGCGCGGCGAACAGGGCTTGGTGCAGGTCACGTTCTCGATCAACCGGAAGGGGCGGCTCGTCGCGAGCCGCGTCGCCCATGGCTCGGGCTATGCGGCGCTCGACCAGGCCGCGATGGCGACGCTCAAGAAGGCGCAACCGTTCCCGCCGCCGCCTGCCAACATGCCGGGCGAGGAGTTCAGCTTCACGGTGCCGCTGGAGTTCGGCATCCGGTGACGGCTGTCCATGCTTGCGTGCGACACACGCGCATGGGAGCATTTCGGCATGCACCGCGGTTGGACAACGTTTGCGATCGGGATGCTCGTGTGCGTCGCCGGCTCTGCGTGGGCGGATGAGCGCGCAAGCTTCCTCGCAGGTGAATCGAAGAGCTGCGCCGCCTGCGACCTCGCGGGCCTCGACCTGCGCGGGCGCGAGCTCAAGCGCGCCAGGCTCGAGGCGGCCAATCTCAAGGGTGCGACGCTCGTCGACGCCAACCTGTTTCGCGCCGCGCTCGTGCGCGCCAACCTCGCGGCCGCAAAGCTCTCCGGCGCCAACCTCAACCTGGTCGACGCCAAGTGGGCCGATCTCTCCGGCGCCGACCTGAGCAACGCCCTGCTCTACGAGGCCGACCTCTCGGGCGCCAACCTCTCCGGCGCCAACCTGGAGGGCGCGCGTCTCGGCCGCGCCCGGCTCAACCAGGCCGACCTGCAGGGCGCGACGCTCACCGGCGCCGACCTGACGGCGGCGCGCCTCGCCGGCGCGAAGTTTTCCGGCGCGGTGCTGCGCGCCGTCAAGCTCAATGGCCAGAACATGCGTGGCATGGACCTGCGCGGCGTCGATTTCGCCGCCGCCGACATGGTCGAGGCCGACCTCACCGGCGCCGATCTGCGCGGTGCCGATCTCTCCGGCGCCGACCTCTTTGGCGCCAACCTGCACGGCGCCGACCTGCGCGGCGCGAAATTCGACGGCGCGCGACTCACCAATGCGATCCTGAGCGACACCCAACGCGACGGCGCGAGCTTCGCGGACGCGATCATGCCGATGGGCTGGGGGAAGGAATAGTCCGAGCACACGGAAATCGATCTTCGGGCGTGATATTCTGCCCATCCTCCGACCTTGGTGCGCACAACGTGCTGATGATTTGCGAGGCAACTCAGCTGTGGGAGGACACGATGAAACTTTCCCGCTATGACTTTTCCGGTCGAGCAGGAGCCCTTCACCTTTCTATCGCGGCACTCTTTGCAGTCGCAATCGGATCGACGTCATACGTCGCCGCGGCTGCGGAGTTCACGCTCATGCCGAGCCCGCAGACGGTGCACATCGGGCACTTTGCCGCCAACGTGAAGCCGGTCCTCAGCATCGAGTCCGGCGATATCGTCACAATCGAGACTTCGGCATTGGTGGGCCCCGAAGTCGTAGATCAGTCCGGCGTCGTTCCACCCAGCGCGGTCCCGCAATACCAACGCGACATCTTCCGTGAGGTGAAGGACCGCGGCCCCGGGCCGCACGTCCTCACCGGACCGATCGAGATCAGGAGCGCGATGCCGGGTGACGTGCTTGAAGTGCGCATCCTGGAGATCAGCCTCGCGCTCGACTGGGGATTCAATCGCCAGCGGCCCTATACCGGCGCGCTGCCAGACGAGTTCACCGCGCTCTGGAGCCGGATCATCCCAATCAATCGCCAGACCAAGACGGCGCAAGTCGCGCGTGGTGTCGTCGTGCCGGTCGACAAGCCGTTCTTCGGCACCATGGGCGTGGCTCCGGACATTTCGCTCGGCAGGATCAGCAGTGGCCCGCCCGGCGTCCATACCGGCAATCTCGACAACAAGGACCTCATTGCGGGCACCACGCTGTTCATGCCGGTTCACGTCGCCGGCGCTCTGTTCTCCGTCGGCGACGCCCATGCGGCACAAGGGCACGGCGAGGTCGATCTGACCGCAATCGAGACCGGGTTACGCGGAAAATTCCAGTTCATCGTGCGCAAGGATATGAAACTCCGGTGGCCGCGCGCCGAGACTCCGACGCACTGGATCGTGATGGGATTGAACCCCGATCTGGACGAGGCGATGAAGATCGCGGTGCGCGAAACGATCGACTTCATCAGCACGCAATTCCCGCATCTCACCCGTGAGGAGGCCTACATGATCGCGAGCGTGGCCACCGACTATCACGTGACGCAGGTCGTCGATGGCACCAAGGGCATTCACGGGATGATCCCGAAAGCGATCTTCACCGGGCAGTAGGTCATCCTGGCGAAACGCAGTCGCATGTCGGGCTCGCACATCAATTTGTGAGCCCCCGTGCCTGCAAGACCTCGGCCGCCGGAATGTCGTTGGAAATCACGTACACGCCGAGGCCATGCCGAGCGCACGCGGCGAGGATTTCTGGCGGAAGCTCCAACTCCATCTGATCCTGGTCCATCCGGACATCGACGAATAGCCGCAGCGATAGTCCCGCCGCGCGGATGCCCGCGGTGACGCTCGGCGGTCTTTGGTCGAGGAATCGGGCGGCGACTCGGAACGCCTCAATAACGCCTGCGAAGAAGGCCTCCGACTGCGCGCCTGCATCTACGGACGTGTCGATGTGCGCGAACGCGCTGTAGCGGATGATCGCGAGGTAAACCAGTCCGGCTGCCCATGACCCGGCGTCCGCCTGGCCCCCTTCGACTTCGCCCGGTCGGATGTCCAGCGGTTCGAGGAACTCTGCGCTTGTGACGCCACGACCGTCGCGGCGCGATGCCTGGAGCGCGATCAATACCGAGCCGACCATCCGACTCCACCCTTCTCGGGCCGCGTCAGCTTTCGAGGAACCAGCATTTACGGCTTGCTACCACGTCTGCCGGCTCGCCTTGATGCATCGGCTCGAATGCCCGAGTTTTCCGCGGTCGCGTTGACCAGGAGTAAACCATGAACGGACCGGCCGACATTCCAGGCGATCAGCTACGGACCATCGTTGAATTGAGGCGAGAAATCTCATGGCGCATACGTCGCGCGGTTGGACCAGTGGATGGCGTCGATGCTGAGCACCTTCTCGCTGCCGTCGAACAGTTTGGCGATGCGGCCGCCCGAGGTCTTGTAGCTGAAGCTCTTGACGCGATCGCCGACATTGACGGTGGCATTGCGCATGATGTCGAGCCCGCGCTCGTACTTGAAGATCTGGAATTTCGCCGGGTCCTGGCCGGAGAAGAACTTCACCTCGGCGGCGGCCTTCGGCGCGCCGCGCCGCTCGTAGGCCAGATGCACCTCCATGCGCTCGCCCGAGGCGGCGGTGAACTCCCAATGCTCCTCGGTCCGCGTCGCGCCACCGTCCGCCACAGTCGAGCGCGACATGCGATACTCGCTCGCCGGCAGATAGACGCCGAATGGGCCGGGCGCGTCCGCCGGGTCAGCCGTGATCCCGGCGAGCACGAGCTGGCCGACCGCGCCGGTCGCCGCCTGCTTGATCGGGATGATCAGGTAGACGAGCTGGTTCGATGAGCGCGCGAGCGGCTTGTTGTCGGGCCCCGTGATGTCGCCGCGGTCGATGAACACCATGCGCAGGTTGGCGTCCTTGGCCGGGCCGGCGGTGGCGATGTTCGGCGCGAAGCCCGTCGGCAGCATGGCGGCGAGCGCCGCATCGGGCACGTGGAAATCGAGCTGCATCTGCGTCTCGGCGCTGACCTCGAGCAGGGTTTCGGCGCGCGCGCCGCACGCCAGCGCACCGAGCAGCAGGCCGGCGGCTGATACGGCGAAACGGGTCATGCGGTCCCTCCTCAGTCGCTGCGCGTGACGGTCGGCGGATAGCCCGGATCCATCAGCTCGAAGCGTGTCCAGCTCTCGTACTGGCCGGCGCGGTATTCGCCGGTCGCCGGATCGGTCTCGCTCTGGCCGGGCTTGCGCAAGAAATGCGCCTCGACCGTGAGGTCGCGCTCGGCCGTGGTCTTGCGGCACGTCTGCTTGAGGAAGATGCCGCCGACCGCCGTCTCGCCGGCCGCGGGCGGCTGGTCGACGCAGGTCCACCCCTGCGGGCCGTAGCGGTTGATGGCGGCGGCGCGCAGCAGATGCGCCATGCGGCGCTCGGCCGGCGCGGCGCGCGGATCGGTGACGAAGCGGATGCCGCGCAAGGTTCCGCCGTCGTCGAACAGCACCGACAGGATCACCGGATGGCCGGCGACCCGCGTGCCGATCTTGCGGGTGTACTGGTCGTCGTCGATCGCCCGGCCGATATACTCCTCCTCGTCGTCGAAGCGCAGATAGACCTCGTGCAGGCCGCTGGACTCCGCCCGGCACTTGGCGAAATCGGCGAAGCCATCGAGTTTTTGGCGCGGCGGTCCACCATTACTGCCGCAGGCGAACTCGCCGAAGCCATCCTGGCTCATGCGCCGTGCGTCGAGCCCGAGCTTCAGGCCGCGGATCTCGCCCGGGTCGGGCCTGCTCTGCGCGGCGGCCGCGCTTAACGCCGCGACGAGCATGAGCGTCGCGAGGGATGCGGCGCGCCGCTTTACTCTCATGGCTTCTTCGTATCCTTCATCGGCTCGCATTCGCGCGTGTCCGAGCCCCAGAACTCCACGCACTCCTCGTAGGTCGATTCGCCCCGCCCGACCGCCTCGGCGAACAGATACTTGACCACAGCGTCGATCTCGCGCGGCTGCAGGAACTCGTTGCCGGCCGGCGGCATGTCGTTGCCCAGATCGGCGCGGGTCATGCCGTAGCAGCGTTTGTCGGTGTAGGCGAAGCGGTCGTGGTACGGCATGCCGGTGCCCGGGCGACCGCACTTGACCACCTCGGCCATCTGCGCCGGCGTGAGCTGGGTTTTGCGCAGCGACAGCGCGTTGCCGCCATAGCCCTGGTCGCCCGACGCGTCCCACTTGTGGCAGTACTGGCAGGTCGCCTTGGTCTTGAACACGTCCTTGCCGTAGGCGATGGTCCGCGCCTCCTCGGGCGAAAGCGCCGGCGGCTGCGGCGTCTGCGCGCGCGCGGCGGCAAGTGTTGCCACCGCGCACGCCGCGACAATCGCCAGGGCCGTGATCCGGCAACCCCGTACCCGCACGGACACGCGACCGCTCAGAGCCCGAACACGAACAGCATCGAGGCGGTCGCGGTGTTCTTCAGCTCGGGCGCGTTGGCGAACACGCCGGGCATCTGCCGCGAGCCGGCGAGCACCGCGATGTACTGCTTGCCGTTGACCGAGTAGCTCACCGCCGGCGCATTGATGCCGGTGCCGATGTTGAAGCTCCACTCCTGTTGCAGCGTTCCTGCATCGTGCACCGAGAACTCGCCGTCCGCCGCGCCGATGAACACGAGCCCGCCGGCGGTGGCGAGCGCGCCGCTGTAGTTCGGGTATTCCAGCCTGAGCTTCGCCTTGATCTCGCCGGTCGCCGGATCCACCGCCTTGAGGCTGCCGTACAGCCGCTCGTTGGTCTTCGGTCCGCCGCCGGCGAAGCGCTCGCGCGGCTTGATGGTGCCGCCCTGGTCGACGAAATCCTTCTGCTGGACGGTCTCGATCGCGTTGCAGCCCTCGATCGACGGGATGTAGAGGAGCCCGAGCTGCGGATTGTAGGCGGACGGCTCCCAGTTCTTGCCGCCGAAATGCGACGGGCAGGTGCGCGACGGGCCCTGCCCGCGCATGCCGTGGGTGCCCTCGGCGTAAATCTGAACGTCCTTGGCCGGATCGTAGTTGAGCGGGCGGCCAGTCTTCGGATCGAGCCCGGGCGTCCAGTTGAGCTGGTCGACGTACTGGCGGCCGTGCACGAACGAGCCGTTCACCCGGTCGAGCGCGTAGAAGAACCCGTTGCGCGCCGCATGCACCACGAGCTTGCGGTCCTCGCCGTTGATCTTGGCCTCGATCAGCGGATGCTCGGAGATCTCGTCGAAATCGTACGGATCGTTGGGCGTGTACTGGTAGCCCCACTTGATCTGGCCGTCGTTCGGGCTGAGCGCGAGCACGCTCGCAGCCCACTTGTTGTCGCCCGGGCGGTACTCCGGATCCCAGTCCGGCCCGGCATTGCCGACCCCCTGGTAGATCGTGTCGGTCGCGGCGTCGTAGGTCGCGGTCTCCCACACCGAGCCGCCGCCGTGCTTCCAGCGGTCCTTGCCGTCCTTCCAGCTGTCGTTGTCGGCCTCGCCGGCGCCCGGAATGGTGAACGTGCGCCACGCCTGCTGGCCGGTGTTGAGGTCCGTCGCGTCGATGTAGCCGCGGATGCCGAACTCGCCGCCCGCCGCGCCGACGATCGCGAGGTCGCGGACCACCAGCGGCGCGATGGTCAGCGTCTCGCCCAGCGCCGGGTCGGCGATCTTGCGCTCCCACACCACCTCGCCGGTCGCCTTGTTGGTGGCGATCAGCCGTCCGTCGAGCGTGACCGAGATCACCTTGTCCTTCCACAGCGCGACGCCACGGTTGTTCACGCCGCAGCAGGCGACGTCGCCCGCCCAGGCGCGATCGGTGCCGGGATCCATCTTCCACTTGAACACGCCGCGCCGGCCGCTCGAGACGTCGATCGCGTACACCGAGCCCCAGCCGTCGGTCACGTAGATCACGCCGTCCTCGACGATCGGCGTGCCCTCGAGGTTGCCGAACTTGTAGCGGCCGCCGCTCTCGAAGCCGCCGAGCGCGACGCTGAACACCAGCTTGAGATTCTTGATGTTGTCGATGTTGATGTCCTTGAGCGCCGAGAAGCGGTGTCCGGCGTAGTTGCCGTGATGCAGGAGCCAGTTCTGCGGCTCCTTGTCGACATTGAGCGCGCGTTCGAACGTCATGTCGCCGGCGCTTGCCGGCGTGAGCGCGGTGGCGGCCAGGAACGAGCCCAGCATTGCAACGAGAGAAGCTCGACGCATCGGATTCCTCCCTGTGTGCTCGCGGGTGCGGAGCACCCGCGGATTTTTTCGTTGAAGAACGAAAGCGTAATTCTCGCCGCGGCGACGGGTCAACATCGCGCGGCGCAGGCCACGTATGACGGCGGCGTCGGCCCACTCGGACGAGTTACCGGCACTCCGCTTGAACCGCTGTGGCGGTTGCGTCACACTCAAATGGGATGCGAGAGCGCATGGGAGCTCGATGTTCGGCCGCTTGCCGGAAGGCGACACATCATCGGATTACCTGCCGCTGCTGCGGTGGCTGATCTTCACCGGCGTGACGCTGTTCGGCGTCGCGCTGGCGTGGCACTTCGGCCTCGTCCGGCTGATGCTGGCGAGCGACACGACGCACATCTCGGCAGTCATCTGCGCGCTCTATATCGTGGTGTCGCTGCACTGCCTAGCGCAGACCATTCTGGTCTCGCGCGAGCTCAACAGCGGCCACCGCGCCTACGCGCTGGTGACGGGCGGCGCGGCGAATTTTTCCATTGTCGGCGGCGACGTCACGGTCGGCAACGGCGTGCGGCTGCCGCGCGGCCACGTCACCAGCCACATCCGCAACCTCGTCCTCAAGGCGCGCCTGCAGGGCCATGAGCGGCTCGACCAGACACTGCTGCTGCGCGGGCTCGCCGACGCGCTGCGCCGGCCGCACCAGCTCGGGTCGTTCGCGGGCGACGCGCTGATGAAGCTCGGCCTGCTCGGCACCATCGTCGGCTTCATTCTCATGCTCGCGCCGATCGCCGGGCTCGACGCCGCCGACCGCGCCTCGGTGAAGGGCTCGATGGGCCTGATGAGCGACGGCATGGCGGTCGCCATGTACACCACACTGACCGGTCTGATCGGCTCGATCCTGGTGCAGACCCAGTACTACATGCTCGACGCCGCGAGCGCGAAGCTGTTCGCCCTCGCGACCGACCTCACCGAGGTGTTCGTCGTCTCGGTGCTGGAGCGCGGTCCCGATGGACAGCTTCGGTAACTATCCGCCAGAACGTCCGTTCGACCCGTTCAGCGTCATGCTGTTCAAGGCGCTGCAGGTGGTGACGTTCCTGTTCTTCATTGCGCTGCTGGTGATGAACCCGGAGGCCAAGGAGGGCAAGGTCGAGTCCAAGGCCGAGTTCATCGTCACCATGAGCTGGCCGGACGGCCATCCGGACGACGTTGACCTCTACGTCGAGGATCCGGGCGGCAACATCGTCTGGTACCACCAGCGCGAGGCCGGGTTCATGGTGCTCGACCGCGACGATCGCGGCGGCGCCAACAACATCCTCACGGTGAACGGAAAGAAGATCGCGAGCCTGATCCGCCAGGAGACGGTCAGCATCCGGGCGATCGTCGCGGGCGAGTACACCGTCAACGTCAACCACTACCTCGCGACCACCGGACGGCCGGTGCCGGTCACCGTCAAGGTGGAGAAGATCAATCCCGCGGTCGAGGTCGTGTTCTACGACACGGTCACGCTCGATCATTCGGGGCAGGAAAACACCGCGGTGCGCTTCAACGTCGCCGACAACGGCAAGGTGACCGACATCAGCCATCGGGCGAAATCGCTGATCCAGCTGACGCGCTCCGTGCGGCGGCCGGGGTAGGCCAATGACCTCGACCGTCATCGCGATCTCGCTCGGCTATGCGGCGCTTGCCGTGCTGCTGCTCGGCCTCGGCCTCGAGGCGCGGCTGAGGTGGTGGATCAAGGCGGCTGCGATCGTCGTCACCTCGGTCTTCATGGTGGTCGTGTTCTTCGCCACCAACGGGCTGCTCGGCTGGCCGGCGCGCGGGCCGCTGCCGGCGCGCTTCCAGCTCCTGTGGTCGCGCGTGGTCGAGCCGGACGTGCGCACGGGCGACGCCGGCGCGGTCTTTCTCTGGGTCGAGGAGACCGACGAGAACAACGTGCCGAGCGGCGTGCCGAAGTCCTACCGCCTGCCCTACTCGCGCGCACTGGCCGACCGCTCGCTGGCGGCGCGCGACGAGATCATCGCCGGCCATCCGCAGCAGGGTCTGGCCGGCGACCTCGAGGGCGAGGATGATGCCCGCGGCGAGCGGACCGACAACGCCAGCGACAGCCGCGCCGAGGCGCATCCGCCCCAGGCGCCGACGGCGGCCGACACCCGTGCCGAGCCCGGCGTCGCCCGCATCGACATGAACGCGCTGCTCGCCGAGGCGCAGCCGGTGCGCTTTCGCCCGATGCCGCCGCCCGCGCTGCCGCCGAAAGTGCCGTGACCGCATGAGCAAGCCCATGCGTCATGCGCGCTCTCATGTGATCGTCGGCGTCGTCGGCGCGACCGTCCTGCTGCTGCTCGCGTTCGTGCTGCAAGCGACCGCGAAGGACACCGGGCTGATCTTCGTGAGCAACGAGAAGACCAACAATCTCACCGTGATCGATCCGAAGACCTGGAAGATCGTCAAGGACATCAAGACGTCGCGCCGACCGCGCGACATGCATTTCAACGCCGACCACAGCAGGCTCTATGTCGCGTGCGGCGACGACGACGTGATCGACATCGTCGACATGGGCAGGCTCGAGGTCACCGCCAAGCTCGCGACCGGGCCGAGCCCGGAGACCTTCGCGATGGACGAGGCGCGGCGGCGCATCTACGTCGCCAACGAGGAAGGCTCCTCGCTGTCGATCATCGACATGGACCAGAACATCATCGTGCGCGAGGTGCCGACCGGCGGCGAGCCGGAGGGCGTGCTGGTGAGCCAGGACGGCAAGACCGTGTACGTGACGTCGGAGGTCGGCGACATCGTGCACCGCATCGATGCCGAGGCCGGCATCGTCGACGAGGACGTGGTGGTGGGCACGCGGCCGCGCCGCTTCGCGGCGACGCCGGACGGCCGCCAGCTGTGGGTCTCGGCCGAGCTGTCGGGCGATGTGTTCATCATCGACCGCCACAAGTTCGAGGTGGTCGGCCGGGTCGAGTTCCTGCCGCCCGGAATGCGCAAGAGCGACGTGACGCCGGTGGGCCTCGCGATGACGCGCGACGGCAGGACCGCCTACGTGACGCTCGGCCACGCCGCGCACGTGGCGGTGGTCGACGTGGCGAGCCGCAAGGTGCTGGCCTATGTGCTGGTCGGCAAGCGCGCATGGGGGGTGACGCTGTCGCGCGACGAGAAGCGCGTGTTCGTCGCCAACGGGTTCGGCGACGACATCACGGTCATCGACGCGGCGAGCCGCCGGGCGATCATCTCGATCGCGGTCGGCCGCGTCCCCTGGGGCATCGCGATCGATGATTGATCTTGTGAGGAGGGCACGCCGATTGCACTCCCTCCCCCCTTGTGGGGGAGGGATGGAGGCACGCGCTCTTCACCCTCCCCTGAAGGGGGAGGGTCGGAGCGCATTGAGCGAAGCGAAATGCGATCCGGGGTGGGGTGTTGCTGAGTCCGCCACCCCACCCCGGCTCGCTTCGCTCCATAGCCGATGCTTCGCATCGGCGTTCATCGAAAAAATGACGGCGGCCGAAGGCCGCCTATGCCCTCCCCCTTCAGCGGAGGGTGAAGAACAGGCAGCATCCGCGGCACGCGCATTCGCCCCATTCATCCTGCTTGCGCTATCCCTCTT
>Ga0126371_10002591_pt1 | contig 15584 bp, 17 predicted proteins | sample PanSoiMetaPlot_4_FD_110145 | JGI IMG/M metagenome (GOLD analysis project Ga0126371, IMG submission 110145) | Tropical forest soil microbial communities from Panama - MetaG Plot_4 | ecosystem: Environmental > Terrestrial > Soil > Tropical forest > Bulk soil | place: Panama | collected 2016-02-17 | reverse complement strand
GCGAGGTTCTGGGTGCCGTCCCAGGCCATGATCGACCCGGCCAGCAGCGGACCCGAGACCGAAGTGCCGGGGAGGGCCGGGTTGAGGGGCTGCTGGATAAGCTGGCCGCCGTAGACGTTCATGCGCGTACTCCGTTGGCCTGCAGCGGGATCACCTTGGCGCGGTGGCGGTCGATGTAGTCGGCGGCGGCGCGGAGGATGGCAGGGTCATCCTTAAAAAGGCCGAGGCCGCCGTTGCAGGAGCCGCAGAGAAGGCCGCGCACATCATCCGTGTCGTGGTCGTGGTCAACGTGCATGACCTTCGGCGTTCCGTTGATCATGGCCGTCTCGGGCTTACCGCAGATCGCGCAGAGACCCTTCTGGGCCGCCAGCATCTCGCCATACTGTTCGCCGGTCAGACCATAGTAGCGCTTCAGGCCGTAATGGCGCTGGGCCTCGCGCGACATCTTATAGCTTCGCCGACCGCCCTTCAGTTCCTTGACGGACGGGAACATGGCGAGCCGCAGATTGTCGATGCGCGTATTCAGCGTGTCGTCATCGATGAAGGAAACCGTCGCGACTGGCCACTCACCATAATGCAGTAGCCACGCAAGGCGCCCAGCGGTCAGCTGGTAGCCCTTAAAGCCGACGTATCGATAAGCGCGACCGGCTTTGTTTGCAGTCTTGATGATCCCCGCCTCGTCGCCCGCCTTGATGCGCCGGGCAGGCGACTTGATCCATGTCAGACGCCCAGTGTCGGGATCGTAGGCGATGTACTCCGAGATTTGCTCACGGGTGAGATTGAAACCCTTGACGTTCACAGCGTCATTCCTCTCCTTGATGAAAGGAACTCTGTATCCGCTAACGCTGGCTAGCGCAAGGGTCATTTCACTTATTGTTTCCAGTGTTAAGATGTTGGAAAACTTGCCCAACCTGCCCGCGGGTTGTAATAAGCGAAACTGTACCTCTCATACGCTTTCACCAAGAGGTTATCTGTGACGAAGTCGACCTGCATATCCGTCTCGAACGCGATCCGCGTCATGTACGAGAGCCCGTCGATATTGGTCAGCAGGAACCAAGCGAATGGACTGGTGAGGAAGTCCATCACCATATACCCTTCTGGCAACCCGCCTGCGGTCGAGTGGATGGCGTTGACGTCGTTGTCTGCAGTACCCGGCCTCAACTCAGTCTTGGTGAGGCGGATCATCACCGGCTCAAGCTGCGGCGGCCCGATCAGCTTGCGGGCGCGCGAGAACATGCGCAGGCCCGCCTGATCCCTGAATTGCGTGCGGACGGCGATCATGCCGTTGAGAAGGGAGGCTTCGTTGAGGTCCACCGGAGTGGCAGCAATGTTTGAATAGACACCACCGTCGATCGGGTGATTGGGGGCGAAGAGTGCAACACCGTCGCCGCCGATGGTCGGGTCGTAGACGTTGCCGGTGTTGAGGATGTTGGCGCCATAGAGTTCCTTGGTCTGCTGGTAACTCTCGACCAACCCCAGGTTACTCGGATGGAATTGGCTCTTATAGAGGTTGTCGTCGATCGACTTACGGGTCATAGCATAACCCAGGCCGATCTCCTTGTGCTCCTGATTGAATACGAAGCGTTCACCCGCCGCATTGTCGAACTGGGTCTGGCCGCCCTCTGTCTTCAGTTGAGCGAGGGCCAGATACCTCATCTCGACTGTACGTTCGAGGGCCATCTTCGACGTATGGCGCGTGTATACTTTGTCCCACTGGCTTGGTATTTGCTCGTATTTTCCCTCTATACCTCGTAAACCTGGGAGGAGTAGGTCGCGGATCGCCGCGAGATTGACAGCCACGACGACCTCCTAGGCTTGCGCGGTGAGCGACTTGGGCTCGACGTTGTTGAACGCCACGACCGCCCAGTTGTAGGCGCCCGGCAGCGTGCCGGGGGCGCCCGGGGGATCGACGATCAGGCTGATCACTCTGAACGGGAGTGTCGCCGTGGTGGCCCTCGCCACCGTCATGTCGATGAAGGCCCCCGAGATGCCGTTGGCGGTATTGCCGACGCCGTAGCCGAACTGGCAGTTGAGCCCGACATCGGCCTGCACGAAGCCGACCGTGGTGGAGTTTCCGGCCTGCACGGTGAAGCGCGCGTTGGGATCGTTGGTGATCCAGCACTGGCTAAGGGTGCCTGCCTGCACGTCGGCGGCGGGCCAGTAGTTCGACCAGACCTTCCGTTTGTTGGCCACCGAGAGGTAGCTGCAGCCCTGGAAGACCCCCGCCATGATCGCCGTGCCGGGCCCTGGCCCGGTGGTGGCGCCGGCGATCGTCGAATCGGCCAGCCGGAACACCGGGTCGCCCGAGAAGATCGGCGCAGTGGTCGAAGCGACGGCTTCCTGAGTCTGTTCGTAGCTCGGCGTGGTGCCAAGGCCAGCCCGCTGTTGCAGACCGAAGGGTGCGTTGGTGTTCGGCACGACGTTCCCTCACCGATGGTGGGAAAGTCTTTGCCGAGCGCCGGGCCGGTGCGGACTTAGAAGCTGGGTTGCCTAAGCGCCTCCCCGGGGGCGCATTGGCGCGGAACCTAGGTCCGCTGTCGGAAGACTGTCAACGCTATTCATCCGGCGTGCAGGACCGCCCGCCCATCATTGGGGGCGGAGGGACCTTCAGGAACCAAGCACATGATGCGCGCTCTTATCGCTGGCCTCGCGCTGGCCAGCGCTCCGCTGGCCGCCGCCCAGGCGCAGCCTCACGGCTTCCACGGCGGCGGCTTCCACGGCATGCCTTTCCACGGTGGCGGCGGCTTCCGTGGCTTCCGAGGCTTCAACGGCTTCCGAGGCTTCAACGGCTTCCGTGACCGTGACCACTTCCGCCGCTTCGACCGCGACGACCGCTTCGGCCTGCGCCTCCGCGACGACTGCTGGGTGTGGACCCGCTGGGGCTGGCAGTGGGCCTGCCCGACCTACTGGGACTACCCGGACGACTAAGCCTTCCCGAGGCGTTCCTTCAGCGTCTGCGCCTGCACCTCCAGCGCCATTTTCTGCTTGGGCGAGAGGTTGTCGGGATTGGGTTCACCCGCCGCCTTCTTGGCTTCGATGGCGCGGTTGGTCGCCTCGTTCATCGCCATGCCGACGTCGTACCGGCGCGTCAGGCGTTCGGAGAGGATGCGCTGTTCGCGGTCTTGGTAGCGGTAGTGTTCGATGATCGAAGTGCGAATCGCCCCAAGTTCGCGTTCGATCAGACGCATCACCTCGCGCTTCTCCATCGGCGGCGTCCAATTCGGCGCGTCGTCAGGCGGTATCGCCATCAGGTCGTGCGTCAGCGCCCAGACGTAGAGGCGCGCGGCGAGGCGTTCGATGAACCTGTTCACTGATCAGGCACGGGGATTTGCACGGGCGAGTAGCTGTGGCCGATCTTCACCGCTGAACGGCCCGAACCGTCCACGCGTTGGAAGGTGCCGTCGGGCGCCTCGTTTAGCTGCGCCTCCTTCATGGCGACCGCGCCCCTGGCCTTCTTCAGTTCGATCGCCTTCACCCGCGCGGTGATCGCCGCCGGGCGCTCCATGAGGACGAGGCCGTCCCTGACGATCTCGCCGCGGTGGCCTTTGGGCATCATCGACGGGTGGCGCTCGGCCTGCACCGGCTCCCAGCCGGTTCTCGCCAGCCGCGTGTCGTAGGCCGGGTCGCCCTGGCCGTAGACGGTCTTCCTCTTCCACTCGTAGGACCAACCGTCCGGCACGATGGAAGGGTCGATGAAGAAGCGCTCGTCCGATTCGTCCAGCGCGCCTTCGAGGTGGCCCATGATCTCGTGGGCGCGCCGCTCGGCCCGCTCGCGTGACGATTCGCCGCGGGATCCCTCGGGAACCCGCATGTCGCCCCGCGGGTCCTCTCTGAAGGAAGCCGGCGACGCCGCAGCCGCAAATCCTGCAGACGCCTCTTCGCCGCCCGCCGCTTCCTCTTCAGGTGTTTCACGTGAAACATTCGGGGCCTTCAACAGGTCCGCGACATTGGGCTCGCCGTGGTTGCGCTGTCGGCGCGTGGGCTCGTCAGACATCAGTTCAACTTCATCCTTCCTTCGCGCACCAAGAGGAGCTTGTTGCGCGCGTAGGCCTTCTCGGCGAGCTTGCCGGAGGGGTCCTTGACCATCTCGTCGGGGAAGTTCTCGCGCGCCATCTCGCGCTCGTCAGGCGTCAGGCGCACCACGTTCGGGTTGTTGACGCCGCCATTGGCGCGCCCGACTGGCGCGGCGGGTGGGGCGCGGGGGCGGTCTTGGGCCATCTCTCGCCTTTCTCCTCTGGGGGCCTCCTCCAGGCCCAGGTGACCCTCGACGAAGCGGATGTACTCGGGCGAATCACCCGCGAGCCCGCGTCCCATCGCAGCATAGTGCGCGCTCATCAGATTGGCGTTCTTCGATGGGTCGGTGATGTAGTCGGGATGCGACCTGATCCAGGCCGCCGCGTTCGGCGTCAGTTGCCGGGCCACCGCTTCCACCTGATCGACCTGTTGCGGCGCCTGCGGCTGCGGCCTTGGTTGCGTCTTCAGCGCTTCCAGACCGGCCTCGATCTGGCTTTCGCGCTGCGCGGCCCTGGCGATCTCGGTCTGCATCCTGGCGGCGGCGGCGAAGTCCTGTTCGGCGTAGGCTTGCGTCAGATTGGCCTGCATCACCTCTATGTTCTGGCGCAAACCGTCCAGCGCGGAGGTCAGGAACGACACATTGGCGTCCTGCACCGCCCCGCCGGCCTGCGCGCGGGCGTTTTCGGCCAGATTGGCGCGCTCTTCGGCCTGCCGACGGGCGATATCGGACGCCTGCAGGCGCGCACGGAGTGATTCGATGCCCTCGTCGGCGTCTATAGGGCGTTTTTCGCGCGGCTGACGCTCGGTTGGGACCGATTTATCGCTCTGAGGGGCGATTTCATCGCCATATTCGACTTCAATATCGTCTTCAGCGGCATTTTCTGCCGTTCTGTCACGGGTTTTGGTCGGCAGCGGCTCGTTTTCGAGCTCTTCGAGCGCCAGATCAACGTTGTCGAGCGGGTCGTCAGCCATTTTGAGCGCCTACCAGACTTGGTCGGGATGCCAAGCCCGGCCTTTGATGTCCACATCGTCCAGAACCCGGCACGGCGCCTGATTGACCGAGCACGGCCAGCCGTCCGAGGCCCGGTAAAACACCCATTGGTGCAGGCCCATGTCGTCCGGCCAGCGCCATCTGTTGTCCGGGCCGAACGCCTGCGGCCCCATCTTGATGATCAACCCTACCTTGCCCTGGTGACGATCCTCATCAACATTCGATTGTGGACGAATTATGCCGCCCTTGGTCTTCTCGGGAGCGATGTAGATCGCGCAGATCACTTGGTTGTGGAAGATTTCCACGCCTTCGAGGTCGCCGCACCTTTCGAGGAGCGCGGCTTTCGGATCGACGTCGTGCGTATAGGCGGTGGCCGGCATCAACTACCTCTCGTCAAACCTCTTCATCGCCTCGACCCACCAATCGGTGAAGTTGTCGAGCGCGCGGATGTAACCGACGATCTCGCGATAGCCCGCATAGTCCTCCGGCGCGCCGTTAGCGAGGTCTTCCAGCGAAGCCTCGCGCTCATCGGCGATGATCTGCTTCAGGACCGCTTCAATCTGGGCGCCGGTCGCCATGCAAAGTTATTTCCTCAGGCCGGCTCCATCATCGGCGCGGTGGCCGTATTCCCTGATCTTCTCCAGCCGGCCGAACCCGGACCCGGACCCGGCGCGCGGATCGCCCTTCCTGATCCCGGCGACGCGGCCGCCCTTGGCCCTCGGCGGCATCGGCGGGCCTGCGCCGGCGCCCGGCATCGGCATCGGCATCGGCACCGGCATCACGCCCGGCCCCGCCGGCGGCGGAGCGCCGGGGCCGGGCGGCATCGGCACGGGCGCGCCGCCCGGAGGTCCGATCGGCGGCGGCCCGGCCCCCATCGGCGGTTGCGCTGAGGGAGGGTTAGCGCCGCCGGGAGCGATAACGATGTTGACGCGCATCTGGCCGCGGCCCGACTTGCCGCCGCGGGCGTGGGCGGCGCGGCCGCCCGTCGCCTTCGACTTGCCGGCGGCGCGGAACGCCTGCTTGGTCGCCAGTTGATCGGCCCTGGCCTGCTTGGCCCGGACCTGCCCGTAGGACGGCGGCTCGTCGGTGACGCCGCCGCCGCCGGCCTTGGCGACGCCGCCCGCACACTTGGCGCATTTGCAGCCCTTCGGGTGGTCGCCTTCCTTCATGGCGGCGTGTTCGGCCCGGTGCTGCCTCAGCGCACCCTCGGCGACCTTGCCGCCCGCCGCGTGGCTCTCGTATTTGCGGTCCCACGGATCAAGCCGCCTCGCGCGCCCGTCATTCTCGCCCCGCGGGCTGATCTTCGGCCCCATGCGCGGCCGGTCGGCGGCCTTGTTCTCGGACTGGCTCGGGCTGGCGCTGTCGCTGTGGCCAACCTGACCGCCCGCCGCCCGGCCGGCGCGTCCGCCGCTGGCGAAGCCCGGATGATGCTCGGCTGGGCCGGGACCTGCGCCATAGCGCTCATGCGCCTTGGCCCTGCCGCCGTCCCTGAGGCCCACCACGCCGGCGCCGCCGGGGCGGTAGTTGAACGAGCCCAGCATGCCCGAGTTGGAGATCGCCGGAGCGAGCGGGCCGCCCGACTGGCGCGCCACGCGGCCGCCGGCGGCCTTGACGATCTCGGTGGGGATGTCGGTCTCGTGCGCCGAGGAGTAGGGCCCCTTGGTGATGTCGTGCGTGAAACTCGCGCCGCGGCGCTCCTTGTGCGGCACATAGACCGCCTCGTCGGTGCGCCCGCCGTCCGCCCGGGCCGCGCGGCCGCCGCCCTTCAGGCCGAGGTCGTGCTTCCTGCCCGCGCGGGCCTCGTTGGCGACCTTGGCGTTGCGGTTGACGTAGCTCTCGCCGACGCCGCCGCCCGTCGCCTTGCCGCTGCGCCCGCCCTTGTTGCGCCGTCCGGTGCGCCGGTCGATGTCCTCGTAGACCTTGGCGAGCCGGGAAGGGTCGCTCTCGGACTGCGACGCCGATTGCGAGGCGGTGAAGATGGGGCGCTTCAGACTCTGCGGACGTCCGCCCAGCGTCACAGTGGGACCGCCCTCCCGCCTGGGCTTGCGGCCCGGCCGCGCCAGCGCGTGCGGGCTGAGGTCGCTCATTTCGCCATGCACGGCCCCGCCGCGCTTCCTGGCCTGCCGGCTCACCGGCCGCATGCCGGTCTTGGCGTCGGTGTCGAGCCGCTCGCCCGGCGTGAACGAGGAGCTATCGACGCTGACCGCGTCCTCGCCATCACCCAGCGCGCGGGCCTTGCTCTTGCGCGCTTCGCGGTAGGAGCGGGCCGAGTCGGCGGATGCTTCACTCATCTGGAACCTCCGTGACGCGCGTGATCGAGCCGTCGCCGCCCAGCCGGTAGGCCGGATAGGTTTCCTCCTGCAGGCGCTTCAGTGCGGGCCGCAGGTTCATGTCCTTGTAGGGGTCCGGCGGCTCCAGCATCTCCTCCAGCGCCTGATAGGCCGCGTAGACGAGGCGGCTGGCCTCGGCCAGTTCGGGCGGCGAGGCGGCCAGCAGCCTGACGGCGGTCCCGAGGTTCTCGGCGATGGTCTTCAGCTGTCGATCATCCATATCGGCGCCTTAGTCCTTTTTGGGCCGCTTGGCAGCGGGCTTCGCGGCCGCGCGCTTGGAGGCCACCTTCTCGGCGCTCTTCGCCTGTAGCTCCGCCTGCTTCAGATCGCTGGCGCGGTCGGCCTCGCCCTCACGCGCATCATGGGCTTGCTGCTGCGCGGCCTGATGGGCGTTGGCCAGATGCCCGGCGAACGCCTCCCGCCTCGACTGGTCGTGCGCCAACAGCGCCTTGATCAGGTCCACCTGATCGGACTGCGCCTCGGCCTGCCGGCCCATCTGCCGGTCACGGCTCTGTTCGGCCATCTCGCCGACCTTGGCGTGCGCCTGGAAGCGGCGCGTCTCGGCGTCCATCAGCGAGGCCTTCGCCTTGACGCCGTCGAGCGTGGTCGGCGCCTGCTGGTTGGCCGGGCCGAAGCCGCCCTGCGCGCTCTTCGCCTGCACCTCGGCGAGCTTCGCCTTCGCCACCGCGGCGCGGGCGTTCGAGTCCTGCGTCCTGGCGTCGGCCGCCTGCAGCTTGGCCTTCATGTCGGCCTGCATCTGCTGCAGTTGAGGCGGCGGCTGCGCCATCGCCGACGGCGGCGCAAAGAACTGCTGCGGCTGGTTCACGCCCATCGAGCGCAGCGCGTAGCTGTGGATGCGGATCGGGTCGTAAAGCGACTGCGCCTGGGCGGAAAGCTGCAGGAGACCCATCGCCCGCATCAGCCGTTGCAGTTGCCCGGCGGTGTTGGGATCGGCCTGCGGCACGATGTTGCAGTTGTTCAGCGCCTGCAGGAAGGATTGTTCGTCCCAGGCCGCGCCCGACGTGCATTCGCGGTCGAGGAAGTCTTCCGGGTGCTCGCGGAAGAGCTCCTTCAGGAGTTGGAACTCGCGCGCCTGACTTGCGTGCAGGCGCTTGTGCGCGGAGCCCTCGATCTTGGTGGCTTGGTCGATGAGGGCCAGCGTGGTGCCGACCGGGGCGTCCTGCTTGCCCTCGCCGATCTGGATTTCCGCGGTGCCGCCGATGCGGGCGCCGGATGTGGCCATGCTCTCCACCAACTGCATCAGCGGCGGCATCTGGGCGGTGTTGTAGGGCAGCGGCATCACCGCTTGGCTGATCGGCTTGCCCAGCGTGTCGATCGGCTGGCCGCCGCCGGGCGGAACCCGGAGGATCGAGGTCTGCTGGCGGGTGGCGCCTTTGGCGACGAGGAAGCCGGGGAAGTTGGCGAACATGCCGTTGTCCAGCATCTCGCGCCAAGCCGCGGTGATGGCGTTTGTGGTGTTGCCTAAGATGTGACCGAGGCCCAGACCGTAGAAGCCCAGACCAGGGACGTAAGTATACTGTACGAATGTTTCGCGACGCTTGGGTAGAGTGTCGGGGGTTGGCGGCGGATTGTAGTCGCGGACCAGGGACAATACCTGCCGGGAGGTAACGTCGATGGTGACCCGGTAGGGTATCTCCAGACCACTGGGGCGGCCTTTCCACTGGTGCTCGAAGCCCGGCACGTTGAGGTCGCAGTAGCACTCGTAAAGCTCGCGGTCCCTGTCGTCGGGGTTGGGGGTGGTGTCGGCGACGCCCTGCTGCTGGCGCGCGGTGCGGGCCGCCTCGTCGAGGTCGGGCTCGACCGGCGTGCCGAGGTCCACGTCGGCGTAGACCTCCAGTATCTGCATCCGCTTGATGGTGTTCTGGCCCATCATGATGCGGTGGGTGACGCGGCGCGCCGACTGCAGGTCGGTGGCGTCGTTGGAGACGATGAGGTCGGTGGCGATCACCGTCTCGGAGACCGGCCTGAGGCGCAGGGGGCAGCGGTAGACCTTCTTGAAGGTGGTGCCCTCCAGGCCGAGCCTGAAGGCCATGCGGTCGGTGTCGGGCACGTACTCGGTGGCGTGGACGGTCAGGTAGTGGTTGAGGTCCTCCTCAAGGTTGTTGGCCATCAGGTCGTACTCGACGCCGCCCTGGTTGTCGTTGCGGCACTTCACCGGCCCGTCGGTGGGCAGCATCTCTCCCCTAAAATTGGCCTGGAACCTCAGCACCGCTTCCAAGAGGAGCGGGTGGCGCACCCGGCTCATGCCTTCCACCGGAGCGGCGTCGGCGGCGCCCTGCAGGTTCGGCACCTCGATGGTGACGCCCAGCAACTTGATGAAGGTGGCGACGGTGTCCACCCACTCGCGGCGGCTTTCGATGTCGTCGGCGACGCCGCGCATCAGGTCTTCGGTGATGGTTCCCAGCGCCTGATCGCCGAGCTCGCCGACGAGGTTGCGGAACCAGCCGCCGACGGCCTTCTCGTCCTGCGGGATCAGCGGCCGGTCGTTCATCGAGATCGTCACCGAGCCGTCGCCGTGCTCGATGCGCAGAATCTGGCCGTCCTCGTTGATGTCGGGCTGGTCGGGATCGTCCTCGGAGGTGTCGATGGTGATGTCGTCGTAAGGGTCGCCGGCGGGCTGGCCGGCGATCAGCCGAAGGTTCGCGCGTCCAAAGCCGCCCGCCATCAGAGGCCATGCTCCCAGGCGCCGGGCCGCAAGCTGCCGTCGCCATTGCGGGTCACGGGCCAGTCGAAACGCCGCGCCCAGGCCCGACGGAAATTGGGCATGTGGAAGCGCGCGCGGCCCTCAGCCACCGCCCGCATCTCGCCCGGGCGCCAGATCATCGAGCGGATCACCATGTCGATCTGGCGCTCGCGGGCCATGTCGTAGAGCGAGGGCAGGCCCGGATGCGGGGGGTTGAAGACATGCGCCGGTCCCATCAGTTCGGCCGCTCGTTCTCTGAGACGAAGCGCTCCAGGCCCTCGCGGGCGGCGGTGTTCTCGTCGGCGGCGGCGATCTGGTAGACGCGGCCGGTGAGCGGATCACCGCCCTCCAGCATGCCCTTCACCGTCACCACGAAGGCCTGCATGGCGACGTCAGGCACGGCGAACGAGCCTGGATCGACGATCGCCTGGGCGAGAATCCTGGGAAAGAGCATCTCGGCCTCCCGAGCGCCCGACATCCCGCCTTTAGGGCGCCGCGTCCAGGTCGGCCGGCAAGAGCGCCTGGACCGCCGGATAATGGGACGCCGGGCGGTGGGGAGTATTGCGTCGTCAGCCTGATTTTCGCAAGGTGCGCGGACGGCAAGGCGTTGTGAGCGCCCAGCCGTCCTGACCTTGGATGCCTTCGCAGAGGCGACCCGACGGCTACTGACAACCCTACCCGAAGACGCGCCCCCAATCATGCAACGCTGCGCGAGCGTTTGGATTTCTGGGTAACCGGCGGTCCCCTTGTCACCGACGAGGTACTCGAGCATGCTCGAGTACAGGGTCGAGCATGCCCATTCTGGGGTGAACCCGGGTGGCGATCAACGCGTCTTCGTCGGCGTCGGCCCTGGCCTTGGCGCTGGCCCTGGCCAGCCACACCACGGTATGGAAGATTAAGCATCACCGCCGATGGGGATGGGTCTAGACCCCCGGGTACAAAGGTTCTGGCGGCCGCGAGTATTGCTTCATCGCCTCGACCTCGGCAAGCCGCTCGACCGGCAGGGTGAGGAGCCCCATGTCCCTGAGTTTCCGCAGCGCCTGACTGACGGTGTCCACCAGATCGTCGTGCGCGCCGTGCGGGAAGCTCTCCACCTGCCGGCAGACCTCCTCCGCCCAGATTCTGAACGTCGGCATGCCCGGCGCGGAGGGCGCGTAGACGATGCCGTCGCGGGTCGGGACAAGGATCGGGCGGCCGTCCTGGTCCCTGAGGATGCGGCCCTGCGGATCGCGCTTCTCGGTGAGCTCGGGCGCGAACAGGGGCACCACCGAGTGCAGGCGCGCCAGCTTGTCGATGCCCTTGGGGTCGTTGAGCTCGACCGACCACTTCTCGTGGCCGTAGAGCCGCTGCATCTCCTGGGCGGTGGAAATCCCCGAGGCCTTGTTCTCGATCAGCAGGGTGTCAACCTTCATCTTGCGGCAGGTCTCGGCGACGCGCATCACCAGTTCGTGGAGGGGAAGGCGCGCCTGCCAAGCGTGCATCAGCATCACCCGCGGGCTTTCCTCGGCGAAGTTGCGCTCGCCCAGGTACTGGGGCCGCCCGTCCCGCCCGATGATACGCCCTGGGACCCCGACGACGTCGTAGGAGAACACGCCCCACACCGTCATGGCGGAATAGTCGTTCTCGGTCTTCTCGGTGTAGGCGGTGTCGAGCGAGGCCAGGATGAAGTCCATCGGAGGATACGACGCCGCCTCCCAGGCGTTCCACCAGTCGTACTTGACGACGCCGCCGCCCTTCGGCTTCGGGGATTGCTCCAACTGGCCGGCGGAATTTGAACTGGCGAGCCCCCAGACGACGTAGTTCCCCGTCTCCGTGGTCAGCGCATAGACATCGCCGACCCCATCCGGCTGGATCGACAGCACCTTCTCACGACCCTTGATGAAGTTGGAGCGGTAGCAGCCCTCGATCAGCCGTTCGCGCCACTTGGTCGGCTGCGCGATGTGCAGGAACCGCTGCACCGTCTCGCAACCGTCGCCCTGCAGAATGCGGTAGGTCCGATAACCGTAGCAGGGCGCATCCTTATTCGGCTTGCGCTCATCCTCGCGAACCGAGAACTCGAAGCCGAATTTCGTCAGCACGCGCTCCAACTTCTCGCAGTTCGGCAGGTTACGACCGGCGCCCTGGTAGAGGCTGATCGCATTGGAGGGCTTGAACCCGTTCCGCTGCTGGCAGGACGAGACCGAACCCTCGCCGTCGAAGAAGCCGCCGAGCCAACCGGCGTCGCGAGCGTCTTCGACCGACAGTTCGGGCAGACGCGCCGGGCAGACGCGGGCGAGCCGGCTGCGCGTCATCGCCGGCAGGTACATCTCTCGCCCCATCGATGTGCGGTCCTTGGTGAACCACCTGTGATCGGGCGTGCAACGGATCGTCTCGCCACTGTCGAGGATCAGCTTGTTGATCGCCGCGCCCTCGTAGCGGTGCGTCTCCTTGACCTTGGACGGCGTCAGCTTGAAACGGCGCTGGCGTCCATCGCGCCGCTCACGCTTGTCGAACCCCATCACGACATCGCCGGCCTTCACCTCGCTGATCGGCTTCATCGTCAGGTCCGCCATCAGCACCGGCGCCTCGGCGGGCGTACAAGCGAACGGCCCCAGCGTCGCCTCCAGCGCCCTGACGGCCTTCTCAGGAAAGCGCTCCGGCCACAGGAGCTCGCCCTCGCGGGCCCTCGGGTCGCGCCAGCCGATGGACGTGATGAAGACGCGGTCGGGATCAAAATGCATGGGTAGCGCGAGTAAATCCCAGTCGCCGATGGATTGCTCCAGCACGTGGCCGGTGAGGTCGTTCTCGGCGAGCCGCTGCTGGATGATCACGTAGGCGCCGGCGTCGAGGTCGTTCAATCTCGTAGAGGCGGTCTGGTCCCACCACTCGATGACCTCCTCGATCTTCGCCTCCGAGAAGGCCTCGTTGGCGGCGTTGGCGTCGTCGATGACGAAGATGTTGCCGCCGAAGCCGGTGGCGGTGCCGGATATGGAGGTGACGAGGCGCTCTCCGCCCTGATCGTTCGCAAATCGGTGGGCGGTGTTCTCGTCGGTCAGCAGGCGGAACCGCTCCGACCAGTGCTGCTGATACCAGCTTGAGGCGATCAGCCGGCGGTTACGGAGCGAGAATCTGAGCGCAAGTTTCTCGGCGTAGCTGGCGTAGACGAACTGCGCGCCCGGGCCAGAGGTGGCCGAGTCGTGCGGCTGCGCCCAGGTCCAGGCGGGATAGCAGACGCTGCAGAGCGTGGAGTTGTGGACGGCGAAACCATCGGCGACGAAACTCTCGTCCTCATTCACCGTCAGGCAGACGCATTCAGCCTCGCCGACCGGCTCGTTCCTCTCCACCACGTCGCCGATCAGAGAACGATCGAAGTCGAACCGGCGGCGGCGCGCCGGTTCCAGCTTCACGCCCTTGCTGTGCGGGATCGTGATCCGCTCGGCGAAGCGCCAGCAGTTGTCCTGATCCGAGAGCGTCAGTCGCCAGGACGTGTAGGTTTCGCCCTGACGCTTGGTGCGGATATTGGCGACCTTGCGCTTGACGATGCTGTCAACGCCCAGACGTAGCAGCAGCGCCTGCATCTGACGGATAAACGTCTCATTGACGCTGTCGCAGCCGATGACGAGATCATCGCGCGCCGTCCCATCCCGCTTCGCGCCCTTGCTCGTCACATAGCCGTCGCAGGCCCAATAGGCCCCGACGAAGTTGGCGACCACCTCGTCCGAGCCGGCCAGCACCGATGGTGGGATGTGCTTCGAGTACGAGTCCATCCCCCACAGACCATGCTCAGTCAGGAACCGCCGCACCGGCCCGATCCCGCTCAGCGTTCCTTTGGGCGCGCCGCTGGTCAGGGTGATCCGCTGCAACAAACAGCCCGTCAGCTTCATTCGGTAGGTCTGCAGGGACGGGACGAAGCCAGCCGCGCGGATGCAGACATCAATGTCCGCCGCCTCAATGTCGTCAGACACCGTGATGTTCGCCGTCCCCCGGCAACATCCATCGCCCACCAAGTAGCCGAGTAACCGGGCCCGCTCAGCCGACAGTGTCGCGCAACCGATGCCCGGCTCTAGGTTCGGGACGATGCCGATCACATCGTCTAGCGCGAGGTCGCCCAATTCGCGCCAACCCTGCGGGGTCAGGAACGGATGGTCCGGCGCCGCCGTCACCTGCCGTCCCCGCCGCGTCGTCAGCCGATTGACCGCCAATACCCCCTGCCGATGCACCTCTCGGACCTGCCTAAACCGCCCGCGGTGCGTCAGCACGTAGTCGCCAACCTCCACATCACCCAGCCGCACCAACCCACGCATCGTTGTCACCAACGCCGTCGCGCTGACTGGCTTACCGGAACGCGGTGGAATGTTGATGATCAGCCGCTTGATGTCGCCGTCGGCGACCGCCTCCAGATGCTCGCAGATCGCCTGGATCGGCCAGCCGGGGCGGAAGGGGGCGGGGTCGATGTGCCTCCAGGCGGTCCGCGTGAAGGCGTATAAGCTCTCCTCGCAGTCGTAGCGCTCGAAGTAGGCGCGCTGGTCGGCGGGATCGAACGTGAGCCCGTCGAAGTCGATCAGGGGCCGTAAGTTGCCCATCCGCAAACTCTGGCCGCTCTTTGTCGCCGCCATGATCCTGGCCGGGGTGGTTATCGGCGCTTGGTTCGTTCCGCGCTAGGGCTGCACTTCCACCTGCCAGGGCGCCCCGCTCTCCAGCGCCTCGGCGATGCGCTCCAGCGCCGAAGCGATGCGACCGCCCGTCTCGCGCAGATCGGCCAGATGCGCGGCGATCTCGTCGAGGTTCTCAAGACCATCGACGGCAAGCTGCGCGATGGTCTGGTCGCGCGAGACCTCGTCTTTGGTTCTGATCGACTTGAAGATGAGGTCGAGTTGATGGCTGTACCAGCCTGGGACGCCTCTGGGTTCAGGCCTCATGTCTCTCCTCCTCGGCGTCCTTCCATTCGCGCCAACTCAGTTCGCTCCTGGGCGGCGGCGGGTGGTCGGCGCGCCACTTCGCTCTTCCCTGGGCGTATTCGGCCTGCCGGGCGCGGGCCCAGGCCAGGAAGTCGGCGAGCTCGCCGCAGGCTTGATCAGTCGGTTTGGTCAGGGTGGCGCTCCATGCGGTAGATATCCGGCCAGCCGGCGCCCTCCGGGCCCAGCCGGCCGAGCCGGTAATGGACGCCGTCGAGGCGGAATGAGGCGCGGTTCTTCAACCACTCGCAGGTGTCGGCGTCGAATCTCTGGCCGTTCCTGGCCGCCGAATGCCAGACCACGAGGTCGGGGTTCGGCAGATAGGTCCGCTGCAGATGGCCGCCGCGGCTGAGGAAGCGTCGCAGGCGCTGGTAGTCGAGGCGGAAGGCGTCAGCCATCGGGGCGGTTGGGGTTTTCAGCCTCATAAGCCTGCATGGCTTCGATCTCCTCGTCGATGGCGCGCCGCTGGGCGCGCGCGTTCTCGACCACCCAGTCGTCCACCGCCTCGACCTGGGCGCGGATGTTGGCGATCCACTTCAGGTGCGCGTCCGCCTGGGCGCGGATCATCAGGCTCTGCGTCTCCATGGTCGCGAGCGTGCGCAAGGCCTCGG
>Ga0126371_10002590_pt1 | contig 15584 bp, 10 predicted proteins | sample PanSoiMetaPlot_4_FD_110145 | JGI IMG/M metagenome (GOLD analysis project Ga0126371, IMG submission 110145) | Tropical forest soil microbial communities from Panama - MetaG Plot_4 | ecosystem: Environmental > Terrestrial > Soil > Tropical forest > Bulk soil | place: Panama | collected 2016-02-17 | reverse complement strand
TTGGGCGCGCTGCCGACCGGCCAGATGTGGAAATGGCCGGACTCGAGTGCCGATATCGCTCCCATGAACACGATCACGATGAGTCCGACGAGGAAGAACGCGCGCACGGTCGGCGGCATGCCGCGGCTTTGCGGGATCTCGTATTGCGAACCGTCGAGGCTCTCGTCACTCATTCAGGTCTCAGCCTTTCGTCGGGCCCGCGATGCCTGGGAAGATCCCGAACGCGACAAAGATGACGCTGACGCATCCGAGCGCGAGCAGCGCGAGCATTATCTTGGTGACGTGATCGTCGAGGCCTTTTTTCGGCCATTCGGCGACGAGCGACTGGAGCGCCGAGAGCCCGACGACGACAGCCCCGACGAATGCGATCACGCGAAGGATGACGTCGATGTCCATCGTCTACTTCCACACGTAGAGCAGCGAGAAGAGCGCGACCCAGATGACGTCGACGAAGTGCCAGTACAGAGCGCCTGCGGTCAGGCCGAAGTAGCGCTGCTGCGTGTAGACGCCCTTTTGCGCTTGGATGAGGACGGTGATGAGGTAGATGACGCCGATGAAGACGTGGAATCCGTGGAGTCCCGTGAGCGTGAAGAACGATGCGCCGTAGATGCTCGACGGCCAGGTCGTGCCGGCGTGGAGCAAGTTGAAGTATTCGAACGCTTGGCCGCTGAGGAATCCGATGCCGAGGATGATCGTCGCGATCATGAAGCCGACGAACTTGCGCTTGTCGCCGTGCTTGAAGAATTCCATCGCATAATGCATCGTCGCGCCGCTGCCGAACAGGACGATCGAGTTGACGCCGGCCATGTAGAGCGCGGCGGGCTCGATGCCCGGCGGCGGCCATGCCATCACCGTGCTGCGCAGGTAGATGTAGCCGTAGATGAACGACGAGAATACGATGACGTCGCTGATGAGGAAGAACAGGAACCCCAGCAGCCGCTGGTCCCGGACTTCTTGATATGTCGCGTCGTCGACGGTTATCGCGTGCGTCGCCATTAAGCTGCGTAAGTCCTCATACGAGCGGCATGTAGCTGAGGTCGCCTTTTATCTCTCGATACGGCAGTGGCTTGCCGTAGTCGTATGGACCCGAGAGCACGACGGGGATGTCTTCGAAGTTGTAGTACGGCGGCGGCGACGGGATCATCCACTCGAGCGTCCGCGCGCCCCATGGATTTTGACCGGCCTCGCGACCCGAGATCGTGCTCTTGATCGCGTTGTATGCGAAGACGAGCATCGAAGCGCCGAGCACGAACGCCGAGATCGTTATGAAGAGGTTCGTGTCTTGATACTGCGGATCGTACGTGCTGACGCGCCGCGGCATCCCTTCCAGGCCGATCCAGTGCATCGGCAAGAACGTCGCGTTGAAGCTGACGAACATGAGCCAGAAATGGATCTTGCCGAGCGTCTCGTCGAGCATGCGGCCGGTCATCTTCGGCCACCAGTAATACAGGCCCGCGAATATGCCGAAGACGCTGCCGCCGAAAAGCACGTAGTGCAAGTGCGCGACGACGAAGTACGTCGCGTGCTCGTGGACGTCCGCCGGCACCGACGCGAGCATGATGCCAGTGATGCCGCCGAACGTGAACGTCGAGAGGAAGCCGAGCACGAAGTAGAGCGGCGTCGTCAGGCGTATGTTGCCGCCCCACAGAGTCGCGACCCAGCTGAAGATCTTCACGCCCGTCGGGATGCCGACGATCATCGTCATGATCATGAACGGAAGCTGCACCCACGGCGCAAGACCGCTCGTGAACATGTGGTGCGCCCAGACGGCGAACGAGACGAGTCCGATCGCCACCGAAGAATAGGCGATCGCCTTGTAGCCGAAGATCGGTCTGCGGCAGAACGTCGGCAAGATCTCGGAGACGATGCCGAACGCCGGCAGGATCATGATGTAGACAGCAGGATGCGAGTAGAACCAGAAGATGTGCTGCCAGAGCACCGGGCTGCCGCCCTTCGCCGGATCGTAGAACGGCACGCCGAACGTCCGCTCGATGAGCAGACCGAGGAGCGCGGCCGAGAGATTCGCGGTCGCGATGAACGATAAGAACGCGGTCACCGCGGTCGCCCAGACGAACAGCGGCATGCGCGTCCACGTCATTCCAGGCGCGCGCATCTTGATAATGGTGACGAGGAAGTTCAGACCCGTTATCGTGCTCGACACGCCGATCAAGAAGATCGCCATGCACCACATGCTCGTGCCGAACGACTGCTGCAGGCTGATCGGCGGATACTCGGTCCAGCCCGCTTCGGGCGCGCCCCAGATGAAGCTTCCGAACAACAAGATGCCTGCCGGCGGGAACAGCCAGAAGCTAAACATGTTGAGCCACGGGAACGCGACGTCGCGCGCGCCGATCTGGAGCGGCATGATGAGATTGCCGAACGCGCCCGTGAGGATCGGAATGATGACGAGCCACACCATCGCGGAGCCGTGGACGCTGTACGCTTCGTTGTAGGTCTGCGGGCTGAGCAGCGTGTTGTTCGCCGACGCGAGCTGCGCGCGCATCATCTCTGCGAGCAGGCCGGCTAGGACGAAGAACAGCCCGCTCGTGATGAAATACTGGACGGCGATGACCTTGTGGTCTTGGCTGAAGATGTACTTCTTGATGAACGTGTCGGGCGGCGGGTGGATGTGCCCGTGAGGGACGTGGGCAGTTCCGACTGCAGCTTGCATGTTTTCTCCCGGCCCTATTTCAACGTCTTCAGGTACGCGACGAGATCGGCGATGTCTTTCGCGCTGATCCCGTTCATCTGCTCGTTCGGCATCTGACCGTACGAACCGGTCAGGCCGTGCTCGAGGATCTCGGCGACATCGGCGGGCGTCGGCGGCTTGCCGCTGAGCAGTTCCGGATGCGCGGGATCATTGAAGAGATTCGCGAGTCCTGGACCGACCTTCCGCTGATCGAACGGCGCTGCGTTGTGACATGTCGTGCAGTGCGATTGGAACAGCGCCTGACCAGCCGCGGCATCGCCCGACGCGAGCACGGCCGCCGTCACTTCGGTCGGCTGATGCGCTTGCTTCGTCTTCTCCCCGGCATACCAAGCGTCGAAATCGTTTTGCGATTGGACGTAGACGAAGCGATCGCGCATCCCCGAATGACCGACGCCGCAGAACTCCGTGCACACGATCTCGTATTTCCCGATCTCCGTCGGGGTGAACGTCATCGGCACCACCATGCCCGGGATCATGTCCTGCTTCATCCGGAAGGCGGGCACCCAGAACGAATGGATGACGTCGGTCGACGTCACGTCGATCGTCACCGGCACGTTGATCGGGAGGTGGAGCTCATCGGGCACGGGGTCGCGCAGACCTGGATACCGGAATGCCCACGAGAACTGATGGCCGATCGCTTCGATCGTCACGCTGTTCGTCTTAGCACTGGCCGCCGTGTAATAGGTAGGGATGAGCAAGTAGCTGAGGATGCCGAGCACGAGCATGAGCGCCGAGGGGATCGCCGTCCACCAGAACTCGAGCGCCTTGTGATCGTGGATCGAGGAGCCGGGCTCATCGATCGGCTGGCCCTTCCGGTTGCGATAGCGCACCGTGAAATAGAGCATGTAGCCGTTGACGTAGACGAGGATCGGTACGCTGAAGAACGCCATGAACTTGAAGAGCCAGTCGATCTGGACGGCGATGCCGGCCGCTTCAGGGACGTAGTTCTGGATGGGGAAGATGACGACGCCCCACATCCCGAGCGCGCTGATAACGCCCATGACGATGGTCGCTCGCCAAAAGCCCGCGTCGAGCTTGTGCTCTTCGTGCCCCATGCTCACGTTTTTTTTGCTCCCGCGCGCAGGTCTACAACGACCCGACGCTTGCATCCTCGCGCGAAATGCCGCTTATGTAGCGCACCACAAGTAGCGGTCGAGCTTTAGCTCGACCGATTGAGCCTTGCCGAAGGTGGGAATCGAACCCACATGAGGGGTTACCTCGCGCGATTTTGAGTCGCGTGCGTCTGCCAGTTCCGCCACTTCGGCGACCTGATGACCTTTAGACGAGATTGGAGCGGTCGACCTTTATGGTCGACCGCAGACGAGCTAGCGGAGACGATCGCGCGCATGATGACCGCGGCGGTCGACCATAAAGGTCGACCGCTCCATTTTCTCTCCGCGTTGGTCGCGTCCTATTTCGACAGGTGCGAGACGACCCAATCGACCCAGCGTTTGTAGACGCCTTCTGCGCCGACCGGATCGCCCGGGAAGTGCGTGTTGCGCGGATATGCGTAGAACTGTACGTCGACGCCTTGGTCGCGAAGCGCTGTGTACCACAGATACGAGTTGTAGATCGGCACGTTCGGATCGCCGACGTCGCCCATGATGAGAGTCGGCGCCTTCACGTTCTGCACCGACGCGATCGGCGACTGATCGCGCCAGATATCCCAGCCGTTATTCGTCCACGGGCTGCTCGTCCGGCCGAAGAAATCGGCGTCGCCCTTCTGATAGAACGCGATCGTGTAGTCGGCGACCCAACTCGTCAGCGCCGCACCGGCCATCGCGCACTTCCATACGTCGTAATGGCTCTCGAGCCAAGTCGTCATGTATCCGCCGTACGACCAGCCGGTCACGCACATGCGCGATGTATCGATAACGCCGGACTTGTCGAGCACCGCAACGCCTGCCATGACGTCTTTGCCGGGTCCGTCGCCCGTATCTCTATAGATCGCGTGCTGGTAGGCGTCGCCCAGATTCGTGCTGCCGCGATAGTTCGGCTCGAACACGACGATGCCGTGCGCCGCGATGAGCTGCGCGAGCGAACCGAAGCCGAGCTGCGACGCACCTTGCGGCCCGCCGTGGACTTCGAGGGCGAGCGGGTAGCGGCGACCGGCGACGTAGCCGGGCGGCAACGTGACGATGCCGTCTTCCTTGTATCCGCCGGGTCCGGTCCAACGGACTTCGGTCATTTGACCCAGTTGAAATTTCAAAATCGACACGTTGTACCGCGTGAGCCGGCGGGCAGCCGCACTCGGCGACGACGCATAGTAGATCTCGCTGGGTTCATCGACCGAACTGCCGACAAACGCGACGGCGCCGTTCGGTCCGACCGTCGCGTCACCGACGAAATCTAGGCCGGCCCCAAGATCGTACTTGCTCGCGCTTCCTCGCAGCGGCGCGTACCACAGATCGTTAAGCGGTCCGTTCTCGTCTGAGTAGACGAGCGCAGATCCGTCGGGAGTCCATGCGAAAAAGTCGACGGCGTGATCTTGGCCGCCGATGACGCGCCCCGGTCCTCCCGAAGACGTCGTGACCGTCAAGTACGGATTGCTGTTGAACGCGCCGTGCGGGAACCAGCTGGCCGCAAGCGCATCCCCGCGGGGCGAGAACAGTGGAGCGGTTGAGAACGGCCGCTGAGCTGGCAGATCGCGAACCGTACCTGTCTTCGCATCGACGAGCGCAACGATCGAGTCGTCGCTGTCGCCCAACACCGCATTTGGCAGCTTCTGGATCGCGATCGTCTTGCCATCGGCCGACCACGACAGCGCCGCGGCCGGTCCACCTTGCGAAGTCGAGAGGCTCCATGAGCCCGACGTCAGCCGATGCGGCGCTCCGCCGCTCGCGCTGACCGTCCATACATGCGACGGCGTCGGAGCTGCGGTCTGCTTGTAATCGAGATCGCCGACGTCGAACGTGTCGAAATGCGCATCGAGCTGCTTCTTGTTCTTCGGCGTGTCTTGCGTGACGAACGCGAACGCTTTGCCATCCGGCCGCCACGTGAACTCATCGACGCCGTTGTCGACCTTCGTCGCCTGGAGCGCGTCGCCGCCGCTGAGCGGCATGACGAAGATCTGCGACTGCGTGTTGTCGGACGGGCCCGCGTCCGCGATGAACGCAAGCCGGTCGCCGGTCGGTGACCAGCGCGGCGAATCGACGCCCGTGCGATCGTACGTCAGCGGCCGGATCGCACCGGACGCGATGTCGAGCAGCATGAGCTGCGAATGCCGTTCGTCTTTGACGAAGTCAGAGGTCGATTTCAAGAAGGCGATACGTTTGCCGTCCGGCGATATCTGCGGCTGGGAAACGCCGACGAGCGTGCGCAGCGCGGCTTGGTCGAGCAGACGCGCCTGGGCGGCGGCCGGCATGATCGCGGCGAGCACGACAGCCGCGATGGCGGTTAACGTGATTACGTTGCGTCTCATTTGAGGTGATCCTCGAACCAGCCGATCCACACTTTCAAGATCGCTTCCCTCCCCGCTGGATCCGATGGGAAGTGCCCGTAGCGCGGCGCGGCGACGAACCGTGTATCGACGTGATTGTCTTTGAGCGCGTGGTAGAACTCGTACGCCTGCGGTGTCGGCACGCGATAGTCGCCCGTGTCGGAGAGGACGAGCGTCGGCGTCGTCACGTCGCGCGCGTACGTGATCGGCGACTCGAACAGGTATTCCGCGCGATACTTCGGATCGAACGGAGAACCGCCGAGGAGCGCGGTGCTAAGACCCTGGACGTCGCTGAGCGCATACTCGTCGACGAAGTTCGTCACGGCCGCCCCTGCGACGGCTGCCTTCCATATATGTGAGTGCCCGACGAGCCAGGTCGTCGCGAGGCCGCCGCCGGACCAGCCCGAAACGGCGATGCGTGTCGTGTCGATGAAGCCGAGTTTTTCGACCGCGGCGACACCCTCGAGGTTATCCTTGCCGGGTCCGCTCGAGACGTGACCGACGATCGCTTGAGTGAACGCGTCGCCGAGATTGTCGCTGCCGCGATAGTTCGGCTCGAAGACGACCCAGCCGTGTGCTGCCGCGATCTGCTGCAGGCCGACGTAATCATCGAACGTTTCCGTCGACGTGGCGATCGGCCCGCCGTGGATCATGAGCACGAGCGGATACTTCTTCGACGGATCGAAATTCGGCGGATACGTGAGAACGCCGTCTTCGGCAAAACCGTCCGAGCTCGTCCACGTCACCGGCGCGACTTTTCCGAGATCGAGACTTGCGATCGCGTGATTGAAGTCCGTCAGACGTTTCACGGCGGTCGAGTGCGGCGCGATGTAGTACAGTTCTGACGGCCTCGTGCCCGTCTCGCCCGTCACCGCGATTCCGCCATCTCTCCCGATCGTCGCGCCGTCGACGCTGACGCCGCCGAGGTCGATCCGTGTCGCCGACGCGGCGAGCGGCTGGATCCAAAGCGCCGCTTGCGTATGGTCGTTGCCGACGAGCAAGAGTGCTTTGCCGTCAGGCGTCCACGCAGCCGGGAAGACGTTGCGATCGAGTGCCGCGCTCACGTTGGTCGCGGACGGACTCGTCACCGACGACACCGCCGCTTCGGTCTGCAGATACGGCGTGCCGTGGATCGCGATGTTGAACGCGACGGTCTGCCCGTCCGGTGAGAAGATCGGGTTAGCGCTCCACCCAGGGTTCGCGCCGAACGGCCGCACTTTTCCGGTCGCGACGTCGACGAACGCGACGGTTCCCTTGTCGAAGTCCGCGCTCACGGTGTCCGGCACCATGTCGAACGCGATCGTCTTGCCATCCGACGACCAGTCGATGTTGCCGGCGAACTGGCCTTCCGGCAGGCTCCACGTACCCGAGGTGAGCCGCTTGTCCGCGCCGCCCTCGGCAGACGCGATCCAGATGTGCGCGGGCTGGGCGACATGGCGCATGAGAAAGTCGTTGTCAGTGACGCGGAACGGGTTGTCGTACTTCGCCGTGCCTGTCGACTTCGGCGCTTGATCCGCCGCGAAGTACGCGATGCGCTTGCCGTCCGGGCTCCACACGAAGCCCTGCACGTCGGTCTTCGACGATGTCGCGGCGACCGGGTCGCCGCCGTTCATCGGCATGACGTAGACCTCGTCGGTCGCGTCGTCACCCGTACCGTTTGCTGCGATGAACGCGATGCGATCGCCCGCCGGCGACCACTGAGGCGAGTTCACGTCGTCGCGTCCCTGGGTGAGCGCGCGCTGCGCCCCGGTCGCGATGTCGACGAGCATGAGCTGATTGACGAACATGTCCTTATCGAAGTCCGCCCTGCTGATGACGACGGCGATCGACTTGCCGTCGGGCGAGATCGTGGGCGAGTAGACGCCGACTTCGGAGCGCAGATCGGGAAAATCGATAGTTCGCGCCGCGCCCGGGTGCGCCCACACGCACGCGAGTACGACCCCGAGCGCTAGCGCAGATGACCTGCGTACCATGCGATCCATCTCTTGAGAATCTCCTCGCCGCGGACGGGGTCGCGCGGGAAATGAGCGTGTGCTGGAAAGATGACGTATTGCACTTCGACGCCTTCGTCGTGAAGCGCGTGATAGAACGCGTACACTTCGGGTGTTGGAACGCGATAGTCGCCGGTGTCGGACATGAGCAGCGTCGGCGTTCGGACGTTTGCGACGGCGCTGATCGACGACTCGTCGGCGTAGAGCTTGCGGCCTGCGGTGCTCCACGGCCCGGTTTCCCCAGCGATGGCGCGCTCGTAGTAAAGCGCGTCGGAAAGGTTGTCTTCGGCTGTCCAATCCGTGACGGGCGCGCCCGCCATCGCGGCCTTCCATATCGTGTAGTGCGTGATGAGCCACGACGTCAGACAACCGCCTTCGGACCAGCCGCCGACGAAGATACGATTCGGGTCGACCATGCCGGTCTTTTCGAGCGCGTGGACACCGGCGACGATGTCGCGACCCGGACCGGCGCCGAGATCGCCGATCGTCGCTTCCATGTAGCGTGCGCCGAGGCCGTCGCTACCGCGATAGTTCGGCTCGAACACCATCCAGCCGCGCGACGCGAAGACTTGCGCGAGCCCGCCGTAGCTCGAGTCGAAGCTGAGTATCGATTCCGCCGTCGGACCGCCGTGGATAAGCACGACGAGCGGCGGCTTCGCGTCTGCATTGACGCTCTTCGGCGGCATCGTGAGGATGCCGTCCTCGTTGAAACCTTCGTTTGACCACGTGAACGGTTTCACCGCGCCGAGGTCGAGCGATGCGATGCCCTTGTTGAAGTCCGTCAGGCGGCGCGGCTGCTTGTCATTTGGTCCGAGGACGTAGACCTCCGCCGGCCGCGTCGCCTCGGACCCGAGGATCGCGAGCACACCCGTCTTGCTCATCGTGCCGTCGAACAACGAGATGTCGCCGAGCGGCGCCTTCTTGACCACGCCATCGCTGTCGATCGCCCACAGGCTCGAGCGGACGCCGTCGTCGCCGGCGACGAGCAGCGCGCGATCGTCGGGTGTCCAGAGCAGCGGCGAGACCTCGCGGTCGATCGTCGCCGTCCAAGACTTACCGAGTCCGCCGCCGGCGGGCGAAACGAATGCCTGACTCTCGTGCGCGACCGTGCCGCCCGGTTCGAAGCCGTAGGCGATGCGCTTGCCGTCGGGCGAATACATCGGACCGGCTTCAAGTTTCGCCCGCCCGGTGAGTGCGCGCGCGGCGCCGGATTTCGCGTCAAACACTTCGATAGTCGTCTGATCGGCATCGCCCGAGTAGAGAGAGTGCTGCACAGAAGCTGCGATCGAAGCGCCGTCGGGCGACCAGGAGAGCTGCGATATCTGCCACGATCTTTTGGTCAGACGCTTCGCGCTGCCGCCGGCCGCAGGGATCGTGTAGAGTTGTGAGCTTACCGGCACCGACGTCGCGGTGTAGTCATTGTCGCCGACTTCGAACGCGTCGAGATGCGCATCGATCTGCTTCTTGTTCGGCGCATCGTCATCCGCGACGAATCCGATCGCCTTGCTGTCCGGTCGCCATGCGAACTCATCGACGCCGTTCTTCGCTTTCGTGATCGCCTGCGCATCGCCGCCGGCCATCGGCATGACCCATATTTGGACCTGTGCATCATCGCCTGAGCCCGCCAGTGCCAAAAACGCGATGCTCTTGCCGTCCGGCGACCAGCGGACGTTGCTGATGTTCTTGCGATCGTACGTCAGCGGCCGCATCGCGCCGCTCTCGACGTCGACGAGCATGAGCTCGTTGTCGCGTTGATCCTTGACGTAGTTCTTACGCGTCGTGACGACGGCGATCTTCGACCCGTCGGGTGAGATCTCTGGCGTGCCGACCCCGACGATCGCGCGAAGATCGGAAAGTTCGATCGTCCGCGCCGACGCTTGCGTGACCCCAAAGTATTGTGCGGTTGCGAACGCGGCGCAGAGCGCGACGACGGCGAAGGCGGCGCGCTTCATGATCCGCCTCCTGCGCTCGCTGATGAGCTTTGCCCGAAGTGGTCGGCGATCCAAGAGATCCAGCGTTGGTAGACGTCGTCGCGCCGCACAGGATCACCGGGGCTGTGACCATATACCGGATACGCCCAGAAATCGACGGGCACGCCGTTCTCTTTCAGCGCATGGTACATCTCGTACGATTGTGTGATCGGCACGCGGGTGTCGCCGACGTCGCTCATGATGAGCGTCGGCGCCTTGATCTTGCTCGCATACGTGAGCGGGGACTGTGCGAGGTACGCCGCCATCGATCCATGCGTCCACGGCGAGGATAGATCCGGGAATCCGTAGCGCACGCCGACGTTGTTATCGGACAACGCGTATTCGTCGACAAGGTTGTTCACTGCGGCGCCCGCGACGGCTACCTTCCAGATCGAGTAGTGGCCTTCGAGCCACGACGTCATGTAGCCGCCGTACGACCAGCCGGATACGGCGATCTTCGATTCGTCGACGATGCCCAGCTTCTCGACGGCATCGACGCCTGCCATGACGTCACGGCCCGGGCCATCGCCCGCATCGTTGAAGATCGCGCGCCAATACGCGTTGCCGAGGTCGTCGCTGCCCCGATAGTTCGGCGAGAAGACGAGCCAGCCGCGAGCTGCGAGCAGCTGCGTCAACGGACCGAACGACGTGATCGATGCGCTGTTCGGACCGCCGTGGATGTTGAGGACGAGCGGATACTTCTTCGCCGCGACAAAGCCGGGCGGATACGTGAGCACGCCGTCTTCTTGAAAACCGTCCGGGCCTTGCCACTGGATGGCGGACATCCGGCCGTAGTCGATCGCATCGTCTGGAGCGTTGACATCCGTCAGCCGCTTCGGCGTCGAGGTCGGTGAAGCCATGTACCAAAGCTCGGTCGGATCATTCTGCTTCGACCCGGTGAACGCGATCGCTCCATCGCGGCCGACATCGGCGTCGAGCCAAAACGCTTGAGAGGGCTGGACATCGCCGGTGGCGATACGCGTCGCCGTTCCGGAAAGCGGCTGTATCCACATCGCCGCATCGGTGCCGTCGTGCGCTGCGACGAGGAGCGCTTTGCTCCCCGGCATCCAGATCGCGCGGACGATATGGCGGTCGAGCGCCTTCGTCGCCTCGACGCCGTCACCGCCTGCCGCCGGTGCGACCCATATCGACTGGATATTCAGCGGGTCGCCGTCGTGCGGATAGTCGTAAGCGATACTCGTGCCGTCCGGCGAGTATTCGGGAAAGCCTTCCCACATCGTATGTGAGGACAGCTTGCGAGCCGCACCGGTCTTCGCGTCGACGATCTCGATGGTCGAACGGTCGTTGTCACCGTAGACCGGGCTTTCGAGCCTGGTTATTGTGATGTGCGAGCCGTCCGGCGACCACGATAGCGGCGAGCCGGGCGGTCCCGGCGGCTCCGACGCGGGAACGCTCCACGAACCCGACGTGAGCCGGTGATCCGAGCTGCCGTCGCTATTCACTAGCCAAAGATGCGACGGTACGGACGCGGACCGGTCGAGATACGCGTTATCGGTCACGACGAATTCATCCCGGTGGTCTTTGATCGCCGGCGCGTTCGGCTGCGAGTCCGGTGACACGTAGGCGATCTGCGCACCGTCAGGGCGCCACGCGAACTGCTCGACGCCGTTTTTCGCATGCGTCACTTGCAGTGCGTCACCACCGTCGAGCGGCATGACCCAGACCTGCTCTTCTTCATCCGGCGGGTCGCCTGCGAGCGAGACGAACGCGAGCTTGTCACCCGATGGCGACCATCGCGGCGAACCGACGCCATCCCGCCCGTCCGTCACCGTCCGGCTCGCTCCGGTCGCGACGTCGACGAGCATGATGTCCGTCCGGTACGTATCTTTGTCGTAGTCGGCGTGCGCCCCAACGACGGCGATCTGTTTGCCGTCCGGGCTTATCTGCGGATCAAAAATACCGACGAGCGACCGCATCGCCGCTTCATCGAACGTTTTCGCCGAGGCCGTTGCCGGAAGCACGCTCAAGAGCAGTATGAAAAGGCACGATTTCAGTCGCATCTGGACCTTCCGTCAGAACCACGCGAGCTTCGGACGAAGGTCCGACGATTCCCACGTGCGCCGCGACAAATCGGCGTCACGCGCTTTTCATGACCGCTTGACTCAACCGAGTTCGCGCCTCGGAGCCGGAAGCGCGGCGGAAACCGCGGCGCAACCCACGCACAGCGCCGCCCCGACAGCGAACGCCTCGCGGAACTCGACGCCTGTCGCACCGCTCCCATAGTGGAGAAACGCCGAGATGAGCGCCGGCGCGGTGATCGATCCGGACGTCGCGAGCATGAGGGCAAGACCGCTCGCTCCGCCTACTTGTGCGGCGCTCACGTAGTCCAGCAGTAGCGCGTTCGGCGGCGCCGATGCGACTCCCAGACCAAGTCCGCCGACGATCATCGATGCGACGGCCGCGGGCACAGAGTTCAATGAAGCGAGAGCGACAAGCCCGACGCCCGTGCAGATAAGGCCCAAGATCAGCGGGACCTTCGCAGCCGTCCGGCGCGTCGCTTTTCCGCCGATGATGGCCCCGGCCACGTACGCGGCCGCGAGCCCAAAGAGCGCAAGTCCGCTTTGCGCTTCGTTGACGCCGAATGCGGCGATGAGGTACGTCGCCGAGTAGATCGTGAGCGTGAAACTCGGCAGGCCGAACGCCAAAGCGACCGCGTAGATGAGCGCCGGCCCTTTTCCGCGGAAAAGCGCCGGATCGAAGAGCGGCGATCGTGCTCGCGGCTCCCAGATGCACAAGACGACGACGCTGATGGCCGCGCCCGCGAGGCCAGCGACCGCCGTCGCACCGGACGTGGTCGCAGCGACCATCAGTGATGCCGTGAAGACGGCGACGAGGATGATGCCAGGGTAATCGAATCCGTTATGCGCTTTGTTCGCGAGAGCGTCTTCATCGGGTGTGATTCCTGACGCCGCAGCGAGCGTGATGAGCGCAAGAACGACATTCACCCAGAACACGAGATGCCAGGGAAACGAAGCGAGCTCGCGCGCCAATCCGGCACCGAGGTTCGCGTTCACGCTCAACCACAACGCACCACCCACGATCGCGCCGCCGGCGAGCGCGCCTCCCATCGTACCGAGACCGTACATGCCGTAGACCGAACCGAGCACGCTGCCTCGTTCTGCCGGAGCGAAACGATCCGCGACGATCGCCGTGACTACCGGCTGGATGCCGCCGGCACCGAGCGCTTGGACGATGCGTCCGGCGACGAGCATCCACAGCGTCGTCGAAAGCGCGCAAATCGTCGATCCGAGGCCGAACAGGAAGATGCACATGACGAGTACGCGTTTGCGCCCGCGGATGTCGGAGAGACGACCCATGACCGGTTGCGCGACGAGCGATCCGGTCGCGTACGTCGCGACGATCCATCCGATCTCTGCGAGGCCCGCACCGAGCGAACGCGCGATGCCGGCCAGCAGCGGGCCGAACATCGTCAGGGGCAACGCCCGCATGAAGATCGCGAGGAGCAGCGGCGCAAGCAGCCGGCGCTTCTCGCGATCGACCACTACGATCCCGAAACGCCGTGCCCGAACCGGTCGATCGCCATCGCGACGAACAGCAAGGCGAGATAGAGCATGGAAAAACGGTACATGAGTCCTTCGCTCTTCGGCGATCCGGTCCGCACGACCCAGATCGCGAACGCGAAGAATGCGACGTCCAAGAGGATCGCACTCGCGAGATAGACGACGCCCATGAGGTGAAGTGGAACGAAGACGAGCGTCAATGCGGCGAGCACGATCGTGTAGACGAGGATCTGACGCTTCGTCACATCGTCGCCGTAGACGGCGGGGAGCATCGGGATGCCGACGCGCCGGTACTCTTCCTTCTTCAGTAGTGCGAGCGCCCAGAAATGGGGCGGCGTCCAGACGAAGATGACCGCGAACAGCAGCAGCGCGGTGATCCCGATGTGGTTCGTCACGGCGGCCCAGCCGACGAGCGGCGGCACCGAGCCCGCGGCCCCTCCGATGACGATGTTCTGCGGTGTCGTGCGCTTCAGCCATACGGTATAGATGAAGACGTAGTAGAGGATGCCTGCGATCGACAGCATCGCGGCGAGCAGGTTGACAGTGAGGGCGAGTTCGACGAACGCCAGAATGCCGAGCACGATGCCGAACGCGAGCGCATGTCTCGGTTCGACCCGTCCGCTCGGGATCGGACGCGTCTTCGTGCGTTTCATCTGGGCATCGATGTCGCGATCGAAGTACATGTTGATCGCAGCAGAGGATGCGCTCGCGAGCGCACCGCCGAGCAGCGTCAAAAGCGCTAGCCGCCACGACGGAACGCCGCCGGCGGCCATCATCATCGCGGTGAACGTCGTGAACAGAAGCAGCGACATGACGCCGGGCTTTGTCAACCCGTAGTAGTCGACGATCTTGGTCTTGATCGCGCTCAGCATCTGGTTCACGCGAACGCTCTGCGCGGACGGAATGCGAAGTACGTCAGCATGACGAGTGAGGCGACCAGGAGCGCCGCGTTCGCTTCATGCCACGAACGGAGCACGGGCTCGAGCCCCGACATGACGGTTGCTGCGCCGAGCGCGCCTTGAAGGACGGCGAACGCGAGGGCGATCCATGAAGCGGTGCGCACGAATGGATCTAGCTCGCGCGCACGCATCGCTCCGATCCACGTGATGACGGCGGCAGCGATCGTGACGTACGCAGCATACCGATGCGCCATGTGGATCTGTTGAGCGGATGTGAGGGCGCCGCTCGCACCGCAAAGCGGAAGCGCGCTGCATGCGAGGCCGTCGTTCGATGCGGCCATCCAGCCGCCCGCGAAGACCGCGACGAACGCGAGCACAGTTGTGCCTAGCGCTAACCACCTGAACCGATCGCTCGGCGTTGCGGTTGGCGTGCTTGTCGGCTGCGCGTACGCGATGACCGTCACCATGAGCAGGCTGACAAACGTCGAGAAGCCGAGGACGAGATGAACGGCGACGCTTGGCGCGTCGTTCTGCAACACGATTGTGACCGCGCCGGCGATGACTTGCGCGACGATGAGTCCCAGTGACACCCACGAGGCTTTGAAGGCGGCGGGCGCTTCGGCACGCGCGAGCCAGGCTGCGAGGAACGTCGCGATGACGATGACGGTGAGCACTGCTGCGCCGACGCGATGGTAGTATTCGTACATCACCTTCGGATCGAGCGCCGGGAACCACGCACCGCGGCAGCGCGGCCAGTCCGGGCACGTCATGCCCGCACCGTTGATGCGGACGATCGCGCCCCAGACGACGAGCGCGAACGAAAAGATCGTCGACACGACGCCGACGCCACGAAGCAAGCCCAGACGAGGGGACATCCCTCGTGCTTGCGGCGCTTGGCGGATGAATCCTGTGCCAAATGAGTGGAGCTGTCGACGTTTATCGTCGACCGCCGCGGCCTCACATTGCGGACGGATCGTAGTAGGCCGAGCGCAGCTCGGCTTGTAGCGGTCGAGCTTTAGCTCGACCGTGCAGG
>Ga0126371_10002589_pt1 | contig 15587 bp, 18 predicted proteins | sample PanSoiMetaPlot_4_FD_110145 | JGI IMG/M metagenome (GOLD analysis project Ga0126371, IMG submission 110145) | Tropical forest soil microbial communities from Panama - MetaG Plot_4 | ecosystem: Environmental > Terrestrial > Soil > Tropical forest > Bulk soil | place: Panama | collected 2016-02-17 | reverse complement strand
CGTTCGCCTGGGTGATGCCGGTGTTGGTGCGGTTGGCGATGTTGTGCGCCGCCTGGCGCAGCGCGCGCGGAATGCCGAGCGCCTTGGTCAAGCCGGCGCTGATGAGCGCGCTTTCTCCCTTCTGGGTCCAGAAGTCGTCGCCCTGGACCGGCTGCGCGATCTGGCTTTGCACAATCGAGGAGGGGATCGGCCGCCGCAGGAACGTGCGCGCCGGCTGCAGCACCGCCGGCAACCGCGCGCCCAGCCCCAGCACATCGCCGAGCGCGCCGCCGCCGACAAAGCTGGCAATATTGCCGATAAGCTCGCCAGCCTCCCCCGGCCAGCCGCTCTCGACATCGCTCTGGTACTTCTGCAGCGGCTCGGGGATGGTCCCGCCCGCGTACTGGTAGATCGCCTCGGGAATGCCGATGACGCCCTGGCCCAAGCCCTTGACCAGCTGCCACGCCTCGCCCGGCGACAGCGACGGGGTCGGCCGCCCCTGCGGGTCGTTGGTCGGCGCTTCGGCGTCTGCCCGTTTATCGCCCGCAGGGGGCGTCCACTGTGTGTCGCCTGCAGGGGGCGCCCAAGCCATCAGCCGCCGCCTTTGGTGTAGGTGTTGCCGTCAGGCCCGATGTAGCGACCGCCCTTCGGTATATCGTCGTAGCCCTCGTTATTCGGCCCCACCTTGGGCAGGTTCCCGCCGCCGGTACTGGTCGGCGCAGCTCGCGCGGTCGGGAGCGCGCGCTGCAGGAGCGGCGGCATGGGCACGGTGCGCTGCTGGCCCTGCTGGTCGATGTAAGTGTTGCTCATGTTGCCGGTCGGCGGATCAAGCGTCCCGGCGACGATGTTGAGGCCGTCGTAAGCCTGCTGAATGTAGCCGGGCGGCAGCTTCTTCGTCGGGCCCTGGTTCTCGGGCAGCTGCGCCCAGGTCTGCAGGCCGGTGTCGATGGTGCCGATGGCCGCCTGGACGTCGGCCTGCACGGCGGCGCGGATCTGCCGCTTGGTCGAGGCCAGCGGCACGAGGTCCATCAGCGCCTTCGCCGTGGTGACGGGCGGAACGCCGCCCTGGCTGACCGCCGTCGATTCCAGCGCGAAGTTGCGCCAGGCCGAGCCGAGCGCGGCATATTCCGGGTCGCCGGTGACGCCGGTGGTGATGATCTGCTTCACCGCCGCCGCGAGCCGACTCTCCTCGGGATCGTCCTGCGGCAGATTGTTGGTCGCCTGCAGGACCGCCGAGATCGCCGCCATCAGCCGGTTCGAGCGGCCGAAGGATTGCGCATACTTGCCCTGACCGGCGAAGTCGTCGCGCATCCTGGCGTAGGTGTGGAACATCTCCGGGTTCCAGCTGGGGTCGGCCTGGCCGGCGAGGGTTCCCATGCGCTGCCAGAACGGTGTCATCCGGCCGCCGAGGCCGCCCGAGGTTGCGCCCGCGCTGGGGACGCCCATGCGGTAGGAGAGGAGGTTGTCGAGCGCGTCGGCCATCTGCGGGTGAACCCGGCGCACCGCGTTCAAGATCGCGTCGCGGCCCTGGACCGAGCCGGGGATCTGGTTCAGCTGCTGCTCCATCTGCGCCGCGCGCAGGCGGATCGCGTTCTGCTGATCCTTGGGGATGCCCGAGATGTCGGTGTCGCCCATCTCGAAGGCGGCGGCCACCGTGTCGATTGGGCTTCCGGCGTTGATGCCGGTGACCGGCACTTGCTGCGGCTGGCCGGGGACCGGCTGCGGCTGGCCGTCGTTCGGTCCCTCGGGCGCTGCGGTGCCCGGCCGGCCCGGCGGCTGCGGCTCGCGTACCGGCGCGGTCGGCCCGCCGCCCGCTCCTGTACCCGGTCCTTCAGGAGCTGCCGGCGCGGCGGCGCCGCCGCCCATTCCCACACCTTGACGTTCCCATTGGGTGAAGGGGTCAACCGGGGCCGCAGCGACCGGCGCCGCGCCTGCCGGCGCTCCCTCGGTCGGCGCGCTGACGCCGCCGCCCCAGGCCGCCGCGTTGCGTCGGTTCTCGGCTTCCTTCTCGGCTTCCTTCTCGTCGGCCTTGGTCGATGACGCCCTCGTCTTGTCGAGGTTCTGGAACATCATGTCGCGCTCGGCGGCGACGGCCTGCACCTGGCGCATGTCGCCCGACTGCACCGCGTTGAGGAGCTGCTGATCCTGGAACTTGGTCGCCAACTCCAAGAGCTGCTCTCTCGCGCCCTCGCTGTTCATGCCCTGCGCGCCGTACTGGCCGAAGATGCCGCGCAGGCCGACACTTTCGAGTTCGAGCCGGCTGACGTTCTCGTTGAGCGCGTCCTGCCAATAGGTTTTCTGATCCTTGGCCTGCTGCAGCTGGTTCTTGTTGCGCGCGTTCTGGTAGCCGGCATAAGCCGTGATCATCCCGAGGCCGCCGCCGCCGAGGAAACCAAGGCCGGCGAGAAGGAGGCCGGGAAGCATTCCCGCCATGATCCCGCCGACATCGTGCGCGGCCGGCATCCGCCCCGGCGTCCAATCCGGCTCGCTGCGCGTTCCCCACTGGCTCGGCGGGCGCTGCGTCGGCCAGATGTATTGCTGCCGGGGGCCGGCGACGGTGCCGCCGACGAGCGAGGCCAACGGGGTCGACAGGTTGCCGCCGTTGCGCACGAGGTTGGCGTAAGCCTGCGGGTAGAGCTGGCGCAGCTGGTCGACGCTCCAAGTGTGCGCCGGGTTGCCGGTGCCTAGGACATAGCTCGAATAGAAGTCGCCCAGCGTGGCGTTCGGGTTGTTGGCGAGGATCGCGCGGGCGAAGTTGTCGACGCCGGCAGGACCGATCCCGTACTGCGCGACAAATCCCCGGTACTGCCCGAATGTCTTGTCGGCCATCGAGGCCGGCTGCAGCGCGTTCGCCTGGCCGTAGTTCGATTCGATCCTGGCGACGATGCCGGCGAGGGTCGAGGTGCCTTGGCCGAAGCCCTGCTCGCCGGGGCGAAGGTTGTAGGTCGGGCGGCCTTGGCTGTAGCCGTCCGGCGGGCGGTTGGGGAGCGGGTAGTTCGCTGGCCGGATGTGCGGCAAGAGATGGTCGGGGTGCTCTTTCTCATGGTCCCAATCGGCAATCGCCGGCAGCGGCTCGGCCGGCGGCGGTTGCCGGCGATACCACGGCGTCGGGCTGAAGCCGCCGGTGGATGGGGCCGGAGGGGGCCGCGTATCGCCCGGCGCTGTGTACGGATGATCTTCCGGCGGCGGGACCGCCGCGGCCTGGTAGTCGCGCGGCGAGTGGCGCGGCGGACTGCCGGGCGTGTTCGAGGTGTCGAAGTAGTTGGGCGCCGAGGCCGCCCCCGGCGAGACGTTGCGGTACGGTACGAGCGGCGTCGGTGCGCCCGGTCCCTGCGGCGGATAGCGGTAGTCGCCGGGTGTGTAGTCGTAATCGTAGCCGCCCATCACTCGCCTCCCGAGTTGCGGCCGCTCTTGCCACCGAGCAGCTCGCCCAGTGTCGTGTCGTCATCCGCGCCCAACAGCGACATCAGTTCCTGCGGTGTGACAGGCGTCGAGGATTGCTTCTTTTGTGGCCCCGCCCACGGCACGGAATCGAAAATCTGCGGCAGCGGCTGGTGGGCGGGGGCATTGACGCCGTACTCCTGCGGGCCGCCCTCGACCCTGACCATCGGATCGAGCGCGCCCAGGAGGCGCTGCATGTCGATGATGGTCTGCTCGTGCTCCTGCGCCCGCGCCGGATAGATCAGCTGATCGCCGGCATAGCCGCCATAGGGCATGACGCTCTGGTTGCCGAGCATGACCTCGTTCCGCGACATCGCGCCGGTATCCGCCCCCGGCGGCGGCGGGCCGCCCGGCGCGGTGCCGCCGAAGACGCCGCGATAACGCCGCTCGCCGGGGTTCATGTAGATGCCGCGCGATTGCGGCCAGCGCGGGTCGGGCGGCCAGGCCGTGTCGGCAACCGGCTCGTCGCCGGGCATCGGCACCCATGTCCACGGGTTCCACGGGTTCCAGTTGGCGGGCTGGTCGTCGGCCATCAGAACAGCGACGTCGAGGAGCCGGCCCCGCCCTTGCCGCCGATTGAGCTGCCCAGGCTACTGAGCGCGCTGAGCTGCTGCTGCTGCTGGTTGGACGCGAGGTTGCCAATGCTGCCCGCGACGTTTCCCGCGCCGCTGAGCGCGCCGGTCGCGCCCGAGAGGATTTGCCCTGCCGTGCCGAGCGCGCCGACGCCGCCCTGCTCGAACCCGAGCGCCGTCTTCAACGCATCGAGGCCCGCCGACTCGTCCTGAAACGCGAAGCCCTCGGTCTGTGCCAGGCTGCGCTGCTTATTGGCGTTCAAGTCCTGGGTTTTCATCGTGCTGTCGCCCAGGCCCAGGTTCGCGTAGGTGCCGGTCGTACTCAAATCCATCTGCTGCTTGGTTTCATCGACCGCCGCCTGCTGCGCCGGCGTGATCTCCCCGTGTGCGCCCGCAACGTATTGGTCGATGGCTGACGGGTAGATGTCATTTTGCCCTTGGCCGAAGATGATCGGCGCCAGCGCCGCTGCCTGGCTCGACAAGTCTTTGAATTGCGGCACCAGCTGCTCCAGCATCGATTCGATGCCGGAAAGGTTCGATTCCGCCCCGGACACGCTTGTGCCGCCGAAGATGCTCATTTCGCCGGCTCCCTCAGGTTTATCCCCCAGCGCGGCATCGGCTCCGCGCCGATCCGCTTCGCCATCGCCTCGATGCTGTGCTTGGTGTCCGAGGCCACGATCCAGCGCGCGCAACCCTGCTCGCGCGCCCACTTCGCACTCGCGCGCAGGAGGCAAACCGCATCCCAATGATGCGCCTCCTCGACGCAGATCGCCAAGACCTCGCACTGGGGCCGCTGGGGATACCACAGCGTGTTGACGATGTTGGCGACAAGGAAAGCGTGGTCGGTGCGCCACGCGATAGCGCTCTTGATCCGCATCGCGGCCACCAGCGCCTGCAGCGCGCCGCCGGGGTCGTAGCCGGCGGGATAGCGCCGGCCGCCTAGGCTCATCACCCACGGAATGTCGTCCGGCGTGATGTCGCGGATCACGCGTAGAGCGGCAGCTGATACTGCGTGCCGCCGTTGGCCGCCGGCAGCGAGCCCGTGACCGGCCCGGCGGGCGGCGCCCCCACCACGTTGCTGAACGACCACCCGCCGAGCTGCGAGGTCAGGTTGAGAAGAGCGGTGGAGATTTGATCCAGCCGGGTATTGATGACGCCGATCTGCCCGTTGATCGAGGTCACCTGAGACTGCAGCGTGGCGACTTGGCTCTGCAGCGTGGCGATGTCGGCCGTCTGACCGGCGCTCGCCGCCTGCAGGGTGGCGATGTTGAGCGCCTGGTCGAGCGTCTGGAAGGCGTCGACCAGCTTGGTGAACCCGCCGCCCCCGGACTGCTGCAGCGTCGTCGCGCTCGACAGGAGGTCGGGATTGACTACCGGCGCCTGACCGGCGGCGAGGGTGCGCGGGCTAACGCCGCCTGCGACCGGCACGGGAGATCAGCTCCGACGCCTCTTGCGGCGGCGCCCGCGTGTCGCTGGTGCCCATCGGATCAAAGCCGCGAGGGCTTATCCTATCGACGCCGAGATCGCTGTCGAGGTACGCACCGCCGTCGTTCGCGTTGCCGCGTGGCCCGACGCGGGGCTCGGTTCCGAGGCGAAGCGGGCCAGCGAGACTCCGACTGCTGACCAAAAGACCGTCTGGTGAGACTGTGAAGCTCGGCGGCGATTCCGCCTGTCCCGTTCTGTAGGGCCATGATCTATTCCTGTTGGGCATGTCTCCTCCGTCGCTTGCGAGCGGCCCTGCAGGTGCGACACTCCTTCTGCAGCTTGCCGTTGCCTCGCGCAACCCATCGCACATCAGTATGACCGTGCGGGCATGGAGCATTGAAGTCGATCCTGCTCCGCGTCATCGCAGGAAGAGCACCGCGCAGGATGTTTGTACTTTGGGTGACGGCTTCGAGATGATCGGGATTTACGCAGGATCGAATACGGCAGACATGATCGATCAGCATCCCGTCAGGAACTGGCCCTTTGGCGAACTCGTAGGCGAGGATGTGAGCATTGCGCAATCGACCGTTCGCCCAAAGCTGGGCATATCCGTCTGTGCTCAGGGCGGCCATCCAGAGATAGCAACCTGAGTTCGGCTCTGGCATCGAATACTTTTCGAGCCGAACCTCAACAGGCTCAATTCGATTCCAGTTTTCGCCCGGCAGAAAGGTCACCGCCGCCTGCGCGCTTTCCGAAGGTTGCGGCGAGCGGCGCGGCGTTGCGCGGGTGTAGAGCGGCGAGCCATGCGTGACCTCCTAGCCGTGGAATCTTCCAGAAGTCCAAGAGCGCGCAAACGTCATCGACGCTGTAGGCCACCTCGATCCCGCCCCAAGCGTCGGAGGCGAGCAGCTGCTGGTGCATCTCGGCCTGGCCGATCAGCTCGCGCGGTGTGCCGCGCCGGGTGTGGACAACGCGTGTTTTCGTAAGGCGCCCGCCTCTGCGCTTTAATTCGATGCCCCAGACCTTGCCGAAGAACAGCATGATGTCGGGCATCCCGCGCTTGAGGCCGAACCGCGAGTATTGCGCGAATTGCTGCGCCGACAATGTGGTGACGCCGGCCGGGTAGGGTGCCCACACGGCCGGCGGCGCCAGACACAGGTTGAGCAAGTCGCGCACCGCAACGTGGATGTCGCGCTCTGTCGGCTGCGGTGCGACGAGGCTTAGCGGCGGCGCCGTCGTGCCCTCATCGCCTTGCGGCTTGCCGGGACGAGAACCATCCGCCGGCCGCGATGGCGCCGGGCCATTACCGGTGCCTCCGCGCCTTACGGGCGCGAATGCGCTTCGCCCGCCGAGTCTGCTTGAGTCTTTTAGCCATTTAGCGCCTGCGACCGCGCCGGCCGCGATGACGACGACGTGCCATGTGTCTGCCTCCCTCTCTAGAGTTTCCCCTCACGGGGCCGGTTCTGCCGCCCTCCAGCGGGCTGCGGAATGCCATCTAACGCCTGCGCCCGCGACGGGTGGACCCGCCGCCGCGCAAACCGCGAAAGTGAGGTGGACGGGGAAAGCGAACACCGATCCCGTAATGGGGCATCCGCTGACGAGGGCCGCGAACCCTCAGTGCTCTCACCCTTGCCACTGAAGCCTCCTATGCGCCGTATTCCGTCCGGTCGTCGTAGCCTATCAGAATGCGCGAAATGACGTAATCCGGGGATTGCCCGACAAGATCGAGCCAGCCGAAGAGTCCCGCACCGGCGATTCCATGCCCCACCATGTCGGTCTGGTTCGGTTTGACCTCGAAAGAAACCTGCTCCGACCCATTGGGCACGCCGCCGCCGAGCGTCGAAAACTCGCCCGTGAGGAACGAGCCCTCGGCCTGGCCGGCGAGGTCGGTCAGTTGCACGAAAAGCCGCTTGAAGTCCTTGATCCACAGCGGCGACTTGCCGCTGTACGCCTTTGTTGCGAGCCGCTTCACCAAGCTCGTGTCGGGCTGCGCGAACAGCTGCACGATGACCGTGCCGTCCGTGCCGTAGGCGTGGATCACGCCCCCCTGCTCGTAACTATCGACTTGCGTCAGCGCGTAGCCCTGCGTGGCGACGGTCCATATCTGCCCGTTCCAGCACACCAAGAGCGAGCGCGTGACGCCGAACGGGTCGGTGAACGTCCCGCAAGTCAGGAGCCACCGCTGGCCGAAGATGTGGGCCGGCGTCTGCGTCGGCTCGAACGGCCGGTAGTCGAGCGTGTCCCACAGCTTGGCGATCTTCTCCGAAAGCCAGGTCGCCTGGCCCGAGCCGTCGATGAGGTACGTGCCGAGCATGTTGACCGTCGTGACCGCCTGCAGCCACTCGCCCGTGGGACGGAACGCGGCCTGCCCGACTTGGGGATTGTAATTGCTGAACTGGAACTGCGTCGTGAACGGGTTGGTGATCGAGGGGCTGGTTGTCGGCGAGGCCGAGCCGACGAGCTGGATGTTGCTGATCCACGAGGTGTTCGAGTCGCCGAACACATAGAGGAACCCGGCCGTCGCCTGCAGATCGGTCCAGCTGACCGTCAGCTGGTCGCCAAACCAGCCGAACGATCCGCCGCCGCCGGCCGCCGAGAAGTCCGCACCGTTCGACGGCGCCGAGAACGACATCACCGTCTGTCCAAGTACCCATAATCGTTGATTGTAGACCTCGAGGCTGAAGATGCCGGGGAGGCCCGAGGGCATGACCAGCGGGTTGCCGCTGGCGTCGGTCGTCGCGCCGTCGGTCAGCCACAGCGGCGGCGCCTGGCCGGGCGAGGTGAGCGTCGCGCCGTCCCACGCATACAAGCCCTGGGGACTGCCGATGAGCAGGCCGCCCGACTCGCCGGCCGTCGCCCCGACAAAGGTCGGCCGCCACAATTTCAGCGCCGCGTAATAGTGCGGCGCGACGGGTTGCCAGACCGCGCCGAGGTCGGTGACGGTGTAGGGGGCATTCAACAGGAACTGCTGGACATGGCCGTTCGAGAGGAACGCGAACCCGAGCGGCGGCCCTGAGATGTTCGAGTTGAACATTCGCAGGATCGTCGTCCCGGCCGGCGCGGTGTAGATCGGCGCGGACGGCCCCCAGGCGCTGCGCAGCTCGCCGGTCGCGACGGGGAAGTAGTTTTCGAGCCACCACAGATCGCTGTCGTCGATGGTCGACCGCTCGGTGGACTGGTTCAGCCCGCCCTTCTGCCAGTAGACCAGCTCCAGCTTCTCGGTCGGGTTACTGCTTTGGATCGGCATTCGGCATTCCACGCCAGCGGCGCTCGTTGTCGTCAAAGATGACGTGCGAGCCGAGCCGGTACTGCCAGTGATCCTTGCCCACCTGCTTCCACTCGGGCGCGTGCGGCAGCGCGTACATGCTGCCACGGCTGAAGGTCGCCTCGTAAGGCGTCTTCCACTTGTCGGGGTAATGCACGCGGTTCTGGTCTTGGGAAACCACAGTGCTCTTGGCCTCGGGGTCGCCCGACTGCATCGCCTTCCAGAAGCCCGGCATGTCGTAGCTCAGGTCTTCCGTGTTCCAGTTGACCGGGCCGCCCTGCTGCCCTGTCTTGAGCCACTCGTCGAACCGCGGCTGTTCCTCCTGGGTCAGCGGGGTGATGTACGGCCCCGGCTTGGCAAAAGACTTGTTGCGCTCAAGGTTCTCCTGCGGTGTGAACATGTCCGAGGGGTTGTCGGGCCGCCAGCGGTAATAGGCCTGCAGCCACTGCGTGCCAGGCGGATCGCCGACGCCGATCATACGGCCCGGTTGGCCGCGCCATACGGCGACTGAATCATTTGCGGCGCGACCACGCTGGCGCAGAACGGCAGCTCGGTCTGGAACAGCTGCAGCATGGCAACCGCGTCCTCGCGGCGCTGCTGCTGCACCAGGCACAGCCAGGCCGAGTAGAACGACACCGCGTCGACCCACGGGTCAGGGATCGGCTCGGGGTCGTCGTCATTCTCAAGCGGCCACACCGTGCAGCTGCAATCCATCTCCATCGGCTGCACCGCGGAGGGGATCGGCGCGAGGAAGATCGAGCCATTGGTCCCAAAGCCGTACTGCGCATAAAAGCCGGGGAATGAGACCTGACCTACCCAGGCGTGGTTCCAAATCCGAAAACGCGCGTTGAAATCCGACCAGACGAGCCGGTTCCACATGGGTTTCCACGCGCCCGCGCCGCCCGAGAGCGCAATCGCAAGGCTGCGCACCGCGAGGATTTCGCGGATGCCCGGATGCTCCTGCGCCAAGGCGGACCAATCGTTGAAGTTATAGGATTCCTGGTTTGGCTGGGTCTTGGCGTGGATCAACACGCGGCAGCAGCCGCTGGCGTTGGCGATCCGGCGCCTCGCGCGGTTGACGTAGGTGGTCAGTACGGGGCCGCTGAAAAACTGCCCGTTCGCATCGTTCAGATGGTTGCGCGTCTCGGCCAGGTAGGTCGCGAGCACATCAGCTCATCCATGACCGGGGAGCGGCCACGGCGGCAGCCACGGCCATTGGCCGGGATTGCCTGCGCCCTGCTTCGTCGCGGTGCCGGCCGCCGTGATCGTCGCGTTGGTGCCGTCCGATTCGACATAGCCGGCCGCATAGGAAAGGGTCGCGGTCCCGGTGGCGGGCGGCGCGTTGGGAACGGTCAGCGTATAGGCGCCCGCGATGTACCAAGTCCCCGGCGGGATCAGCTGGCCGGCGGTCAGGTTTACGACCGGAGAGTATTTGCCCTCGGTTAGCGAACCGGGTGCGAAGACAATGCCCGACATGGCTTTCTCCTAGTTCGCGAGGCCGGTGACAATCGCGCCCGTGGAGGGCTTGCTGCAGACCAAGTTCAACGCGGTGAGGCTCAATCCGACGCTGGCGATCTGGCCCTGCGGGATCGTCGAGTACCATCCCGTCCAGGCGAAATTTGCGTCTTCGTGAACGACTAAAGTGATGTAACGCGAGTTGAAGAAATACGCAGTGCCCTGAGGGCACTGGAGGTCGAAAAATACTGGCGTGTCCCCCAGCAGAAGCCCCCGGAAACCACTGTTTACCGGGTCTTCCTTTCCCCACCGGCTAGACGGATCATTGTTGTAACGCTCTAATGCCAAAAAATCGGTCATCAGCTGCGTCCAATCTTGGATGTTCATGACGATGAAGTCTATCGCTTCACCGCCGGCATTCGAGACGGACTGCAGGATGAGGCGCAGCATCCCCGCGCGTGTGAGCGAGCCGGCGCCGCCCGTCAGGCCCAGCCCCGCCCACGCGGGATAGGTGACGCGGGAGAGGCCCCCGTAGATCGGCACCGCTGCGGCCGTGCCATAGGCGTCGTTGAGGCCGAACATCTGCAGCGGGTTCGCGCCGGACGAGGTGAACAGCGAGCGACACAAGGCATCGAGCGCGCTGTTCTTCATGTCGTTGAGTTTCAACATCAGCCGGCTGGTCACTGCGATGGCGTCCTGCGTCACCAGCTGCTCCAGGCCGAACGATGTGACCGGCGTCGCCAGCGCGCACATGTTAAATTCTGCGTTCACTGTCGCGGCCACATCTGGCGGAATATCAAAGTTACCAGCAGGGCCGATCCAGCTAGAATTAACATAACGCCCGGTCTGTACCGGCTGCGTATAAGGTGAAACGCCGCCACTAGCTCTAATCGCATTACGCAGTAGCAGAGCAAGCAACGGGTTTTGCTTATAGATGAGAACAACGACCATTTGCGCAAAGACTCTGCGCACCGTTGCCTCAAGTTCAAAGCCTATCGGCCCATTCGGGATTATGCCCGCGCCAAGTTGAGGCATCGCTTATCTCCATCCCCCTTGCTCTCGACGCTCGCCTTCGCGGATCGTCTTGAGTATTTCCTTCCGCCCCCACTCCTCGGGGTCGGCGGTGATTTCCTTGAACAAGTCGCTGCGGTCGTGATGCCAGAACTGCGAGTCAAAGCCGGCGTCGTCGCTCGGCTGCGGCTCGCGGCTGAAAAAGTGCTGCGCCGCGACCTCGTAATCACCGACGTTCTTCTCGATCATCATCTTTTCGAGCCGCGTCATGGCGTCGTCGGTCGCCTTGTAACGCTCCTGCGTTTCGCGGCGGTTGCGCGCCAGCTGCTCGTCCTGCTCCCTCTCGCGCGCCGCCTTCTCGGCGTCCCGGCGCTCCTGCGCCTCGCGGTCGAGCCGCTGGTTGATGCGCTGCTCGACGTCGTATTCGGCCAGGTCGGAATCGGGGAATTGTTCCTTCCAGAGAGCTTTCGCCCGGTTGCCGCGCTCGGGATCGTTCCACAGTTTGGAGGCGGCCTCGGCGATCTGGCGGTTTGTCTCGGCCTGGCTGAGCCGCGTGCGCAGCTCGGCGGCCTGCTCGTCGGTTAGTGTCACTGGCATCAGCGTCGTCCTCGTCTGCGGCTGCGGGGAGCGCGGAAGGTCGGCCGCTTGCCACGGTGCATGTTGCGCTCATGCGCGACGACGGCGGCCTTGGCGTCCTGGGCGCAGTCGCGCGCCATCAGTAGGGGCCTTTGACAGCGAAGTTGAGCAGCTCGCCGGCCGCCAGGATGCGCTGGTCGATGTCGCTGTCGCCGTCGTTCAAGACGCTGGCGAGATAGCGCACCGCGTTGGCGGCGTGCTCCCAGGCGAGGCGCTTGGCGTCGTTGAGCTGGTCGAGCGAACCGGCGCCGTTCGCTCCCTCACGCGCCGGCAGCTGGTCGCCCACCGGCTCGGCCATCAGCGGGTCGGCCCGTCGCTACGGCCGACAATCGAGGGCTGCAAGGGGATGCCGCCGGCAAGGCGCGGCACGACGCGCGGGATCGCGCCCCACTCGGAGGTTTCCGATTGCGTGTCGACCTGCCGGATGGTGCGCGGCGGCACGTCGGGAGGCGACGAAATGGGCGGGTCGTAGCTGCGGTTCTGGGCCACGTTATGCTCCTGGGTATGGTGTCGACGGCTGCGGCTGACCGCCGCCGCCTTGGCCTTGGCTCGCCATGATGCGCTGCAGCATCCCGTTGCGCTGGGTGTTGCGCATCATGTCCTGCATCGAGAGCTGCTGTGCCTGCGGCGAGGGAATGCCGCTCGGCAAGTGCCGCGACAGGCGGACGACGACTTGCGCCACATCGCGGTGCACATCGGTCCCCATGTCGAGCTGCGGCAGCGCGCCCTGCAGCATCTCCAGCGCCATTTTCACCTGCTGCAGTGCCGCCGCCTGCGCGCCCGCGCCGGGGTTGGTCGCCTGCGCGCCCCCACGCCCGCGCACGAGGGCCGCGAGGATCGGTCCTAGACCGCCGCCTGGTTGACCTTGCTGCTGTGCAGCGTCCGGCGGGCCTCCACCCGGCCCAGCCGCGTCCATCATGGCCGCCACTGGTAAGCGCCCCGCGCTAGATTTAGCGGGCGCAGGCTAATCCGACATATTAGTTGATGTCTAGCGCCGCCTGCGGCCCGCCGGCAGCTCCGGGTTGATGCCGTGGGCGATCATGTCCTGCTTCTCGGCCGCCTGCGCTTTCGCCTGCGCAGCCTTGCGTTCCTTCAGGTGCGCCAAGAGGATCGGCGCGTTCGCCGGGTTCAAGCCTTCGATCAAGTCCTCGGCGCCGATGGCCTGCGCCTGCGCCAGCGCCATCAACACCTGGCGGTTGTCCTCGGCAAAGGCGGGCGATGCCGAGTGGCTATCCACCTCGACCTGAAAGTTGTCGTAGTCCTGCAGGAAACGGGCAACGTAGAACTGCAGTCCGTTCTCCGTGGTGTAGAGGCGCGGGTCGTTGTTTGCCAGGATGCGCACCGCGAGGTATCCACTATCCGCGAGCTGGCGCTCGATGCGCGTGGCGGGGTCGATCAGTGCGGGCGACGAGGTTCGCACCAGAGTCTGCGCGTGAACGCCGGCTCGCACGCTCGGCTCCCCCTGCCCGGTCATGATCGGCGAGAACCCGCCCGCCTCGTCAAAGAGCTTCCACAGGAACTCAAGTTCCTCCAAGTAGCCAGGTGGCGGGGGTTCTGTGAGCTTAGAAGCTTTAGCATTTGGGTTAGGGTCCGAAATGAACCCGCCCTCGGAAATAAGTTTGTAGTATTGCTCTTCAGTAATCGAATTAAAGCCGGCGAACGAGTAAGGCGCGGCAGCATTGCGGTCCCACATGACTTTGATGTCGCGCAGCCGCTTGCTGACCACATCCTGCAGCATCTGGACGTCGGCAACCGCGGAGCGGCCCCAGAAGTAGCCCGGCACGAGGTTCGGCTCGACCTTGGTGAACGGGTGATGCCCCGGCACGCCGCTCAAGTTCTTCACCTGGTCGACGCCCTCCAGGATGATGTCGGGGTACACCAGCTGGATCGTGCGCCAATCGTGCTCGGTTTTGATCCACAGCTCGCAATGCATCACGGTTTGGCTGATCCGCCTGCGCTGCGGCCGCCACGGCGCCGGCAGCGGGAAGACGTTGACGATGCCGCCGGCCTGCGGCGCGGTGCCGCCGCCGTCGCCTAGCGGCTGCATCCCGCCGATCACCATTTGGCGGAAGTAGTTGGGCGTGTCCTCGTTGCCGCGCTCGCTCGACCGGGCCTCAAGAATCTGGTCGACAATCGCCCTCGCGCGCGGGTTGCCGGCCGCCTGCAGCTGCCAGCGCAGGCGTGTCACTGTCGGGTAGCTGATGTGGCAGAAGCATTCCTGCTCGTCGATGCTGTTCAGGCTTTCCGAAAACACGCCCATGTTCTGCGGGTGGACGAAGGAGGCGCGGAAAGATTCGCCATCGGGGAGGTGCTTCAGGAACGAATTGCCGCAGACCAATCCCCAGGTCACGCAATCGGAAAACCGTAGGTCCGTGTCGGTCGAGCGGTAGTCGGCCGAGAGCATTTGGCCCAAGGCGCGGCCGCGTTCGAGAACGTCGGCCGGCTCGTTCGAGTCCCACAGCAAATTGAAGCGCACGCCCTGCGGCTGGAAGTAGTAGCCGGCCAGGCGGTCGATAAACTTGCCGACCTTGTTGTGGATCGCCGCGCGGTTGTCGGCCGTGCCCTGGAAATAGTATTGCCCGGCGCGCTCGTAGAGCATTCCGCGCTCGTCGGCGCTCGCCATGCACTCGTCCACCAGCTCGCGGCAGACCTCGGCCGCGCGTGTCGGGTTCTGCGGGATCGGAAGCATCACCAAACCTTCATGCTGCGCCGCTTCGAATCCTCGATCAGATCGCGCTGCGCGCCCGATTTCAACGCCCCCTGCAGGATGTCCAGCCCGTTCCCGTGACGCAGGCGCGTCTCGCGGCCAATCGCGACGGCCTGCTGCAGCTGCGCGCCGGCCGCCGCCCAGCTCGACGCCGGGATCGCCTCGGCCGACTGATCCTTGTAGCGGACCTCGCGGCCCGAGCGGCTGGGCGATTGCAGATCGGCAACGTGGTAGTCCTCGGCCGCAATCGTGTGCGCCAGGTCCGTCGCCTTGGCGATGTTCGAGCCGACGATGGCCGGCGGCTTGAACTCCTGGCCCATGTCGTGCGCGGCGCATTGCGGGCATAGGGGCGGCTCGATGTTCCACTGGTCGCTGCGCAGCTCGGCCTCAAGCCGGTAGCCGCAATCGCCGCACATGTAGGTCCGCAGGATCATGGCCCCCTCAGAACAGCTGCGCGCCGACCCGCCGGCGCCGGTTGAGCGTTTGCCAAAATTCCGAATACGCTTGGCTCAAGACGTTGCGCGCGTCCTGCGGCGGCCGCTCGCCCTGCACCGCGTCCCAGGTGTAGCCGCGCGCCACCAGCGGCGCCCGCCGCCACTCGACCCAGCTCCAGTGCGACAAGACGAGCGCCGACACCAGGTCGTCGTTCTCGGCCGAATCCTGGCCGGCGCCGATGTACCCGTTATCCTCGATGATGCCCTGCATCTGGCGCATCAACCGGACACTGCGAATCTCGATCCGCCGCAGCATCAGAGAGTCGCGCAAGGCGCTGTAGATCATGGCCTTGTTATCGTGGTTCGTCTTCCAGTTCACGACGTTTCCGGCGCCCGACATGGTGTCGGCCCGCTTGTAGAGAAACCAGCGCACCGCGCCGATCAGCGCCTTGATGGGGTCCTCGAAGCCGGGGACCGACATCATCAGCCCCTGGTCCGCGAGCTGGCGCAGATTGCGGATTTCCGGCATCACCGCGCTGCCGACGCCGGTCACTTCCAGATTGCACACATGGTCGCGATACGCTCCGCACAAATGCGCCAGAACCCAGGCGAACTGATAGGTCAGCGGGAGATTGGACTGGTACTCCGCGACCTGGACGACG
>Ga0126371_10002588_pt1 | contig 15593 bp, 11 predicted proteins | sample PanSoiMetaPlot_4_FD_110145 | JGI IMG/M metagenome (GOLD analysis project Ga0126371, IMG submission 110145) | Tropical forest soil microbial communities from Panama - MetaG Plot_4 | ecosystem: Environmental > Terrestrial > Soil > Tropical forest > Bulk soil | place: Panama | collected 2016-02-17 | reverse complement strand
TCGCGATCGGTGACCCGGGTGTGCTCACGGCGGTATTCGGAGGAGGCCTGTACCTCACGCTCGTCGGCCTGCTCGGCCTGTTCATCGGCGTGCTGCTGCGACGCACGCCCGGGGCGCTGGCCGCGCTGTTCGGGATCCTGCTCGTGGTGCCGGTGGCCGTCAGGCTCCTCGGCGGCAACATCAGTGAGCACCTGGCCGAGTTCCTGCCGGACAGTGGCGGTGAGGAGATCTTCAAGCTGCTTCACGGTGGCGCGTACACGCTCGGCCCCTGGCAGGGCTTCGCCGTCGACGCCGCCTGGGTGGCAGCCGCGGCGGCAGCAGCATTCCTGCTCGTCCGAAGGAGGGACGCCTGATGTCTGAGACCATGCAGGCCACGACCGCGAGGTCAGGGCGCCGTGCCGGGCCCTCCGCGCGCCTGCGGGCGCAGGCCGCGCTATACGCGGAATGGATCAAGCTGCGGTCCCTGCGGTCGATGCTGGTGACGCTGGCTCTCACCGCGGTCTTCTGCATCGGCTATGCGGACAATCTCTGCTGGCGCTTCTCCCACCTGTGGCACACATTCGGCGCCGGCAGCCGGGCCGCGTTCGATCCGCTCGACACCAACCTCAACGACCTGGTGATCGGCGTCCTGTTCTTCGGCGTGCTCGGCGCCCTCGTCGTCACGAACGAGTACGGCAACGGCCTGATCCGCACGACGCTCACGGCGACACCGCAGCGCGGCCTCTTCCTCGCCGCCAAGACCGCCCTGCTCGCCCTGACCGCACTGGTCTCGTCGGCACTGATCTGCTTCGTGATGTTCTTCACCGGCCAGGCCATCCTCGCCGGCCACGTCCCGCACGTGACGCTCGCCGATCCTGGCGTACTCGGCCGCGTACTCGGAGCGATCGTCTACTTGACAGCGGCCGGCGTCATCGGCCTGTTCATCGGCGTCATCGCGCGCAGCGCCGCGGCGGCGATGACCTGCGTGTTCGGCGTCTTTCTTGTACTCCCGATACTGCTCGACAGCCTTCACGGCGGCGTGTGGCAGCATACGGTGCCGTATCTCCCGTCGAATCTCGGCAACGCGCTGTGGCTGTCGCACACAGGGACAGGGTCGCTCGCGAGCCCAACCGTCGCGGCGTTCGGGCTCGCGGCCTGGGTCATCGTCCTCGGCGCGCTCGCGGCCTTCTCGCTGCGCGGCCGGGATGCGTGATGCGCTGAGCCGGTGCGTGCGGGCACCATGGTGACCATGAGGGCGTGGAAAGCGGGCCCGATCGCCGCCGACTGGGCCGTTTGCCTGCTCACGGCGGCGCTGGCCACCTTGGCCATCTCAAAGATCAAGGTGGCTGGCTGGCTGCCGCACTACGCGATCGTGCCACTCGCTATCGCCCAAGGGCTCGTGTTGCTCGCCCGGCGGCACCATCCCAGACCGGTGCTCGCCGCAACGACTGCCATAGGCGTGTTCATGATCGTCGTCGGCTACCCGTCAGGCTCATCGACCTTCGGCATATGCTTCGCGGCTTATGCCGCAGCCGTGTATCGCCCCGGCGGCGAGGGAACCGACCTCACCGAGACGCTGCGCCACGCGGCGCCGGCGATCGTCGCGGCGATCGCCGTCGGACTGGCGACGCTGGCGCCGGAAGCACGCCAGCCCTCGGCCTGGGGCTGGCTCCCAGCGGGCGGGCTGATAGCGGGCTCCTGGGTTCTGGGCTACGCGGTCCGCACTCGGCGCGCCTACATCGCGGAACTGAAGGACCGAGCGGCGCGGCTCGAGGCGGAAGAGGGAGAGCGCGCCGCTCATGCGGTTGCGGACGAGCGGCTGCGGATCGCGCGCGAACTGCACGACGTGATCGGCCACTCGATCAGCCTCATCATGATCCAGGCCGAAGCCGCGGCCCGTTCCGCGCGCACGAACCCGGACGCGGTACCGGCCTTCCTGACCAGGATCTCGGCCGCAGGCCGGCAAGCGCTGGCCGAAATGCGGCACGTACTGGCCGTGCTCAGGCCTGACGCCGAGGCCGAGCTCAGTCCGCAGCCCGGGCTCGAGGAACTCGGCGAGCTCGTCACCCGGCTGAAGGCGAACGGCCTAGAGACGCGGCTCGACGTTGAGCCGATGGACCTGCCGCCCGGGGTGGCGCTCACGGTGTACCGGATCGTGCAGGAGTCGCTGACCAACGTACTCAAGCATGCCGGTCCCGCGGCGAGGGCCAGCGTCACCGTCACCCGGAGCGGAGGTTCGGTCCAGGTGACGGTGAACGACGACGGCGCGGGTCCCTCGGGCCGGGTCTCGGGCACGGCGCACGGGATCATCGGGATGCGTGAGCGGGCGGCCGCCTACGGCGGGACCGTGCGCGCCGGTGCCAGGCAAGGCGGCGGATTCGAGGTAGAAGCGCTGATCCCCGAGCCCGAGGAGGCGCGGTGAGCATCAGAGTCGTCATCGCCGACGACCAGGCACTGATCCGCTCGGGCCTGCGGGCCATCATCGAGTCAGAACCAGGCATGGAGGTCGTCGGCGAGGCCGGCGACGGCGCCGAAGCGGTCGAGGCGGTGCGGCGGCTGCGCCCTGACGTGGCGCTGATGGACATCCGGATGCCGCGCCTTGACGGCGTCGCGGCCACCAGGGCGCTGCTGCGCGGCGCCGCACCAGTGCAGACCAGGATCATGATCCTCACGACCTTCCACCTCGACGAGTACGTCACCGAGGCGCTGCGGGCAGGCGCGTCCGGCTTTCTTCTGAAAGAGGCCACCGGCGACCAACTGGTCGAGGCCGTTCGAGTGGTCTGCGCTGGCGAGGCGATGCTCGCGCCGTCGGTCACGCGACGCCTGCTCGAGCGGATGGCCGAGGACTCGGCGTCTGCGGCGGACGACGGACAGCAGATCAGGAGGCTACTGTCCGCGCGGGAGGTCGACGTGCTGCTCCTGGTCGCACGAGGGCTCTCAAACGCCGAGATCGGCGCGAAGCTCCACTTGGCGGAGACGACTGTGAAAAGCCACATACAAAGCATGCTGGCGAAACTCGGCGTCCGCGACCGCCTCCAAGCCGCGGTCGCGGCATACGACTCCGGACTAGTTCGACCTGGCGGACACTAACTGGCCGGCTGGTACAGCGGTGAGGATTGCTTGAGCTGGCGCAGCATCATGCGCATGTCGGCGACGAGGTTGCCGCTCTCGTCGCTGGCCCGGCTGTCGAACCACATCACCTCGGTCTTGGGCGTCTCGCTGACCGCGATGACCTCACCGGTGACGCGATAGGGGCTCTCCAGCAGCACCGGGCCAGAATGGAACCGTATCTCGATCGCTCCGAACAGGCCGACATGGTCACCCATCGATCCCTTCGCGTCGTCGAGCAGCCGCGCGAAGAGGAGGTCCACGACTGTTGAAGGCGCGGCGATAGGGCCGCCCCAGGGCGACGGTCCTGTGTACCAGTCCAGGGGCTCGGTCATTCCATGCTGGTCGATGCGTTTCCGCTGCCTTTCGCCGTCCGGTCGCAGCGTCACGTCGCCGAGGACGTCGCCGGGCTTGATGCCTGCCAGGATGCGCAACTGCGCTGGATCGACCGGACGCAGGTCACGTGAGCGCAGGGCGGACGTCTCGGCAGGATGCCCGCGACCAGCGGTTCCCTCGGCGACGACAACGTCATCGCTGGTGGTCGCCCACGCCCTGGCCTGGACGTCGTGCTGGCGCGGCGGTCGCTCGACGAAGGCGCGAACCGGCTCGCCGTCGGTGGTCGCGTGGCGGAAGTACAGCGACAGGTTCCCGTCCTCGAACCAGCCGTTGCCGAACGCGCGGAGCGCGAGTGGCGGGAACTGATCCATATGGATACTGCCCGCGACCGTCCCGCCCCGGAAGCCGAGGGCCGTGGCGGTCGCGTCGTCATGAATGCTGCCGACGACGCCGGCGGCGAGGTTACGTGGCCTTCCCACTGGACCTGCGAGCACGTCCGCCGTCATCAGTGCCTCCCGACCAATCGAACGCTGCGCTGAACTCTCTGCCTACTGTGTTATCACTGCCTGGCCCGACGGCATAGCGGGACTTTGATGACTCCGTTAAGTACCTCTAGCGCTGCCGGCCCTGATACGACCTCGTCGCCGGACCTTCTCACGATGTAGGGCACGAGGCTGAATCCTCCCGTGTCTGGCATCGTCTGGGCGATAAGCAGAACCAGATAGGGCAGTTCGGGAATCGCGGCCAGGATCTGCTTCGAATCGGCGAGGTCACGTGACGATGGCCGCACCAGACCTGGCGGACGTGAGCGCACGAATCCGGCAGGGCGTATGCCGCGAGGATTCCAGTCCCGCACGACCGCAGCGTTGAATAGGAAGTAACGTATTACCCGTTCGTCTTCCCGCCAGCCGAGAGCGCCGCCTTGCTCGGCCCGCATGCTCCCTATGGTTCTGGCGATCTCGTTATAGACATCACGTGCCACGCACAGGCGGTCCATCTGCCACCTACCGTCTTGAGTGGCATCGGCTGGGCTACCCCGCTGCGACCGCCTGGGTAGCCGTCAGCCGATGCCGTCCCCCCGGACTATGAAATGTGCGAGATCTATGGTCATTCCGGCTCGGATGAAACGGCTGAGATGAACATTAGGCTTCGCGATGTCGTGACTACCATGTAAAAGACCACACATAATGCCCCACAGCGCCTACACAGTTTGCCAGCGAGTCTTTTAACGGACTGGCCGGTGGCGTAGCCAACGGAGGTGGCGATGGCCGAGAGGCAACTGAACGCCTTCGCGGTGCTGCTGAGGAAACTTCGGACCGACGCCGGCTTCCCGCAAGAAGAGCTTGCCGAGCGAGCGAGCCTCCACCCCAGGGCGGTCAGTGATCTGGAGCGTGGACTCGTTGGCAAACCGAGAAAAGACACAGTCCAGCTGCTGGCCAATGCGCTCGGCCTGGAGGGCCGAGCGCTTGCGGAATTCGAGGCCGCCGCGGGACGACGTCCACACCCTCCCGCTAATGACCCGAAGTCATGGCTGGATCGAGTGGTCGGAGCCCTGGACGAACTTGGGGTCGCGGCCGCGCGATCGGTCGTGGCGCAGTGGCGAGACAGCGAATCGGTCGATGACGCCTGGTTGACCTGGGTCAACGGGCTCATCAGGCTGACTGCCGATGGGAGGATGCAGCCGATCGCCGACCGGCCGCTACCCGTCGTCGGCGCAGACGCGCTGTTCGGTCGGGATGCTCAAGACGCCCAACTCGGCGCCTTTCTCGAACGGGTCAAGCAAGGCCGCGGCGGTCTCGCGCTCATCATCGGCCCAGCTGGCATCGGCAAATCGCATCTGCTCGGCAATCACCTGGTGAACCGCTCCAACGGAATCCAGATCGAATGGGCGACCTTCGAACGTGACGAGGCTGGATACCGAGGCTGGCGCCGCCTTCTCGCGCCGCTGTGGATCACGCTACGCCGGACAGAGTTGCCTCCAGCGGCTCTGCTCGCCTACGCGGAAACACTCGACGACGTGCTGCTAGTGAGCAGCGCTGGCGATGCGGTTAGGCACTTCCCTGGCGCGGTCGCGGCAGCGGTGGCTGCATTGCTTGATCACGTCGCGATCCGCCATCCACTCGTGCTCGTCATCGACGATGCGCACAGAGGCGGCTCATCGTCGGATCAGCTCATGCTCGAGGTGTCGCCCCTGCTGAGCGCCAGCAAAGCCGGCATCGTCGCTGCCTTGCGGCAGGACGAGCTAGAAGACGCCTCGCCAATCAGCGGCTTCGGAGATCAAGCGCAGGACCGGGCTGCTTTGGATGTTGTAGTCCCGATCCATGTGCTCCCACTTGACGCCGACGCCACAGCCTGTCTCCTTGAGCGACTGACCGGCCGCACCCCGCCGCACGAAATCGTCGAAGAGGTGATAACGCAGACCGGCGGCCGCCCTCAGCTGATCAGGTATACGCCAGTTCAGGCTCCCGCTAGCGCGGAGGCGGCCGGAACCTGGGCCGTGGGCAAGCTCGGCGCCAAGGGCCTCCAGGTGCTCGAGTCCACGATTCAAAGCCGGCCAGACGCTGTGCGTGAGGTGCTGTACGCCGCCGCGACGTGCGCTGTCGGCGGCTATGTCTCACCCGGATTCCTCGCGAAGGTGCTCGAGTTGCCAATCGACGAAGTAGAACGAATCCTCGATGGCGAGCGTCGGCGCGACTCAGTTCTCACGGCGCGCATACCCGGCTATCGCTTCCAGCACGACAACTGGATCGATGCGCTGGTGAACCTGTGCCCGCCGACGCAATCGCGCACGTTGCACGCGCGGTGCCTGGCGATCTTGCGCGAGGATCAAGCTCCCGATCCGCATCGACTCGCCTGGCACGCGAGCCGGGCCGGCCCCGAGCTCATCGGCGGGCAGACTCTAGCGAATCTCGCCAAACGGGCAGCCGTTGCGTCCGTGTCCGATTACGCATTCGGCCAGGCAGCCGAACTCTATGAGATCGCAGCCGAGCACTCGGCGGGAACAGATCGCATCGACCTGCTCATCGGCCAAGCTGACGCGCTCCGCTTCCGCGGCGCCTGGGCCCAGGCACGAGACGCGCTCAAGACAGCGGTCGCGCTCGCCAAGAGCATGCAGACGCCAGGGCATGAGGCGAAGGCTCTTATCCACCTCGAGCGCCTCACGTGGACCTACGGGCTTGATGAGAAGCAGATGACCCTGCAGCTACGCGACGTGCTTAACCGGCTGCCCCCAGGCGAGGCGGAACTTCGCGTCCATACGCAGGCCACGCTGTCGCAACGACTCGGCATCTCGACGCGAGAGTACGACAACGAAGCGGCTGACCTCGCCAGATCAGTACTGCGCGACCTGCATGCGGTCTCCGACCCGCTAGCAGTGGCTGATTGCCTTCTGGGGCTGCGCTACGGACTGCAAGACCATGTCACACCCCAGGAATCGCTCGGCTACGCCGAGCGGACGATCAAGCTGGGGATCAGCCTCCGCTCCGGCTTCCATATCCATGAGGGCCTATCCGTCCGCACCATCGATCTCATCCGGTGCGGGCGTATCACCGAACTGGCCTCGGCCATCCGCGACCACCGCGAATTCGCCAGGCAAAGCGCCTCCCCCATCGCCATCTACACCGAGGCGCTGATCGAAGGCATGGTCGCCCTAGCCCGCGGCGAGTGGGACGCCGCGAGTGCGTACAACGCCAAGGCATCGAGCCTCAGCAGCACCTGGGGCGAATCAATGGCAGGCGAAGCGCTCATGGCCCAGGCCGGCTGGCAGCTCTACGAAACAGGAGAGCTGAACGGGCTGGCCGACTTTCTCACCAGCCTGCCCTCGCAGGACGTCGGCCCGCTCAACGGGCCGCTTTGGTCTCTGGGCGCCGGCCTCATCTACGCCGAGCAAGGCGATTCCGGGTCAGCACTGCGCATCCTGCGGGAAGTATGCGCAGGCACAAGCGACTTGGCAGACATCCCGCGCGGACCGTCGCGCATCGCGATACTCGCCACGGCTGCGATGGTGACCGGCCACCCGCAGCTCATGTGCGCGCTACCGCAAGACGAGGCGGCTCGGCTCGGAAGCAGCATCGCGCGCCTCCTTGTCGATCACAAAGACGCGTGCGTGCTCGCAGGGTGGCCAGCTGTCATACTGGGCAGCAAATATCGGTTTACGGGCCTGGCCATACTGGCCGCGGGCCAGCCGGCCGCCGCCGCCGACCATCTGGCGCGTGCGGTCGAAGAAAACAAGGACCTGAAGGTCCTGCACGCTCGGACTGTCTTTGACCTCGCTCGGGCATTGCTCCGGCAGCCAGGCAGCCAGACGTCAGGCGTCACGGAGATGAAACGCGCGAGAGCACTCGCGACAGATCTGCAGATGACAACGCTCGCGGCGCAGGCGACCGCCGAGCTGCCCGCGGACGCTACGCTCTAGTGCCGATGACATGAACGGCTCCGAACGTGGCAGTGCCGCCACTTCCGGAGAAGCAGCTCTCCGAGACCACGATGGTGACCTTTCGGAGTTTCGCTGTTCCCGGCTCGAATCGTCCGCCCAGACGGCCGACCGGGCCGAGCTCAATCCGCCGGGTGAAATCCCCTCCGACCGGGTCGTCGAGCTCGCCGGCGGCGACCGCGTCGCTGGTGGTCGGATTCAGCGGGTCCGGTGCGTCCACCAGTATCAAGACGCCGACTGATCGTGGCGCTGCACACGTGGAAGACAAGGCCACATCGAGGACCCCGATGTAACTGTCGTCCTCATTGCCCGGCTGCGTGTAGCTGGAGGTGCTGAGCGGGTACACCTGAATCGAGTCGGTCAGGGTAAGCGCCGAACTCCCCTGAAACCTGGCCACTACCTGGGAGAAGTCCGGCGAGTCGTGACCGTCAAGCTTGTCGGCGTTGAGGTTGGTGGCCTTCCCGGCGCTTGCGTTGACTGCTATGGGCGCTTTTCCGGCCCGTACCGTGATCCCAATGCCCTTGCCCGTACCGGTATTGGTGATCTGGAGGTTGCTGGTGCCCGTGGCACCTTTCAGGGTGCTCCGGGCATTCACCTTGTTGATCCGCCCAAGGTTGAATACCGCGCCAACGCCAGTACCGGCGAGGGCTGTTGTCGCGGTCAATACCAGCGTGGAAACGGTAGCGCCTAGCATCACGCCCTTGAAAAAGTCGGCTCTCGTCAGGACTCTCATCGTGATCCTCCGATCTGCCTGCGTCAGCAGCAGTGCACGGCAAGCAACTGGGCGGGGCCGCTTGAGCTGTAGTAACCCACTGCCCAGAGACTTGTGCGGAAAGAGGCCACGCCAATGAGCACGGCACTAAGACCAGGGCTGGGGCTTCGCACCTGGTGCCAGGCCGAGCCGTTCCAGTGCTCGATCAGCGTGTGCTGGTCAGCGAAGCCGTAGGAGCCAACGGCCCATGCGTCGCGAGCCGAGATGACGGTCACACCGGTCAGGAAGCCGGGCATGGCGGGGCTCGGGCTCGGGGCTGGCACGCTCTCCCACGCCGTGCCGTTCCAGTGCTCGATCAGGGGCTGCGCGAACCCGGTTGTGTACGCATTGCCCACCGCCCAGGCGTCGGAGGCAGAGGCCGCGGCTACAGCCTGAAGGAAGTTGTTGTTAGCCGACCCGCCCGGATTCTGGCTGCGCGAGCGACTCCAGGAGCTACCGTTCCAGTGCAGGATCAAGGTCTGGGCTGCGCCCTGGCTATTCGTGATCCAGCCGACAGCCCAGGCGTTCTTGGCTGAGGTCGCGGCAATGCCATGTAGCACGTTGCCGGTAGAACTTGGGTCGGGTGTAGGCAGCTGACGCCACGCGGTACCGTCCCAGTGTTCGATCAGGGTGAGGGTTGCAGTCCCTGGGGTGTAATCGCCCACTGCCCAGGCGTTCTTGGCGGATGTGGCGGCCACGCCGTTGAGTGCACTGTTGTCGTGGCCAGGGCCGCCAGGATCTGGGCTGGGCACCGCTCGCCACACACCGTTCTTCGGAGCCTGAATGAAGGCGTGCGGCCCCGTGCTCGTGCTGCTGTTGCCGACCGCCCAGGGGCGGGCCCCCGGCGCGGCGGCGACACCGGAGAAGTAACTGTTCTGGTTGAGGCTGCTGCCACTGAGCATGGATGTCCAGCTAGTGCCGTCCCAGTGCTCGACAAGCGTCTGGAAGTTGGTGCTGCCACGGTAGGACCCGACCGCCCATACGTCGCACGGCGACCGGGCGGCAACGGCATCAAGAATGTTGTCGCCATTGGCGCTAGGGCTCACCGGCGCTACTCCTGGCCAGCTCAGACAGGTGGACGCGGAGGCTACTGCTGCATCCGTTCCGAGCGTGCCGGCCGCTAGCATCAGCGCGGCCGAAAGCCCGATGAAGCGGGCGAGCCGATGCATTTTCATAACTATTACTCCTCTGCCGGTGTCATGACCGCGGGCCAGCCCCGCTTTCCCCGGTCCGCGCCTAGCGGCGCCACTGCATTTCTTGGTACGCCTGCCCGGCCACATCGGCCATTAGGGAAATCCATTAAGGAACCGTGGGAACCTTTACAGCCAGGTCTGTGCGAGAGCATCCTGTTCCGGTATGCGCCGCCAGAGCGATCAACACGTACTCGCCGCGATCTTGCCCGTCGGCACCGAGCAGACACGAGCGCGATACCCCGAGGCCCAGGGCTATGTGGAGCGCGACGACCAGCGGATCTTCTACGAGGTCTACGGCGACGGCGATGAGACGGTGTTTCTGTTGCCTACCTGGTCGCTGGTTCATTCCCGGCACTGGAAAATGCAGATCTCCTACCTTGCGCGGCACTTCCGGGTGCTGACAATGGACGGTCTTGGGAACGGCCGCTCGGATCGCTGCCGGGATCCGGAGCGTTACGGCGCCGGGGAGTTCGCTCGTGACTGCCTGGCCGTGATGGATGAGACCGAGACCGGGCGAGCGGTGATGGTCGCGCTGTCGCGCGGCGCTCAGTACTTGCTGGAACTGGGGCGACTGGCACCGGAGAGGCTCGCGGGCGCGGCGTTTGTCGGCCCGATGTTCCCGTATGCGCCCTCGCGCTGGACGCTGCTGCTGCATCCGTGGATCCATGGCCTGTTTGGCAAACGGCTGCCCCGGTACCTGGGGTGGACGCGGATGAACGCGGTTCACTGGCGCGAGCGCTACCCGGAGTTCGCGCACTGGTTCATCTCGCGCTGTTTTTCCGAGCGGCACTCGACCAAGGGGGTCGAGGACGGCGTCGGCTGGGCTCTCGACACCGATCCGGCGACGCTGGCGGCAACTGCGATGGGCGAGATCCATCGTGACCGGCAAGCCCTGCGGGATCTGGCGCGGGACCTGAACTGCCCTGTGCTGGTGATCCACGGCGATCACGATCGCGTCACCCCCTTCCGGGACGGCCGCGCGCTCGCGCGGTTCACCGGGGGGAAGCTAGAGGTGGTGGCCGGTGGCGGGCACTTCGTGCACGCGCGCAAGCCTGTACAGGTCAATCTGGCGCTCCGTGAGTTCACCGAAGAGGCGTTCGGGCTGCCGCGCCGCCCGCGCTATTCCGCCGGCCGCGCCGATCGTCCATGCGCGCTGTTCATCTCCTCACCGATCGGGCTTGGCCACGCCCGGCGTGACGTCGCCATAGCCCGTGAGCTGCGCAAGCTCCATCCCGACCTGGAGATCGACTGGCTCGCCCAGCACCCGGTCACGCGTGTGCTCGAAGCCGAAGGTGAGCGAATCCACCCCGCAAGCGCCTACCTGGCCAGCGAATCGGGTCACATCGAGTCCGAGTCGGCCGGGCATGATCTGCACTGTTTCCAGGCGCTTCGGCGGATGGACGAGATCTTGGCCGCGAACTTCATGCTTTTCCACGACGTCGTGCGCGAGCGTCGCTACGACCTGTGGATCGGGGATGAGGCATGGGAACTCGACTACTACCTGCACGAGAACCCGGGCGAGAAGCGCGTCCCGTTCGCATGGCTGACCGACTTCGTCGGCTTCCTGCCGATGGCGGATGGCGGTCAGCGCGAACGGCTCCTGACGAGCGACTACAACGCCGAAATGATCGAACACATCCGGCGGCACCCTGAGGTGCGTGACCGGGCGATCTTCGTCGGCGAGCCGGATGACATTGTCCCTGAACGGTTCGGCACCGGTCTGCCGGTGATCCGCGAATGGACCGAGAGCCACTTCAGCTTTGCCGGCTACATCACAGGCTTCGATCCGACCGTGTTCGCGGACCGCGACGGGCTGCGCGCCGAACTCGGGTATCGCCCGCACGAGCAGGTGTGCATAGTGACCGTCGGCGGCTCGGGGGTCGGCGGCAGCTTGCTGGCGCGCGTGGCCGCGAGCTTCGCCGAGGCGAAACTGCTCGTCCCGCAACTGCGAATGATCGCCGTGACCGGCCCCAGAATCGACCCGGATACCGTGCCCACCCGAGACGGCCTCGAGGTTCGCGCCTATGTGCACGATCTGTATAAGCACCTGGCCGCCTGCGACCTCGCGATCGTGCAAGGCGGGCTGACAACCGCGATGGAGCTGACCGCCAACCGCCGGCCATTCATCTACTTCCCGCTCAAGCACCATTTCGAGCAGAACTTTCACGTCCGCCATCGCCTCGAGCGCTATGGCGCAGGGCAGCCGATGGACTTCGACGACTCCCCGCCCGCGGCTATCGCGCAAGCGATCGCGCACGAGATCGGACGCAGCGTCGACTACCGGCCCGTGACACCAGACGGCGCAGCACGCGCGGCCGCCCTCATCGCCGGAATGATCCGATGACCTAGGCCACGCCACCAGCTCGCATCAGCCGCCGAAGGGCAATCCGTTAGGGAGTGGCCGGGGTGGACAGGTGATAGGCGACGGCCCACGCGGCCACCTCTGCCCGGCTGTGGGCGCCCAGCTTGACCATCACGTGCTGCAGGTGGACCTCGACAGTCTTCTCCGATATTCCGAGTACCCTGCCGATCTGCCGGTTTGTTCGGCCCGACGCGACCAGCGCGGCCACCTGACGCTCGCGCGGGGTCAGCGGCACCGGCTCGGGGCGGTCAGCGTCAGCGGGCGCAGTGCCGACCGCGACCGCCAGTGCGAGCTCAATGCCCTGCTCGGCTGGCAATGTCCGACCCGCCTGGATCAGCCGCGCGGCGGCCTCGGGTCCCAGCGACCGGGTGAGCGTCTCCTCCACCTCCGCGACCTTCACGTGCTCAGCATCAGGCGGGCGCGCGGCGAGCCGCGCACGCAGCGCCGCGGCCGAGCCGATCAACCTGGCCGCTGTCTCATACTGCGCCCGTCCGCTGGCTATCTGCGCGAGTCCCTCCTCGCACTGCGCGACACCGCGGGGGTCGCTTACACCCTGGTAGATCCGCAGGGCCTCGGCCAGCAGCGGGCAGGCCTCATCGACCTCATCTCGCGAACTCAGCGCGGTGCCAAGTCCCCAGGCTGACCAGGCCACCGCCCATGGGTAGTCCAATTCCCTGAACTCGCGCAGGCTGGCGCGCAGCAATGTCACGGCTGCCTTGAGATCCCCACGGTCGCGGGCGAGCAGCCCCAGGTCGTGCTGCGCCCACGCCGCGCCCTGCGTGTTGCCTCCCTGGCGAAAGCCCGCCGCCGCCCGCCGATGCCAGCTTGCGGACTCGTCCCACCGGCCGCTCGCACGCGCCACGTGGCCGAGAAAGGCACACGCGATGGCACCGCGGCGCACCTCACCCCACTTATCGCTGACCTCAAGCGTGCGAAGAAGCAGGTCCTGGGCACGGCCGAACTCGCCGCTGCCCCAGGCCAGGATTCCGCCTACGAGGAGCACGCCGGTCTCCGCGCCCGTCTCGGTACCGCCCGCCCGCGCCGGGTCGTGACCCGCATCAGCGGAGCTGACCCGATTCATCACCGCCTGGCCCTGTCCGAAGTCACCCCGCGTGTAGTAGTACCAGCCGAGAGCCGCAGCCAGTGACAGCGCCCGGTCGGACCTCCCGTCATCCAGGCAATAATCGAGCGCCGCCCCCAGGTCGGCGTGGTGGCGCCCCCAGCGCAGCCACGAGGTTCGCTCCTCCGGCAGCCCGATGGACGCCTCGAATTGGACGGCAAGCCCTGCGAAGTGGGCGGCATGGCTGGCTCGAACATCCGCGGATTCGCCGTGCGACGTCAACTGCTCTGCCGCATACTCGCGCAGGCTCTCCAGCATCGAGAACTCGGCTATCTGATCATCGCCAGGTAGCCGCCGGATCAGGCTCTTGTCGAGCAACGACTCGACCAGCGTGAGCAGGTCGCCGGCCGGAATGCCGCACACGCTTTGCGCGTCCGCAAGCGTCCAGCCGCCCACGAAAACCGACAGCCTACGAAAGAATGCCCGTTCGTCCGGATGGAGCAAGTCGTAGCTCCAGGCGATAGCGCTGCGCAACGCACGCTGGCGCACTGGCACATCCCGCGTGCTCCCGGCCAGCAGATCAATTCTGCTTCCGAGCCGGAACACCAGCTCGCCAGGAGTGAGTGCCTTCAGCCGAGCCGCTGCCAGCTCGATCGCCAGCGGCAGGCCCTCCAGCCGGATGCACGCGCTGGCAACTAGCGCGGCATTGGCCGCGGTAAGGGTGAAGTGGGGGTTCGTCCGGCGTGCACGGTCCACCAGCAAGGCAACCGACGGATTCGCCGACAGGCAAGCAAGGTCTCCGACTTCGGCTGGACCTGGCACGGCAAGTGGCGGTACCGGGAACTCATGCTCGGCAGACAGCCCCAGCCTTTCCCGGCTGGTGGCCAGAAAAAGCAACCGGTGGCAGGAAACGAGCACACGGCCGACGTCCCGGGCCGCCGCCAGCAGGTGCTCGAAGTTGTCGAGCACGACGAGCAAATTCTCGTTGCCGGTCGACTCGGCGAGCTGGCCGACCAGGTCCGCGTCGCTGCGCGGCTCGACACCGACCGCCTGCGCCAGCTCAACCAGCACCCGCGCCGGATCCCGCACCGGTGCCAGATCGACGAACGCGGTAGTCCATCCGGTGCGCTCGGCAAAAGCCTCCGCGCACGCGACAGCAAGACGGGTCTTGCCGATTCCAGGCGGACCGGTGAGCGTCACTAGCCCGCTCAGTCCCCCGAGCATCCCGGAAATAGCCGCCAGCTCACCGTCCCGGCCCACCAACAGGTCAACGTGCGCAGGCAGGCCACCGCGCGATACTCGCGTCGCATTTCTCATCCGGCTGGCCCGCCGACGTCTCGTGTTCCTCCAGCCAGGAGGCCGTGCACCGAGCATACGAGCGCCCGCCGCGCCGCCGCTACCTAAGTACTTTCCCTAATGGCGATGCTGGCCGCGGCGCCGTATCAACGAAAGAGACGGTTTGCCATGCAGCGCGGGCGGACCGACCACTGGCACAGCGGATACTGAGAGAGAGCACGGTCAATGTCCAAAACGAAGGCCAACCTGCCGCCATCACCGCCGCTCGCCGCGACGAGCGCAGCCGCGTCAGCCAACCTGGGGGCGCTGCGAAACGCGATCTCGGTCACCAAACAGCAGGCACTGGTTCGCACGCGCATCATGGGATACGCGTACGAGTTCGACAATGGGTTCGTCTGGCAGCCCGATGACGGAGTTGCGCAAGCCTACCGCTGGGACGAGGTGTCGACGGTCAACTGGTTCGCCAGCCAGCATTACGCCAACGGCGTTTATACCGGTACCCAGTACTGGCTAACCCTCGCGAGCACGGATGGGCGGAGCCTGAAGTTCTCCGGCTCGTGCAAGGATCCTGCGGCCAAAGGCGGACGCAACGCCGATCCGCTGGCACGCGGCTACCTGCTCTATCAGTTCTTGATCCGCGTCCGCGAGGCGGCCTCCGCCGCCCAGCTCCCCGGCGCGATGGCCACCCTCAACCGCGGGGAACAGTTGGTCTTCGGCGACCTGCGGATCAGCGCCACCGGAATCCAGGCGCCGAAAGGCTTCGTCCCGTGGTCGTCGATCAAGGCCGTCAACATCTACCAGGGCCGGGTATCAGTCAGGCAAGAAGGCAAGTTCTTCTCATTGTCTTCTCAGGCGGCGGAGAAGATTCCCAACTGTCCGCTGTTCCTGACCCTCGCCCAGATGCTGACCCGCCAGGCGGCCAGCGCCAACCCTGCAAGTGACTGACCGAAGTGATCTCAGCAACTCACTCTCACCGATCCGAACGGAGTCGGCTGCGCACTCAGGCCGAACATGTGCGCGATAGCGCCCGCGGTCCGCTCGGCCGCGCGGCCGTCGCCGTAGGGGTTCACGGCGTT
>Ga0126371_10002587_pt1 | contig 15593 bp, 8 predicted proteins | sample PanSoiMetaPlot_4_FD_110145 | JGI IMG/M metagenome (GOLD analysis project Ga0126371, IMG submission 110145) | Tropical forest soil microbial communities from Panama - MetaG Plot_4 | ecosystem: Environmental > Terrestrial > Soil > Tropical forest > Bulk soil | place: Panama | collected 2016-02-17 | reverse complement strand
TTGCTGTGAATGGGGAAATCAACAGCGCCGATATTTACTCGTCGCCGGAGCTGTTTGCGGCCATGTGGCCGAAGCTGCTGAAGGCGAGCGCCGTGGAGGCAGTGCGGCTGAAGCGGCAAGAGCCCTCTGGCACTCTGCGCGCCGACGCGGTGGATGCGTTTCTGCGCGAAGCGGAACAAGGCGCCGAAACAGCGATTGATATCGACGGCCGAATTACGCTCGCGCGGCGCGAGAATGAGCAGCAGATCACGATGGAATCGAGAGATCCGCAGGGGTGGATTCACCGGAGCATCCTCAAGAAGTAGACTCGAACGGCACAGGTTGCGGGGCCGCGCGGGCGCTCAACGGATGCCGGGGCGGCCCGCCGCCCACACTTGGCGCAGGCGGCGCAGCGCGTCGATACCGGTCAGCTCGACGAAATCCCGGAAGACCTGCAAGACCACGTGGTCGTCCGGCAGGAAGCGGAAGTCGTTCCACGGCGTGCCCATGATCGTGTCGAAGCCCAGAGGCACGGCCACCGTCAGGAACGCATTTTCGAACAGGAGCCGCAAGGGCACGCCATCGATTTTCAGCGGCGGCAGCAGGTTGCCGATGTTGGTGAGCCCGCCGAGGAGGTGGACGCCCTCCAGGTCCGGATCCTGGCGGATGGCCCGGATTGCCTCGAGTGTCATGCGGATCTGGCCTTCGGTGTCGGACACCAGGCTCTGGATGGTGACATCGACGAAGACATCGGAAAGATCGAAGCTGTGGGCGCGCCGCAAGCCGGCTGTCACGCCTTTGACCAGGTCCAGGACTTCTCCGGCATGCTTGTTGGGCTTGACGGCGCCGTCTTCGACGCGCTCGGTGGTCATCAGCACGAGCTGAAAGGGCTGGATCTTCAGCAGGTCCAGCATTTCCATCCGCGTTTCGGAGAGCGAATTCAGCAAGGGCCGGCGCCCGCGCGCCCTGGCGGCGTTGTAGGCCCGCAAGCAGACCTCCTGCACAGCGGCGCTGGGATAGTCGAAGCACAGCGGCACATCCACCGCAGCCTGGACCGCGCGGATGACCTCGGTGAGGAACGCGGCATCATTGTATCCGCGCGGGCCGACGGTCAAGTCGAGATACCGGGCACCGGACTGCACCTGGCGCACGGCAAGCTCCTGCAAGCCCGCGAAGTCCCCAGCCTCCATCAGCGCGCGGGTCTTCGGGAAACCGTCGGGATTGAGGCGGTCTCCGATGACAGTAACGCCTGGTATGGCCATCATGTTCTCATTCTTGCGCGGGACGGCGCGCGCGCAGGGAAAAGCGACGGCGGCGCAAGTTTACGATTGGATCCAATCGTAAATGGAGAAGCCTTTGTTCCAGGGAAAGGGGTTAGCCAGGAGATTCCGATTGGATCCAATCGAACCGTGCCGGTTTGCCGGCGGGTGTCCCGGCAGGCCGACCCCGCGTTGACAGTCGAGCTTCTCTCACGACCTCATTATCGCGCTAGAGTGCCTGCGGGACGGGTTTCCCGGAAGGGGATTTTGGCCGTAAGCCGCTGGGTTCCAGGGAGATCGGATAATTTTTCAACTCGGTGACGGACTGACGCCGGGCTCCTCAACTGGCGCGCGTCTGCCGTGCGAATTATCGGCTATGACGAGACAGCGGCTACGGGCTCGGCGCGGACGCAAGAAGCATCGTTCTTATTCTGTGATCTTACTGTCAAACCCGCGTAATTCTCCAGTGGCAATCTCGACGAGACGAGATTGCGATTTTGAGGAGGATCCGCTATGAAACTGGCAAGAGTCTGGTTAGCCATCACGGCGCTCACTTCGGGAGTACAGGGATTGGAGGTAACGTACCCGCCGTACATCCAACCGGGCGATGCGGCATCCTTCGGCCCGACCGATCAGATGGTGGTTGCGTGGCAAACCGACGAAACGGGCCCGAGCAATACGGCTTATGTGATTCGGTACGGGATGGAAGCGGACCTGGAGCATGCGGTCGAGATGCATCCAACCGGCCGCGTAGTCGATAACTACCTCTCCGTGGATCCGCTCTTCTCTGCGTTTCCCATCTCCACGGCCTATGGGGTTCACACCGATTATTACGGCGTGTTGGCGGGCCTGAAATATGACAGCCGTTACTACTTTCGCGTTTCGGGACCGGGACTGCCGCCCGGCGGGTTTACCTCTTCGTTCCGCACGCGCAGCCGGGAGAGCCGGTTCTCCTTCCAAGTGCAAGGAGACGAGGGGTATTACCCAGGAATTCCGAATACGGGCTTGATCGCCAACTATGAGGCGCGCATCGTTCACACGATGTACGATGTGGATCAACTCGCGTTGCCGGGTCAACCGAAGCTGCCTCGTCCCGACCTGGCGCTCAACACTGGGGATAATGTCTACGTCGCTGGTGGTGACAGCAATTACCACGACGTGTGGTTTCGGACCTGGAACAACAACACGGACTCGAATGAGACGGGAGCGCCGTTCATCCGAAGCATCCCGTTTTACATCGTCGCCGGCAATCATGACGTGGGCAGCACCGGTGCCACGGCCAATCTGCTGGCCGACAACGGTCCGACTACGCCCGGAAGCGCGGGCCCTGGGCCGTTCGGAGGCGGTCTGAGCGGAGGGGATGCGCTTGCGTATTTCAACAACTACTACTTTTCCTTGAATGGTCCGAAAGGCGTGGATATCCAACAGCGATTCCATGGCGATGTGTCGGCGCCCTCGAACTTTTTCTTTCAAAACAACGGGTTCAACGGCGGCGCTGCGGTGACTGCGGGGACGGCTTTCGACAAGACCGTCGAAGCGTTGCGCGCCAGCAGCGCAGTCAATACGGGCGGGGGCCTCAAGCGGCAAATCGATCACATGAGCAATTACTCATTCGATTACGGCAACACCCACTTTGTGTTCCTGGATGCCAATCCTCACTTGTTCGACAATCAATTGCCGGGCGACGCGACTTACGCGAGCGCGCCCGGCTTTCCCTTCCCGCCCTATCCGTCGGTTCTGGCGAACTGGCTGATTCACGACCTCGACGCCTCCAACCAAACCTGGAAGGTGGTGGTCTATCATCAGCCCGCGTTCTCTTCCGGTAACGCCACGCTGCGTAACGACCAGATGCGCAACGTTGCCAAATTGCTGGAGGACCACGGCGTGAACCTGGTGTTCAACGGCCATGAGCACAACTACCAGCGCACATTCCCGCTACGGGCGTTGGCCGGTGTGACTGCCGCACCGAATCCTTCGACTGCGGCCGCGGTGGCGATTGATGCGGCGTTCAATGGAGCAAGCCATACGGTGCCCGACGGCGTGATTTACTTCGTCGAAGGAGCCGGCGGCAATCGCGATTTCGACGATGCGCTGGGGAACCCCCGCGGCAGCAGCGCCGCCACCATCGACCAAGATGACTCAGCGAGTGGCGCTTCGGTTGCGCTCGGCGGCCATTCCTTTCCCAACGGGCCGGCTTCCTGGCTGGACACCAACTTGACCAACACGGCAATGGAGTTCCTGCCCGGCTTTGCCGCAGCAGGGAGCGGGCCGAAAATCACAACGCGTTTTAAAGCGAAGGTATTTTCCTTCGCGGACATAACCGTGGATGAAAACAGTCTGACCCTTTACCAGATTTCCGAACCGCTTTCGAATTCCTCCTCGGCGACGGCGGCAAATCCTCTTCCCTTTGGCACGGACATCAATGGGAATCGCCTGAACGATCCCATCCCGGACACGGTGATCGATCCCGTGACGGGGAATGTGACTTCTCCGCCCGCAACCGGCACATCTGCGCTTCTCGACAAGATCACAGTAGTCAAACCCGAACTCGACGACGAACTCAGAACGGAATTGTCCGCTCCAAAGAAAGCCGAGGCGGGCACTCCGTTCGTGGTAACGTGCGGCGTTTCGAACCACGGCGGCTACAACCTGAACGGAACGCAGGTTATATTTGATTTGCCGGAAGGCGTTCAATATGCCGGTCCCGCGGGAAGCGCGACGGCCGACGGCAGTCGCGTGGTCGTCACGCTCGGGCGCCTCGCGGTGGGAGATAGCCGGAGCGTAGAGCTAGCCCTTGTCGCGTCGAAGCCGGGCGCGATCCGCATTGCAGCGTTCGTCCGGTCGGCGACTGTCTTGCCAACCGAAGGCGATGAGATCAAGGTCGTGGTGAACCCGTAGAGGCGGGATCGACAGCGGCGGCTGAGCCCCACTTAATAGCCGCCGCCGAACTTTCCAAAGTGGAGGGCATCCTCCACATGAATTCGGAAGCTGAGGATCGAAGCGGGTCCTCGATCCCTGTTGTAGCCGGGATCGGTCACGTGCTGAAAATCGATCGCGAACGAAATTCCGCGCCATAGGTGTGCGGTGTAATACGTCTCGAAAATCTTCTCGAGGCCGTATCGCAGAGCGCCGTCGCCGAGGATAAAGCCTTGGCCGCCAAGAGCCAGATAGCGGCGGTGGTCGCCCGATATTCCGTTCGCCACGTACGCCGCACCCACTTTATCCTGAGAGCGCCGCCACCGCTTGCCCCGGAGATCGGCGCCGAATTCCGCGGTGCGGTCAATCTCGGTGTAGGCGAAGGATTCATTCGCGCCGCCGTTCCAGCCGAGGCGCCCAAAAGCGCGCAGCGCGGGAGTCAACTCCTGCTCGACGTTTAACCCGAAGCCGTACTTGGTATTGCCCTGCCGGCGATACAGCGTGACGTCGGGAACCGCGTCACTTCCGGACAAGTAGCCGTTGATCGCCCTGCGATAGCTGCCCATGTTCGCATGGTTGACGAACGCGAGTGCCCGCAGCGTGGTAGCCCGCTGCGGAATGAGGCCGGCATGATATTCCACTTCGAAATTCTCGCCGCGAGCGCGGGCAAGATTCCAATCGAGTTGGATGCCGTTCGCAATCGTGGGCATCAGCATCTCTCCGAACCGGGCCGCCCAGGACCGGTCGTAGTATTCCATGGCGAGGCCATAGGTATAACCGCGCGTGTCGGCCGCGTAGTCATACGCTCCGTTGTTCACGATGGCCCAGTTCATGAATTGCAGATGGCTGTCGCTGCCCACGGAGTTCAAATCGAAGAAATCGACGGTGCTCATTTTTCCGAGGCGTAGTTCCAAGCGCCTCACCGGAACAGTGGCAGCGAGCGCAAGCGGGTTGCGGGTGGCCTCGGTTCTTTCCTTGCCGAGAGGAATGGTGTAGTGGAGCATCACTCGGGAAACGTACGGGCTCTCGCTGAGGCTGGGATTGCGAACCACGTCGACGTTGATGAAGCCCGCGATGCCGAGCGCGCTGCTTAAGCCCGCGCCACCCGCGCTCTCGAAGTCGGCCAGGACTTCGAGCCGGCCGGTGATCTGAAAGCCGGTGAAGAGAGTTTCGACGCGCGATGTTGCATGCTCCGCGGCGGGCAAGAAGCTGTTGGCGCCCGAGTATTTGGCGTCGAAGGCCGGATGTTGCTGGCGGATGAAGTTTGCCTGCATCGAAACCCAAAAGCGATTCCAAAACGACGGATGATCGCCGGTAGGGGATGCAGGAACATTGCCGATTTGAGCAAGCGAGAGGCCCGGCGCAACGATACAAAGGACGACAAAAAATCGCAAGTTCTATCGTTGGGGACGCTGACCAGGTCTGTCAACGATTTCTGCGTTACGGGTGCGTAATTCATGGCTCCGTAACAATTCACAAACGAAACCTGAGGGATACTCTTGATGATGTTTGTGTCCCGCATTTTCGAAATTGCGTGCTGGCTCATGACCGGTGCGGCATTCGCGTGGCAACCGGGAGCACACGGAGTCAAACGGCTCTACGTGGAAGAATTCGCAACCAAAGCTGGGGCGGAAGCACTGCAGCAAGATGTCGCGTTGGAGCTTCGGAAATTGAGTACGGTGTCACTCGTGGCGCATGAATCGGATGCGGACCTGGTCGTGGGCGGCGGCGGAGAGATCTGGATCCGGGGGTATCGCAGTCTCAACCCGCGATCCGGCCGATTACTCTCCAATGGAACGCCGGTTTACACCGGTTTTCTCTCAGTTGAGCTGAAGGACAACCACGGCATGACGCTCTGGTCGGACTTGGTGACGCCGGGAGCCACGCCCGGAGATGTATCGAAGGACCTGGCGAGACGGATTGTCAGACATCTGGCGGAAGGGCTAGATCGCCTCGACACCGCATCGGGAGTTGCAACGCCGGTGGTCCAACCTGCGACCACGCTGAACGGCGCCGGCGCGACCTTTCCATACCCCGTCTATGCGAAATGGTTCACCAACTACCGGCGCGAGAATCGCACAGTGCAAATCAACTACGACCCGGTCGGGTCGGAGGCAGGGATTCGAAGCCTGGTATCCGGCGGTGTGGATTTCGCCGCTTCGGACAGTCCGGAAGCACTGAGCGAACTCGCGCCCGGGGAGGAAGGCAAATATATCTTGCTTCCCTCCGTCGTGGGCGCGGTGGTTCCGATTGTGAACCTTCCGGGCATTCCCAATGAGATTCTGTTCACGCCCGAAGTTCTGTCGGGAATTTTTCTCGGCAAGATCACGAAATGGAACGATCCGTTGCTGGCGCGTGCCAACGGCGGCGCCCACCTTCCCGATCTCGACATCGTGGTGGTTCATCGAGCTGAGGGCAGCGGCACGAGTTACGCCTGGACGGACTACCTGTCGCGCGCGAGTCCGGAGTGGAAAACGGAAGTGGGCGCGAGCCTGCTTCCGCGGTGGCCCACCGGCCGCGGGGCCTCCGGGAATGACGGCGTGGCGAAGCTCGTGAAGGAACGGGCTGGATCGATTGGCTACGTGGAATTCATCTATGCCTTGCAGAACCACCTGAGCTATGGAAAGGTTCGCAACCGGAACGGCGAGTTCTTGTCCGCCAGTCTGGAGACCATAGCGGCAGCCGTCAGCCGGTCGGAAATGCGCGACGACTTGAAGGCGTCAGTCGCGAACCTTCCGGGTTCGGGTGTCTATCCGATTGCCTCGTTCACCTGGATCGTGGTTCCCAGGCGTATTGACGAGGGCAAGCGCGGCGCGACGGTTGCATTCTTGCGATGGATGCTGGGGCCCGGCCAGCAACAGGCTGCGGCGCTCGGGTATCTGGCGCTCCCCAGAGACCTCGTGTCCAAAGAACTGGACGCAATCGCCAAGATCCGCTGACCGGTGCCCGGTATTAGAACGTGAACTTCAGCCCAAGCTGGATCACGCGGCTGCTTCCCGAACCGACCAGCGGATTGCCAGCGGCGACGTCGGGGGTGGCAATTTTTGCGCTGAATTCTGCGACTGAACGATTCTGCGACTGACCATTGACATTCCCGAGGCGCAGTGATATATCTCAGCCCGCGACCAAGACCCGGGTGCCTTTGGGGAAGGTGAACTTTCGGGTGTGTCTGAGCGGGTTTGGGTGAGATAGAGCCCTCGTATCGTCGGAAGGTTGATCCATCGGCTCTGCGGGTGATCGCCAGGAGGGGGTTTATGCTAAACCCAGTTCTTTCGGGGAGAATTTCTGCCCCGTTCTCGACACTTGCGTTGGTAGGCCTCACCATACTTGCTGCTATCCAGGGGATGGCGCAGGTCGCGGGAGCGAGCCTTTCTGGAACTATAACGGATCCCTCGGGCGCCGCAATCAGCGCGGCCCAGGTTTCGGTGACAAACAAAGACACGGGCTTCAACCGCGCCGTGGTCGCCGACACAGCCGGGTTTTACTCGATGCCCAACCTACCGCCCGGAACATACGATGTCACCGCTGCGGCTCCGGGATTCTCCACTGCTAAGGAGGCCGGTGTCCAACTCACGGTGGGGGCAGAGCAGACGCTGAATATACCAATGAGACTTGGCCAAGCCAATCAGACAGTTCAGGTGGAAGCAGCTGCACCGATGGTACAGCTAGGCTCGTCCACTATCAGCTCGGAGGTGGACTCTAAACAGATCCTCGAAATGCCCCTCAACGGCAGAAGCTGGAATGATCTAGCTACCCTTGTCCCCGGCGTTAACGCGATTGAGACTCAAATCCCTTTTGAGAACGGGGCAATCCGCGGGAACCGAGGCTTTGGGAACCAACTGACGATCTCCGGCGGCCGGCCTACGCAAAACAACTACCGTCTGGACGGGAACAGCATCACCGATTACGCGATGGGCGGCCCCGGCAGCGTTCTCGGAGTCAACCTGGGAGTGGATGCGATTCAGGAATTCGCCGTGGTTACCGGCAACTACTCCGCCGAGTATGGGAGAACCTCGGGCGGCGTCGTCAATGCGGTGAGTAAATCGGGGACCAACGCATTCCATGGCGATGTCTATGAGTTCTTCCGCAACCAGAAGCTGGACGCGAACGACTTCTTCTCGAATTCCGCCGGCTTGGGGAAACTGGTTTATCGGCGCAACCAGTTCGGCGCGGCGGCGGGAGGAGCGATCAAAAAGGACAAAACCTTCATCTTCGGTGATTACGAAGGGATACGCCAGGCGGAAGGGTCTCCGAGCTCGAATTCAGTCGTACTGTCGGACGCGGCGCGCACCGGCCACCTGGCTGATGGCACCGTCGTGCCAGTGGACCCGGCCATTCAGAAGTACCTGGCCATCATTCCTCATGCCAACGGGCCTGTCCACGGAGACCAAGGTAACTTCGTTTTTGCCCCCACACAAGTGATCCAGGAAAACTATGAAACCGTGCGCCTGGATCACAGGTTTAGCACGAAGGACAGCCTGTTCGCGACTTACAGCTATGACGACACACCGCTCAATACACAGGACGGTTTCGGCAATGCGAACATCTTGTCCCAAACTTCGCGCCACATTGCAGCTCTGGAAGAGACCCACGTTTTCAGCCCGGCCCTGGTCAATAGCGCGCGGCTTGGTTTCAACCGGAACGCCGTGATTAACTACCAGGCGGTCTCGGCAATTAATCCCGCGGTCGCGGACTCATCTCTCAGCCTCATGCCTGGATTTGGTCCGCCCGTTATGTTCATCTCGGGCTTCGCCCGCAGTACCGGGGGGCTGCCTCCTGCATTTACTCATCACACCTGGAATTCCATCCAGTTTTACGACGACGCGTTCTTGATCCGAGGCAATCACTCCTTGAAATTCGGCTTTGCCATGGAGCGGATGCGTTATACTCCCTTCTCGTTGTACCTGCCAACCGGACTCGTACGTTTCAACGGCAAAAAGACGGGTAATCCGGTGGAAGATTTCCTGACCAACCAGCCATATTCGTTGGAAGGGGGGCTCCCTCCCGGTGTAAGTCCGCGAGGCTTCCGGCAGACTCTGTTCGGAGGATATTTCCAGGATGACTGGAGAGTGCGGCGCAGGCTGACCTTGAACATCGGGTTGCGCTACGAGATGACCACGATACTCCACGAGGTCGAGGGCAAGACGACTACACTCCGCAACATTAACGACCCGCTGCCCGTCTGTGGGACGACGGCCCCGACTGCCACGAATGTCGTATACGGAAGACCAGGTTGCGCGGGAGTTGGCGACTTCTTCGCGTCGAACCCAACGACGCGGAATTTCGAGCCGCGGTTCGGTTTTGCGTGGGATCCCAAGGGCGACGGGAGGATGGCGGTTCGAGGCGGCTTCGCGATCTTCGACGTACTTCCGCTGCCGGGGTTTTTCTTCACCCAGTCCTGGATGCCGTTCTTCCTTACCGGCACAGTCCTCAATACCCCGACTACGCCGTGGAAGATGGGCGTTACGGGCAACAACCCCGGGAGCGCGTACTCCTACTTTGGGCCAGTGAACACACCGGGCTGCAACTCGCCACTGGGGAATTGTACACTCACTGCCTCCTATATCGAACCGAATCCGAAGCGCAATTACGTCGAGCAGTGGAATGTTAACGTTCAGCGGCAAATTACGTCTACGATCACGGCGTCGGCGGGCTATGTAGGCTCGCATGGCCTTCACTTGCTCATTCGCGGCGACGATTTCGATATGGTCCTGCCGACGCACACCTCCGCGGGATGGCTCTGGCCCTATAACCCCACCGGCAAGGATTTGCGGATCAACCCGAACTTCGGGATTATCCGGGGGATGATGTGGAACACCAGCTCCCGCTATGACGCCGCGCAGTTCAGCATCCAGAAACGGTTCAGCCACGGCATCCAGTTCGGAGGTAACTACACATACAGCAAGTCGATGGACAACGATTCGGCGACGATCGCTGGGGACGCTTTTTCGAATTCCATCACCACTTGGTTCTGGTTTGCCCCGTCCATCAGCTGGGGGCCTTCGGATTTCAACTTCACCCACACCGCGGTCATCAACGCGATCTGGCAGATTCCGGTGTCTTCCTCGTTGAAAGGTACGGCGGCGGGGGTGCTGCGCGGATGGGAAGTGGGCGGCATATTCAAAGCCAATAGCGGGGTTCCGACGACTCCCCTCATTCAGGGAGACCCCATGGGCGTTCAAAACTCCGGCTCCGATACATTCGGAATTCCGAACAAGATTCCCGGATGCGATCCCATCAATCACAACTACAAGAGCAATCCGGGCGGGGTGTTCCTGGGTTACATCAACACGAGCTGCTTCACGGTGCCGATGGCGACTCCGGACATCGCGTCGCAATGCGTGCCTTTTGCGAAGGTTCCGGGCAGCTGCTCGAATCTGCTGGGCAATGCTGGCCGCAACAGCATAGTCGGCCCGAATCTATTCAACGTCGATTTCTCGGTGCACAAGGACTTCGCCGTGACGAAAATCTCGGAGGCGTTCAAGATCCAGTTCCGGACGGAGTTCTTCAATATTTTGAATCACGCGAACTTCACGCCTCCGCTGCCGTTTTTCGGGTCGGGAAATGCCCAGATTCTCAAAGCGGATGGAACGCCGAGCGGCGGCGGGGGTCTGCAACAGCCGCTGGCGACGAGGCCCAGGATCATTCAGTTTGCCTTGAAGATGATTTGGTAGCCGGAGCGTTCGGCGAGTCTCGCACACAGAAACCTGAATGTGCCTTCGTTCAGTTGATCGCCGTTAGCGATATTTCGTAATCAACGGGCGTCGAACTCAAGTACCGCGGCATGGCCATTTCGCAGCCTGTCGATCGCTTGTAGAATGCACTCGTGCGCACTCTTTTTCATTTTTCGGAGAACCCAGCTATCAAGTTGTTCCGACCTCATGTAGCGGCGACCTCGAGCGAGTGTGAACCTCTGGTGTGGGCGCTGGACCAAGCGCACGCGCCGAGCTACTGGTTTCCACGCGACTGTCCGCGCGCCTGCTGCTGGGTCAACGAGACAACACGAAGCCTTGAAGCCGGTACCGCTCTTCTTGGAGCAGGAGGTGCGCGCCGGCTGCACGCGATAGAGGGTGGGTGGCTTGAGCAGGTTCGGGCTTGTCGGCTGTACGTTTATGAATTCGATCCAGTGCAGTTCCAACCAAAGATTACCGACGCTGGCTATTGGGTGGCACATGCCGATGTGGAGCCGTTGACTGTTTCGCCTCTCGGCGATTTGCTCACCCGACATATTGAGGCAGGGATCGAATTGCGTATTGTGAAAACTTTGTGGCCGATCATTGATGCCATAGTTGCCTCGGGCCTGGAGTTTTCGATCATCCGTAAAGCGAACGCTCAACCACGTCTCGCGGCTCCCTTAAGAGAGCGGCAGTTAACAAGAGAGCGGCAGTTAACGCGGCTCGTGTCGGCGGGTTATCCTGGTCCGCCTATTTCGGCCAGAATTCACCCAGACTCTTGAGCGGCTCGCCAGGAGTTCCAACCGCGGACCTCTTCGGAGGCTGCAAGTCCTTAACCCGACCGGGTTCTCACTAAAGCCGGCATCACCGGATCGGAATGGAAACGGACGAACCCTCAATCCACGCCGATCGGATCTTGAGTTCCGCCGACCCTGAAGCCACTCCCGACGGCAAGCGGACGTTGATCTGGTAACCGTCCGTCGAGCCTGGATATCCGCCGGCGTAGAGGACTTCTGCCGGGACTCCGTTCACCAACACATCTATCGGTGCCACCACCGGAGTCCCCGATGTGGGATATGGCGTGCCGAATGCAACCACTCGAGTCGGGCCGAGACCGCATGCGTAGATGGCTACAATCTCACCGGCTTTCGCGGGCTTGGTCGCGGATATCGGAGTGGAATCGCCTGCATGTTCAATCGCCGGACCTGCGACTGACATGGCCACGTCAGGCGTGGTCATCGGGATGATCTGGAGGAGATAACTTCGCTTGGCGCCGCCCAGGACCCGCCGATTCGCGGGAGCTTCGACCACAGTCGCTTGCCGCGGGGAGCCAAGATCAACGAGACCTGCCTGGCCGCGGATACCGAAGAATGCACCAGTTCCCCCGGTGATGGTCAACGCATCCAGGGTGACATCCGCGGGAGCTCCGGGTGGGCGGGGACCCCGGCTGAAGCCGCTGGCAGTGATCGTACCGATGGGATTGCTGTCTAAGTCCAGAATGTCCCAAATCATGTCTTGTATGTGGCCTCGCTGCACATCGGCGATCGCCTGGCGGCCTTGTGGCGGCTGATTTGGCGGTTGCACGCCAACGGTAGGAGTCAAGAAAAGGTCTGTGGCTCGAAGCGCCCAAACGCCCTTGACAGGCCTTCCGTTCACCGCGACGATGTCACCGATGATAATGAGCTGCCCGAATGGAGTCGCCGGCTGGGCCGCAGTCAGATCGGTACTTGTCGCGAATTTCGAGGCGTCAAACACCTCGTAATGATACGGAACGTAATTCTCAATTTCGATCTTCAAGACAGACACCGTCGGAGCCGATGCTCCAGCAGCGTTGCTTGTTAACACGCATCCAAAGGCCAGCACTCCAGGCCAAGCTGTTCGAAGTTGCATCTTCATTCTCCCTGTGTGCATATAATTCGGAAGGGCAGGGTCGCCCCTGTCGATCAAGCACGAGGTCAGAATAGGGGTGGCGGCGAAAAGAGTCTTCAAAAAGGGTTCAAGAAAGGCTCAAGAAACAATTAGGGCGCTCATGAGCAACACTCCAAAGCGCTTCTACGAATTCGGTCCGTTCCGGATGGACGCGGACGAACGCCTCTTATGGAAAGCAGGGCAGGCAATGCCCCTCCCTCCGAAGGTATTTGCCACCCTTCTTGCGCTTGTGGAAAAGGCGCCGCAGATCGTAGAAAAAGACGATCTGCTGCAAACGATCTGGCCCGACACGTTCGTAGAAGAAAGTAATCTGAGCCAGAACGTGTTCAGTCTCCGGAAAGTCCTGGGGGAACCGGAATGTATCGAAAATATTCCCAAGCGCGGCTACCGTTTCATCGCTCCGGTCCGCAGTACGGAAGCAGCCTCCAAGGACAGCTTATCGGCCCATCGGAAGTTGCGGAGAGCTGGCTTCGCTGCCGGCGCGGCGGCGCTCCTCATATTGATTGGTGCTGTGCTTTATCTTCGGTACGGCCATTCAGGCAGCCAGGGCCCCTCCTCTATCGTCGTGCTGCCATTCCTCAACCTCAGCGGTGACCCGGCTAACGACTACTTCAGTGATGGCTTCACTGAAGATCTGATCGACGCCCTGAGCCGGCTAGAAAATGTTCAAGTAGTAGCGCGCACGACCGCATTTCAGTACAAGGGCAAGTCGCAGGATATCCGCACAATCGGAAAGCAGGTTGGAGCCACGGCAGTGGTCGAGGGAAGCGTCAGGAGGGAAGGCAACCGTGTGCGAATCACGGCACAACTCAATGCCGTGGGGAGCGGGTATCACCTCTGGTCGCAGACCTACGAACGGGATTTAAAGGATACATTCGCCATTCAGCCCGAGATCGCCATGGCGATCGGTACGACGCTGCGGGGAAGGTTGAAAGCTGTCCGTTCGACTGCGCCGCGTGTAGTCAATCCCGACGCCTATGACTATTACTTACGCGCCCGATACCATCTCATTCGCTTGAACCAGAAAGACAACGACGAGGCAATCGCTCTGCTCGAAAAGTCCGCGGGCATCGATCCGTTGTTTGCCCCGTCGCAGGCGCAGTTGGCCTTCGCTTACGGTACGAAATCGTTCTTCTTCAACGCTACCGATCCGCAATGGGAGGATAAGGCGTTCGCGGCCATTCAAAAAGCAGGAGCACTGGAGATCGAGTCGCCGGAAGTACACTACGTCCGGAGCGAGTTGCTATGGACCCATTCTCACGGGTTTCCGCACCGGGAAGCGTTGGCGGAAGCCCGGAAAGCTTATTCCATTCAACCCAGTTTCGACCAGGCTTGGCATCATCACGCGGTCATCCTGTTTCACATTGGTCACATGCAGGCGGCTTGGCGCGAGATCGAGAGGACTTTGAGCATCAATCCGGCCAACGACCAGGCGCGTTACCGCATAGGGCCGATGCTCAACTATCAAGGGAAGTGGCAAGAGGCGATCGATGCACTGAATCATGTTCCCCGTGAGGTGAGTCCCGGGCTGTGGAGCTATCAGATGGCTTGGGCGTTGCAGTCGTTGAACCGCCTTCCCGAGGCCGCTCGTCTGCTGGATGCGGCACTCGCCGAAAACAACAGTGACCCTGGCGGCAACCTCTATGGCGCGCGGGCGATGGTGCGCGCCAAGTCCGGTGATCGGCACGGCGCGGAGGCCGACATCGCGACTGCAATCCACGTTGGGAAGGGTTTTGGACATTTTCACCACACTGCTTATTCTGTCGCCGCCGTGTATTCCGTTCTTGGCGATCTGGACAAGGCGCAGGAATGGATTGAGAACGCGGCGAACGATGGTTTCCCTTGCTACACGCTCTTTGAGGCCGATCCGAACTTGCAGCGCTTGCGGGCCACACCTCGGTTTCAAGCTTTTGCCGCTAAGTTGCGCCGAGAATATGAGCACATTCCAGAAGAAACGGAATGAGGCTCAAATCTTCCGCCCTAGCCCAGATCGTTGAACCAGGTCTCCCGAAAGCATATCTAGGAGGGCACTACCGTAACGTGGGCTCCAGCACCGTTAAAGTCCCGGCCGGCTAATGGGCTACCCGGAAGGTGAGCCGTGAGCTTCCGCAATTGCGGCATTAACGCCTGGACACGAGCCATTTTCCTTCGCAAGTGTTAGTCCGCCTCGGGAGGGCGACCCCGGAGAAACGAACGGCCGAAAGTAGACCTCATTTCGACCGGACTCGTTGGAAACGTATGCAACCAATGTCCATCACGAGAAAGGCCTACCGAGGCCTTCGTCGAAGTTGTCATCGACGGCTACACCGAGTTTGCGAATCGCGAAGATCCGCTAACGGGTGCGGGGTATTAGAACGTGAACTTCAGCCCAAGCTGTACCACGCGGCTGCTTCCCGAACCGACCAGCGGATTGCCGGCGGCGACGTCCGGCGTGGAGCACCCGCAGCCGAACGTGCTGGGCGCCGACGGGTCCCATCCTACCTGGGCACCATTCGCTGCGCCGTACGGATTGGCGATGATGGGATGATTGAATAAGTTAAAGAACTCCGCGCGGAACTGCGCGTTGTATCGCTCCTTGAACGCGAAGTTCTTGAAGACGGAGAAATCCACGTTCTTGAAGCCGGAGTCGCGGAAGAGGTTCCGGCCCATCGAGCCGTAGCTTCCATTCTTGGGAGGAACCATCACCGAATTGCCCTTCACGAAGCAGCCGGCGGCATCGAGTGTACTGGGGTCGGTGGAGACCGCTTTACACTTTGCCCACATCGCGGCGGCTTGGGAGCCCGAAAAGGAACTCGTGATCCCGGAAACACCGCTGTTCACACTGCAATCAGTAGGG
>Ga0126371_10002586_pt1 | contig 15593 bp, 9 predicted proteins | sample PanSoiMetaPlot_4_FD_110145 | JGI IMG/M metagenome (GOLD analysis project Ga0126371, IMG submission 110145) | Tropical forest soil microbial communities from Panama - MetaG Plot_4 | ecosystem: Environmental > Terrestrial > Soil > Tropical forest > Bulk soil | place: Panama | collected 2016-02-17 | reverse complement strand
CGGGAAAGTCGCGCGCGTAGAGATAGCCGCGCACGATGAGGTTCGTGCCGGCGAGCGTGGCCTCGGTGAGCAGGCCGATCTTGCAGCGGGCGTCGTGGCCGTCCCAGCCGGGGCGATAATCGACGGCCATGCCGAGCAGCGAGGGCAGCGCGTTTTCGGCCGCTTCGCGTGTGAGCAGGACGCGGTGCCCGCGCGCGCCGGAAGGGGCTTTGTCGCTGGGCGCGTTGACGATGGTGAGGACTCCTTCGAACGGCACACGGTTGGGGTGGCCCTCGACGGGAGGAATCCTGACTGACATTGCTTCGAGTCGCATGTGTATGTCCGAGTGGTGCGGGTGAAGGGGTGGAGGAGGCGGCTGTCAGCTATCAGCTTTCAGCAGTCAGCAGTTACTTACAATTGGGGGTGGAATGGACCTTCGAATGAGTCGTCTGCGCGTTAGCGGCCTGGGGGCTGAAGGTTAGAAGGTCAGGACTGACCGCTGACGGCCGAGAGCTCGTTGTTGAGCGGCGGATAGCCGCGCAGGGCGCGTACTTCGTTGACGGTGAGCACGCCGGCCTGGAGAAGCTGAACCTGGACGGCGAGCTCGGTGGCTTCGTCGCGGGCGCTGAGGTCGTTGAAGATGAATTCAAACTCGGGCCAGCCGATGCACTTACTGAACAGGTCGCGGGTGATGTGGCCGGCGATAAGTTGCGCGAGCGGCGAGATAGCTCCGCGGAAGGCCTCGTCGGCTAACTCGGCGGCGGTGGAGCGGTTGACGTCGCCCTCGAGCCCGAGGAGCAGCGGCGGCAATCCAAACGCATTGGCCACCATGCGGATGAGGAACTGCTGCCAGGCCAGGCGCAGATCGGCGTCGGTGCCCTGGGCGAAGCGAAGGACTTCGGGCTTGCGCTCGGTGGAGATGAGCGGCACGCGGCCGGTGCCTTCGATCTCGTCCTGCCACCAGCGGATGAGTCGGTCGTGCTGCGCGGGCGTGGCCTCATTGAGCCACAGCGCATATTGCGCGACGGAGTTGGCGGCGAGCTTGCCGGCGAAGCGGTGCGCGGCGAGGAACTGGTTGACGGTTTCGAACGCCACTTCGAGGGGGCCGAGGCCGAAGGGCGTGAAGGTGCGCGGGTTCATGCGGATGTACATCAGCTGCGAGTCGAGGAGGTCGACTGAAGCGGACTCCAGTTGGCTGGGCAGAACCTGGGCGTAGCGCGGCGTTTCGGGCTGGCCGTCCCATTTGCCGTTGATGCGGATGGAGGCGCCGTCCACGGGCCAGAGTTGCGCTGGGCGATCGGGCGAGCCGGTGGGCTCCATTTCGATGGCGCCGAAGCCGCCGGTGAGCGCGTCTTCGATGACCTGCTCGATGAGGGTGCGAAAGCTGTCGCCGGGGTTGGGTTCCTCGAGCGCGCGGCGGAGGGCGGCGGCGCGCTGCCTGGCTTCGGCCGGCTCGATTGCGGCGTGGCGGCGGACGCGAATCTGCCAGTCCATGGAGGCGATGCGGTCCTTGATGACGTTGATGGCGCGGCGCACGACGGGCGTCTCGGCGAAGCGGCGCAGGTTCGCCGGGGTGGGCTTGGGCAAGAGCTTCGCCGGGTGCTGCACGGGCGTGAGGATGGATGGCAGAGCGAGGGTTTTGCGCTCGCCTTCGGCCGCGATGGTCTCGGGCGGTACGCCGGTGGCGTTGCGCCACAGCGCGCGAATATGGGTGGTCAGCTTCACGGGTGGACTCCTTCTAAATGCAGGGATCAGGGACCAGGGATCAGGGATCAGAGAGCAAAAGCCACCTATTGAGCGAGTAATGGCTGTTGCGGGCGCTCCAAATACAAAGCGACCGCCCGAAGGCGGTCGCTGCTCTGATCCCTGTTCCCTGCTTTTGTTATTCCAGCCGCAGCTCGCGGCGTGCGGTCTCCGCGACCCTTGGCAGGTCGGAGGAGGTGAGGACGCGGATGGCGTGTTCCTCCATGGTTTCGATACCGAAGCGGTAAAGCTCCATCCGCTCCGGACTGTCGTCGCCGGTCCTGGTGATCTGGGCGGCGGGCTCGACGATTGCGGTCAACTCCAGCGATGCTTTTTCCACGCGCTCGACGCCTGCCCGCAGCGCGGAGGAGGAGAAGGCGAGTATCTTGGCCATCTCCACGCCCGCCTCGAGGCTGACGGCGTGAAACATCCTGATTACTCCGTTCTCCACCCCAGCAGCATGGACCCGCTGCTGGGGAGCCCGGTTCGGCCGGTACCCGGCATCGATGCGCAACGGATCGCCGGGCCGGGTATAGTCCGCGGCGCGGATCTGGTGGCGCATCAGATCCCAGACGCGCGCGCGCTCGAACTCGTCTCGCATGGCGGCCTGGAGAGCCGCGCGGCCGCGCAGCCGCGTCACGCGCTCGCGCGGCGGCGGCTCGACATACATGCGCATCAGCTCCTCCATTCCCGCCTGAAGGCTCTCGGCGAGATAAGCCTTTGGTTCCGTGATCTGCACGTTCAGCGACAGCGACTCATTCAGAATGCGGGTGAGCCTGCGCTCTCCCGCGGGCTGCGCGGCTTCGTCTTCAAGCCGGCGGCGAAGCTCCGCCTCCATGCCTTCGAGCAGCGCGGTGTCGGCCTCCGGATCGAGGCAGCGCACGCGGCGCCAGTCGCGCGTGAAGCGCAGGTCCAGCTTGCCGGCGCCGTTGTCCCCTTCGCGCAGGAGCACCCCGATGTGCACGAACTCGTTGCGCACGGGGTCGGGCACGTAGCGGACGAGCTGGAAGGCGCACTGGAGGCGGTTCGGCATTGGCTGTTCAGTTCACCCTGTTCTGGATGCTAGCCCCAAACGTGTGCGCGGGCCAGATGTCGGAGTGCACTTGGTTGGGGCGCAAGCCCCAATTTGGAAACGGGTTGCGATCGGAACGGCGAAAATCGTCGATCAGCTCGCGGATGCGGCGGCGCCGCGCGATCAATCTGTTCACGAGATCTTCCATCTGCGCCTGGTCGCCGCCGTACCACTCGGGAGGAATCTCGTTGGCGGCGTCCCAGAGCGTCGCGGCGGGGAGATTCTCCATGTGGCCTAGCCAGGGTTCGAAGCTCTCCCATCCGGTGATTCCCCGGTACACGTCGTTGCGGTGGTACACGCCGCGCAGCGGTATGTCGTCGAACTTCCAGTCCCCGGCATGAAAGCAATAGCCGAAGTCGATGAAGTGCGCGGTGTAGCGGCGCTCGCGCGGCTTCCGAGCATAGACCGCCTGGCGCCCGTAGGCGTTCCCCGTCCACTTGTCGAGGGCCAGAATGCCGGCGAATTGCGCCACGTTCTTGACCTCCGCCATCTGCTCCTCCGGCAGGTAGTCCACCACCTGGCCCGGCATCAGCCCGCCCACGAAACGCGACCCGAACTGAAGGCCCGGCGTGCACCGCGGCTGCGAACGGCCAAGGTCCATCGCCAGTTCCGGGGTGTTTTCGATGAGCCATGGTGTCACCTCGATGAGTTCGGCGTGCGGGGCAGTGAGCCCCACGGATGCGGCGATCCGCGAGGCCAACAATTCGTTGGCAAGCACACGAATGTGCTGCGGGTTGTTCTGAAACTTGACCACGTAAATGTGGGAGTCGTCGCACAGCATGAGCTGGCCCTGCGCGCCGCCGCGCATGCGGCGGATATGTTGAACTGCGGTGACTGCCAACCTGTACTCCGGTCCGGTGAGGGTAATTCCATTTTAGGTTGTCAATTGCAACAGGGACAAAGGGACATAGGGACTGAGGGACAAGGGCGCAATGGGAACAAGGGATGGCCGGGACTTACGCCATCCTTGATAATTCCCGAGCGCTTTTTGCTGTTTGTACCGCTTCATGCGGCCTCTCCAAGACTCGTCTTCTATGTCCCTGTGTCCCTATGTCCCTATGTCCCTGTGTCCCTCGAATACGTCCGCCCTTGCCGCGAGCGCGATGGCCATCGCCATGACGAGGTCGTCGTGCGTGCCGGCCTGCGCGCCGCTGCTGCCGTCGGCCCGCCGGACGAAGCTTCGGCACTCAGCGAGAAGGCGGCGGCTCATGAAGCAATTCGGCGCATCCACGAGCGCGGCATTGAGCCGCGAGATGGCCGCGGGCCGGCTGATCGACGTGGTGAGCCAGCCCGGCTGGCCGCCCTGCTGGTAGATCCGCGGGTAGCGGCATACCGACGCCGCCAGCGAGAGCAGGCCGCTGCCGTGGTTGTTGCGCTCAATGACCAGCAGCGCCTGGTTATATTCCGCGGCGAGAGCGGTGACGAACTCCGCAAGTTCACGGCCGCCGAGATGGCCGGCGAACTCGGCGCACTGGAATCCACTTTCCATGTCGACGACCTGGGCCGCGGAGTAGTCGCCGTTCGAGCCGCCTCCGGCCGGGTCGACGCCTACAACGTAGCGCCGCCCGCGCTGGGGCGGGAGCCAGATCTCGAGCTCACCGTTGCGCCGAGTCTCGACGGCCGGCGGCAGATCGGGCAGGCGGGCATCAATGGCGGCGAGTTCGAATACCGACTCGCCGCTTGCCAGAAAGCAGCTTTCCGCATCCTCTGCATACTCCTGGCGTGCGAGGCCGCTGAAGCTCGAGCGGACCTGGCGGCGGAATCCGATCTGGGCGAGGTCCAGACCTTCTCTCGCGCGGAGCCCCCGCTCCTCGTCTGTCAGCGACGCTTCCTCCACCGGCGCTGCGCGATATCCCTCCTCGAGCCACCAGGGAAAGAAGTGTCGCACCAGGCCGGTCTCCGTGGCCTTCTGCCACTCGTCGTAAAAGCAGCCGCCCACCCCTTCGGGCGTCGATTCGAGGATGGTTTCGGCGCCCGGCGCGAGCGCGGCGCGCAGGCCGGCAAGAATCTCCGCCGGATCGCCGGGCCAGCGTGCGAGCTCGGAGCAGTGCAGGTTCTGCACCGTGAGGCCGCGGCCGGCATTGCGATCGCCCGCGGTGACGACCCGGTACTGCGAGTCGAACTCCGGAAAGACGATCTGGCGCGAATTGGCGCGCGAGGTCGCGAGCGGCCCATTGCGAAATTCGTCGGGCAGCCAGTCGAGAAAGCGGTGAACGATGCGAAAGATTTCCTCGGCGGCCTCCTGCGTGTGCGCGACCTGCAGGGTAAGCGTCCCCGGCCGTGTGATGGTTCTCAGAAAGAATCGTCCCGCGGTCCATGTGGTCAACCCCAGCTGGCGCGCCTTCAGCACAATGTTGTTCGGCCCCCGCCGCTGCTCGAAGAGCCGCTGCGCCGCGTTGGCGGTCAGGGGACAAATCGAGCCGTCCCGCGCACGCACCCGCAGAAGTATCCGGGCAAGGCCGATGCCCACAGTCTCCCCATCGGAGCCGGCCAGGCAAGAGTCGAACTCCGTGCCGCACTGCAACAGCATCGACGCGACCTTCGCTTGCGGCGGCTCTTCCTTCGCGGGTGCCCGATCCGCGTGGCCGTCGACCTTCTCCGCTATCGCCATCTGTCAATCCTTCCCTCCGTGCCGCTGCGCCGCAATTTCACGCAGCGGCCCGATCGCCGGCTGCTCCTAGTTCGGATTCCCCACCAGCATGTATCCCCAGGTCAGCGAATTCGTGCTCGCCGCCGTGATCGTCACCGTGGTCCCCGAGACCGAGCACGCTCCGGCAATGGCAGTCGCACCCTGCGCGGTCGCAATGCAAACAGGGGAGCTCGTGTAAGCATTCCCGAGGGTTGGCGGCGAACAGGATGTCCCATTCGACATCGTGCATGTGCCGGCAAACGTGTTTGCCGCTCCCTGGTTGAATTGCCCGTCCACTTCAAACCCTTTGCTGCCCCATCCGGCCATCCGGACGCCGCTGCTGTTGGTCAGAACTCCCTGCTCGGCGTAGGAACCCTGTGCCTGGAGGATGGTGTTGTTGCCAGTAGCGGTCAATGACGCCGGGGTCGAATTGGTGCCAAACTGCACCGTTGCCTTCGCCAGGTTCACGTAGGTAGTGGAGACGCCGACGGCTTTGCCGCCCGCTGAGTCCAGCAACTCGAGGTTCTCGGTACCGCTTCCGCCACCCCGCAAATAGGTTCCGGTCGCGTTGCCGAACATTCCGGCTCCGTTGCTGTAAGGCCCGACGAAGAGAACATTGGGGACCCAGGCCGCCCCATGACCCACGGCAAATTGCGGCGTCTCGGACTGATCCAGCCAACTGCAGCCCTGCATCTCGTATCCCACCGACCCCACGCATATCTGCCTGAAATAGCTGACCCCGTTGTTTTCATAGGCGTCCATCAGGCCCTGGTTGCGCTGTCCGAATCGGAGGCTTGACACCCGCGTGAGAGTCTGACCCCAGCTCGAAACGCTTGCGTCCTGCACCGTGTCGCGCGTTGCGGTCTGGTCCAGCACCGGCCAGTCGTTGTTGCTCGCCGAGAAGTTCTGGAGTTTGAGGCTTCCCGCCTGCCCCATCGCCCACACCCCGATTGTCATTGCCCCCGCGGGCTCCGAAGCTGCGCCGCCAGCGGCGAATTCAACTTCTCCTCCGTCGAGCAGTGTGCGCTGCGCATAATTGAGCAGGAATCCGATGCCCACCGTTCCCGCGTACGATCCGCTGCCCGCGGTGCAGGTTTCGTCCGTGGCGGTTTGCGAGAACGTCACTCCGGCATTGGACGGCACCGTGGCAATTGACCATGGCACCACTGCCGCTTTCGCATTCGTCACCGTGAACGTCTCCGCGGTGCCCGGCGCATAGTAGGTGATGGTCGTGCCGCCGTTGCTCACCGTGTTCACCAGGACCGCGCCATTCGGGGTGTTGTCCGGCGGACGAGGCGCCCATCCCGTCAGGCTCGTGACCGAAATCACGGAGCCAGCCGAAACCGCCAGCGGGTAAGTAAGGTTGAGCGTCACTGTCCCCGTGGCGTCGCGGCTGGCGGAAACAACCGTGCTGATGGTGTTGACCTGCGTGGCAGGACAGGTTACGCCCGTGATGCTGACGAAGTGCCCCGGCAGGGCGGCGAAGATTTCCGGCGATCGCGCCGCGGTGGTTACCGTCACGGTGTTGCCCGCGCGGGATACCGCGGTGATCGCGGCGTTCCAGAGATTGGTGGATACGTTGTAGTTCTGGAACACGTTGTCGGCTGAGGCTATGGCGCTGCTGTAGACGCCCACTCCCACGCCCACATAGTTCGCCGTGACGTCCGCGTTGCGGAAGGTGTGCGAGGCGTCGGCTTTGCCGCCCGGCACTTCAATGTCGAGTGCGGTATCGCACCCGGTTGAATCGAGAAAATCCGTGATGCCCCAGCCGTTGGTTCCCGACGATGAATCTTCGAAACGCACGCCGATCTGGCCGAGCGCGTTTCCGCAGTTCACCTTGATCTCCGAAAGGTACGGGTTGAACGTGGATCTCAGATCGAGCACCACCGGCATCGAGGCATTGCCATTGAGCCTTACTCCCTCCATCTTGAATCGCTGCGGATTGTGGTTGATTCCATTGCCGATCTGTACGCCTATGCCGGAGAATCCGGCGGCCCAGGTCCACGTGGTAGCCGGAGCCGCCCCGTTGTCCGGCGACCCCATTCCGGTGACGTGAAAGGAGTCTGCCGACGCCAGGACCTGGCCGCCCCAGGTGATCGTGCTGGGAGACGTATGCGAAATCGTCACCGCCGGGTTGCTGACCGTGAGGCCTCCTGCGCAAGCCGATGGCGATCCAAGGGCGGTGCTTTGCAACGTCGCGCCGCCTGTCGCCCCGTTCTCCGCGTTTTGCATCTGGGCGCATACGTCCGCTCCCGGCTGCGCGGCCACGTTCACCACGCCGTTGTTCGTTGCCGCGGAGAGGGCGCCGGGGAACGTGACCAGGTTGGCTGAGCCGTTTCCGGTCGAGGTCGCTCCATTCGCCGATAAGGCGGCGTTCGCCGTGCTCTGCGCGATGTTGGCGCTCGACTGCGCCGCTGATGCGGCCGCTCTGGCGGTGGCATCATTGGCTGCGCCGGTGAGCGCACCCTGCTGCGAGGTGGTCTGCACGCTCGAGTCGGCGAAGGTGAGGCCCGTGCCCGCAACGCTGGCGATTGTGCCGCATCCAGAGCCGGTATTGGTGATGAATCCGGAGTTGTCGATCTGAAGGCAGTTCTTCGCGGAGGCGGCGGCAAGCCCGGGGAACTTGATCGATGTGGGGCTCGTGAATCCCGCGTAGAGCGTGGAAGAGTTGCCGCCGTAGATGTTGAAGGCCGCGCCGGAGCCGGTCTCGTAGTTAACGCGCACCGCGCCGCTGGCATTTGACGAGTTGATATACGTGTCGCCGGAGTTGTTCGATTGATAGGCTTTGAAGCTGTCGACGCCGCCCACCGCGGAGTTGAGCGCCCAATTGTTGCTTGCGTCCTTGAGCATGTACCACTGGCTGGCGCCGTTGTAGTCCTTGTAGGTGTAGGAGGCTTTCTGGCTCGAAGTGAGGCCGGGCCACAGGTAGTAGTCCGCCTCGGCGTCGGCGTTGTTGCGCACCGTCATGGTTCCGGCGGACTGCGACGTGCCGCCAACCATGAGCGAGCCGTTGAACTGCGCATTGCCTGCATTGCTGACGGTGGCGACCGTGGACCCTGTCGCGCCGCCGGAGCCGAAGACCACGCCGCCGGTTCCGGCGTTTGCAGATCCGTTGAGCACGACGGCGCCGGTTCCAGCCGAGTTGATGACGGTCTGGTTGTTGGTGCTCGACTGGCCCTGGTTGTACTGGCCGATCGAAAGGCGGTAGACGCTGTTGAGCTCGTCGAGCACCTGGTAGAACTGTTGCCCGCCGGCGGCGTCGCTCAGGCCGGTAGTCCAGCGGTAGCCGGTGTCTGTCTGGTAGCGGTTGAGCAGGCCGCGCTCATTACCGCTTCCGATTCCAAGGCGGTAGTGGTTGGTCAGCGTCGCATCCTGCTGCGAGCCGTACCAGTCACCATTCAGTCCGTTGAAACTCCGGTGAAATGTATCGAGGAAGCTGTTGCGCGTGCCGTTGTCGGTGAGCTTGCCGGTGAACATAGTGCCGCCGGTCATCCAGTTGTTGTAAGAGCTGCCCGCATCCGCAACAACCTGGCTGGTCGAGTTCTCGTTGCGAAGGCCAACGATGGTGTTGTTCTGGGCATTCGGACCAAGGTGCATTGCCGTCGAGCATGATTCGACATCTCCGCCGGTGAATGTGTTGCCGTCGCCGGCAAGCAGGTTGATCCCGATCGTTCCGCCGATTGGATTGCCGTTTGTGGTGGGGCAGTCGATGTGCAGGCGGACAAACGTGGTGGCGTTGAGCCAGTCGGTCGTGGCTGGATTCGCGATCTGATGTCCGACGGCGTTAATGGCGGTCTGGAACCCGGTCAGCTGAACGTCCTGCACGGTGCCGCCGGTGTAGTTGCCGGTGCCGTCGAAAGTGATGCCGGTCTGGTTGGCATTGCCAAGCAGGTAGAGGCTTGCGAGCGAGATCTCCTGAGTGCGCCAGATCGCAATGGCCTGCGCGGTGGAAGAAGTGGCCGACGTGGTGTTGATGGCGACGTTGTCGAGATGAAAGCCCTGCGTGTCGGCGGCGTAGGAGGAATCACCGACCTGGAAGAGCGGCGCGGAGCCGGAATATTGGAACAGAGTCCCGCCCTGGCTGCCGCTTGCCGTGCTTGTCCCGCGTGAAGCGCATCCGTGCAGCGTGACGTTGCGTGTGCCAGCGGGAATCACGAGCGAGTTGGCCGTGACGATGGTGGCGCATGGCAGGTAAATCGTGACGTTGGGCGTGGCGATGGTCAGGTTCGAGGCCATCGTGAGCGAACCGGTGAAGTTTCGTGCGTCGCACGTTCCGCCGTATGTGGCGTTGAGGTTGCTGAGGCACGACTGCAGTTTCGCGCCGAAGTCGGCTCCGGTAGATTGGTCGGCCTGGTAGACAGCGCCGAAACGCTGCGCGGTAAGCGGGCCGGTGACGACTCCGCCGCCGGAGGGCACCGCCTGCGCGAATTCGTCGTCGACATAGCGCTTGGTAACGGCCTGCGTGGGAGACGATGGATCGCCGCTGAGAAACAGCGGGCCATTCAGTGTGCCTCCGCCCGACGTGACCACGCTCTGGCTGAGCTGCTGGATGGACTGGTCGACGTAGCTCTTGCTCACGGCCTGCACTGCCTGGGCGGCGGGCATCAACTGCGCGCGCACCTGTCCGAGAGTGGCCTGCGCGGCCGCAGGGACGACCCAGTACTCGGTCGACGTGGAGCCGTCGCTGAGGTGGTAGACGGCCGTGTAGTAGAGGCCCGCCGGATTAGCGCCAACGTTGGGGGCGAGGTTCACGCTGACGAAGCCGTCGGCGCCGATGCTGACGGTATTGCGGCCCGAGGCGATGGCCTGGCCGGCGGCGGTGGTGAAGGCGGGCCAGGTGAGTTGCAGAGTTCCCGAGCCCGGAGCGCCGTTGGCAAAGTAGACCGTTCCCTGGACGGTGGTGGTGCTGACGCCCTGCGCGCGCGCGGGCAGCACCGCGGCGGCGGCGAGAGCGAAGAGGAGAAGTAACACTCCGGGACGATTTTTACTGTGCGAGGTGAGGATCATTTTTGAGTCTTCTTTCGTGGTTTGCGCAAGAGGCTCGCGGGATTTTTTCTGAGGCGGAGGCGCCAAAAAAAAGGGCTTTCGGCACGCGCTTCGCATTGCGCGAAGGCGGCCAAAAGCCCCGAGGAGAAAATTCTGCTCAGTTGGTGCTGCGGATCAGTTGGCGTCCGGCTTGCCGCGGTTGGGCGGTTCCTGATTTACGCGCGGAGGGTTCCCGGCCTTCGGCCGGGCGCGCGACTGCGCGTCCTTCTCAAGTTCGCTCCTCCAGTTCTCGACGAAGTACATGATCGAGCCCGGCTCTTCACCGCCTTCGACGGATTGGGAGCTCAGGGCAAGATCGAAGAGAATCTGCGCGCTGCTTGCGTTGCCTTTAAGCGACTCTTTGGCGAGCGCGTCGGCGATCTCACTGCCTTTATCCGCGACTGCGTCGTCGGCGGCCTTGCCGAGTTGCTGGACGCCGGGCCCCGGGGCTCCGCGGCGCGCCGTGAATCGGCCCGCTCTTGAATTGTTTGAACTGTTCCGGCTCATTGTTTCCCTCTGCCTTTCCGGACTCTCTGCGCGGCCCAATGGGCTGTCGCAAAAAAAAACGGAGATCCCGAGCGGAATCATCCGTTCAAGCCCCGATTGCATGCGCATGCGGACTCGATCACGCGCCGCGGCGCGCAGCCTTGGGCTGACACTTGCTGGTTGTCAATTCGGTATTTGCTTTGCAACGGGCCGAAGGCCGCGGAGACAAATCGGTAGTCTTTTTCTTCGGAAAAGAACTCAGGCGTTCCCGGCGGGAGGAGCGCCTCATCCCGGCTGATTTTCTTCTTTTCTCAACCCTATGATTTAAGGCTAGCAGGTTCGAAAAGTGGATCGGCCAACTCTACAAACTTTTTTTGAGAGAGTTTTCCACAGGACAGCAGATAGAAATGCCAAGAGTTATTGAGTTTTCAACATTTCCACAGGCAGCCGGAGGGACTTGACAAGAATTTTGGACCTGCACCGGAAATGGTGCAGACCGCAGAAATCATGGGCCAGGGTCAGGGACCGCGGCTCAGTTCTTCGGTCAGCATTGCCAGCCCGCGGCGCTCACATGTTTTTGAGGCTGGGCATTTCGGCTGCATTCAGCCATTGACTGAGGAATTGCGCCTTGGCTCTCCCGGCTTGGGGTATCCGCCTGAGCGCCTTGAACGCCTGCCAGGTGCCGTAGAGCGAGAAAGAGTCGTTCGGGTGCAGCTTCAGGTTGCTCTTGAAGACATTCAGAGCCTCGAGCGGCTTCTTGTCCAGCATGAGCGCCGCACCCAGAGTCACCCGCGAATAGACATACCAGCCCGGCGGCTCGTCGTAGTTCAGCAGGTCTTCCATGGCGACGGCGAGCCGCGCAAACTCCACTGCCTGCGCTGTCCGGCCCTGGCGGAGCGCAATACGCGACAGAACCCGCCAGTGAATGACGGCGAGAATGTCGGCCGCCGGGTTGTTGCCCCAGCCCACATTTGCTCCGGCGGCGCAGCCCGCAGCCATGTTGTACGCGTAGAGATTCTCATTTACCGGCTTGCCTTTTTCGGCGTCCACCATGGTCTGGCCCGCGTACCAGACCGCGCTGGCCATCTTGCGGTCGAGCTTGCCGCAGAAGCCGTCAAGGTGCGGGTCCGGCATCGGCTGCTGCGGCGGCGGAATGCTGGCCAGATAGTCCCATTTGCCAAAGCGGATGGCGAACATGGTGCGCGTCGTCAGGTAGTGCTCGAGCCCGGCCTCGCCGCCGATAAAGCTGGCGGCGTTGCGTTCCGTCCGCTCGGCCATCGTGCGCGCATCGTCCCATTTCCCCTGGTTGGTGTAGCCGACTCCGAGGAACAGCATGTCGTGGCTCATGTAGTGGCCGACCAGCAGCGCATTGCAGGCATGCAGATCGTTGGGCATTGTGCATTGCGTGGCCCACCACTGATCCGCATCGACCGCGCTCTTGTTCGCGGCCACCACGCCCGGCCAGTCACCGTCGCGCAGGAATGCATGCGCCGGCATGTGGCGCAGATGCGGCGTGCGCTTCGGCGCATCCTGGACGAGGACTTTTGCCGAAGGCAGAGCCAGCACCGCATCCGCGCGCGGACCCTCTTCCATCGCGTGAATATAAAAATGATTCAGGCCCAGGTGGCGCGCAAAGCGCGGGTTTTTGAGCGCATTCTGAAGGACCTGGATGGCGAGGTCGATCTCATTCGACTTCTGTCCCCAGATCGTCCACCAAAGCCACGGGCGCAGATTCATCAGCGAAACGACATACAGGGCGGCCACATCCGGATCGGGATCCGGCGATTTGACAAAGAGCTCGTTGTACGCGCCCCGCATGGCCAGCATGTAGGGCACGCTGAGCTGCGCAGGATCGCGATGCTCCGGAGCCGTCGACTCATCGAGGCCGTACCGCTTGCTCAGCGCGTCGATGTAGATTTGCTCCGGATGAGACGCCTTGCCGGCGTGCTGCATTGCCAGCTTTGTTTGTTGTACGGCCAGCTCCATGCACGGATCGTCGATGGGGATGTTGAGGTCGCCACCAGCGGACAGTGCAACGCCCCAATACCCCATCGCAAGGTCCGGATCCTTTTCCGTCGCCATGTGGAATGAGCGCATTGCCGAGACAGTGTCGAAGCCGTAGTAGAAGGTAAGGCCCTGGTCGAAGAATCCCTGCGCTTCGGGCACTTTCGCGGAAACGGGATGGTGCAGGGTTCCGATCAATTCCGACGGAAACAAGTCGATTTTGTCGTCCCATCCGCTTCTGCAATTGGTCTCGATCGACTCATGCGCGTGCATCACCATGGTGTGCTGCGCGGGTGCGACGGCGCAGATGCTGAACAGCACACCGCACACAACAGCAAGCGCTTGCGAAAGACGCATCAGTGGCCTCCGTTTCAGGTATTACAGAAGTCCGTGGCTGCCCACGGCGCCAATTCTGCTCTCCGCCCGGCGGTACTTGCGCAGTGTCGGCGGCGGCTCAGCGAGGCGTCTCAACTGCGGCGCCAGGTCGTGCTGCGGAATCACCACTTCGACAAGGGTCGGACAATTCGATGGACTCTTGAGAGTGTTGAGGAAATTCAGCAGCTCGGTCGTCGTGGTTACGCGGGTGCCCTGCGCGCCGAAGGCTTTCGCAAGCGCCATGTAATCCCACTCGGGCAGAATGTCGTAAGGCGCGAACTGCCCGCCGGGGTCAAATGCCTTGAGATTCACGAAAGCCTGCTCGATCGCGTAGCCCTGATTGCTCATGACGAAGATCACTGCATTGCTTTTGGCGCGCACGAGGCTCGAAATCTCCTGGCACACCATCATGAATCCGCCATCGCCGGCAACTACGAGCGGACGCTTCCCCGTTCCCAGGCCTACACCAAGCGCACAGCCGGTTTCATGCCCGAGCGATCCCCATGCGGCCTGCGAGACAAATGAATTGGGCGGAAGCCCGAACAGATTGCCAAAGACGTAGAGCGAAGTGCTTTCACCAAGCACCAGGACGCTCTTTTCACGCAGGCGGTTCCCTTGCAGGAACGTGCCGAGCGTTTCGTAGAATGTTTCGTAGGTCAGCTTTGTCCCAGGCTTTGGAATCGGCAGCAAGGGGGCATAAGGCGGGTCTGGCGGATAGGGCTTGGGCGGCAGCGGAGCCTTCTTGAGCGCAGCGTGAAATGCCGGAAGAAAGTCCGCCAGCTCGACCGTCGGAAAGTAGGAGATGCCCACGCGCGTCTCGCCCTGGCTCACGCGGATCATATTCGCAAAGCCCGAGGCCATCAGCCCGAGGTAGTCGTCAGTGATGACGGTTCCCAGCGCGATTACGCAGTCGCTGCCCGTGACCAGCTCGTTGGTTGCAGGTATAGACGCAGGACCGGCATAAGTGCCGGCGAACAATGGCTGTTTTTCATCGAGTACGGTCTTGCCCAGGGATGTGGTCGTGAACGGAATGCGGGTCAGGTCCACCAGCCGCTGGGCATCGGCCTGGAGCCCGAAACGCTGCAGTTCGACGCCGAAGAAGAATACCGGGTTCGCCGCGGACGCAACCATCTGGCGCGCGGCCTCCACCGCGGATGCGAGCGATTTGGGATCGCTGTAAGCGCGTATCGGCTGCAATTTGCCGGAAGGCCGCGGGCAGGCCTGGGTCCAGACGTTGTTGATGATCTCGATGTACACCGGCCGGCGGTGGGTCAGCATGGCAGTCAAGGCGGAATCGATTGCGGCCGGCGCAAGACCCGCGTTAGTGATCACGACTGAAGCTACAGTGACCTGCTCGAAGACCCTCTGATCGGCGAGAAGCTCGCCGGTGGAGTGGTGGAACAGGATGTTCTGATGCTCTTCGAGGAGGCGGCTCGACGCATTGGGGCTCGACGAGATGATTGCGACCGGCGCGAATTCCACGTACGATCCCGCAACGCAGTTCAGCAACGAGAATGTGCCCACGCCGTACTGCACGCAGGCCGCGCCCGCACCTTTCAGCCGAGCATAGCCGTCGGCGGCGTACCCGCAGCCGAGCTCATTGATGTTGGGCACGCGCGTGATACCGTCCGTCGCGTCCAGCACGTCGAGAAATGGCGCGCAGTAGTCGCCGGGAATCGTAAACACATGCTCGATGCCGATCTCGATCAGCCTTTCCGTGAGATAAGCAGCTACCGAAAACAAAGTTTCTTTCTGTGCGCTCATGGCTATTGGATCGGTCCTTCCTTAAGGCAGTTGGGAATGACGTCCGTGAAGTCTCCGGTCTGCTTGTTCACCGGGACGCACGCGGCCTGGTTTTCATGGATGTTTCCGCAGCCCTGCCCCGGATTCGCCTTCGGACACGGGTTCGGCATCAGGGTGTTTCCGTATAACTTGAGCCACTGTGGCTGCTTCAGGCCGAAGAAGTCCTGCAGTGTCGACTCCGCCGTATCGAGCGCACCCTCCACCCACCCCTGGCCATAGGAGTACGCTTCGCCCACGATGTGTATATCGTGCTTTGCGACCGGCTTGCGCATCTGGCACATCACCTGGTCGAGCCGCACCCCGGCCTTCCATTCGTGCCAGCCGCCGCCGTTTCCTGGGTTCGTTCGCTTTCGGCGCGGCCGCCTTCACGGCCCGCGGCGCGTTCGCCGAAGAGCTCGAGCGGACGCCGCGCATCCAGGAGGGGCCGTTTTACCCGACGAAGCTCCCCCTGGACACCGACAACGACCTGCTGATCAT
>Ga0126371_10002584_pt1 | contig 15598 bp, 14 predicted proteins | sample PanSoiMetaPlot_4_FD_110145 | JGI IMG/M metagenome (GOLD analysis project Ga0126371, IMG submission 110145) | Tropical forest soil microbial communities from Panama - MetaG Plot_4 | ecosystem: Environmental > Terrestrial > Soil > Tropical forest > Bulk soil | place: Panama | collected 2016-02-17 | reverse complement strand
TCCAGTCTGATCGGTGATATCGCCTGGCAAGTCGTCAAAGAAGGCCATGAAGTCCGCTACTACGTCGAAAATGAAAAAGAGCGTGACATCGCCGACGGCTTTGTCCCCAAGTCCAGTGACTACGAAAAGGATGTGAAGTGGGCCGACATCATCGTCTTCGACGACACCCTCGGTCAGGGCACAAAGGCTCAAGCGCTCCGCGCAGACGGAAAACTCGTTATCGGCGGCAGCACCTACACCGATAACCTCGAAGATGATCGCTCCTTCGGCCAGGAAGAACTCAAAAAAGCGGGCGTCACCATCATTCCCTACCAGGATTTTGACTCGTTTGACCCGGCAATCGAGTTTGTGAAGAAAAATCCCGACCGCTACGTGATTAAGCCGAGCGGAGAAGCGCAGAACGTCAAGCGCCGCCTCTTCGTCGGCGAAGAGGAAAGTGGCGAAGACGTAATTGGCATGCTCGAGGCTTACAAAAAGGCCTTCTCCGAGGAAATCAAAATTTTCCAGTTGCAGCGACGCGTGAACGGCGTGGAGGTTGCCGTCGGCGCCTTCTTCAACGGAAAAAAATTCATTACGCCCATCAACATCAACTTCGAACACAAGAAGCTTTTCCCCGGCGAAGTCGGTCCGCCGACGGGCGAAATGGGCACGGCGATGTTCTGGAGCGAGCCCAACGCGCTCTTCAACCGCACTTTGCTGAAGATGGAGCCGAAACTCGCCGAGGAAGGATACGTCGGCTATATCGACTTAAACTGCATCGTCAACAACAACGGCATCTATCCACTCGAATTTACTTCGCGGTTTGGCTATCCCACCATCAGCATTCAACAGGAAGGCATTCTCACGCCCATCAGCGATTTTTTCTGGGAACTCGCCAATGGGCTGGAGCCCAAGTGGCGAACACGCAGCGGCTTTCAGCTCGGCATCCGCATCGTCGTGCCGCCGTTTCCCTTTGACGATGAGGCCACCTTCGAATCGTTTTCCAAAAACGCCGCCATCGTTTTCAAGCGGCCTGTGAATGAAGGCATCCATATTGAGGACGTGAAAATCGTCAATCAACAGTGGCTGGTGGCCGGCACTTCGGGCGTCGTCCTGATCGTTGTCGGCATCGGCCAGACTATGAAGCAAGCGCAGGCGCAGGCATATTCGCGCATCAAAAACATCCTCATTCCCAACATGTATTACCGCACGGACATCGGCGACCGATGGGGCGAGGACTCGGACAAATTGCACAACTGGGGCTATTTGCGATAGCGCCTGTGGCACAGGCACTCTTGCCTGTGCAGCATCCAATTCGAGCAAGCCGCCGAACGTCTCTTCACTGTCCGCCTCATCTTTGTTTCCTCTGCCCTTCAGTGAACTCGCAAAACTTTCCCCTACTCCCTAACCGCAACCCCAGTTATCATCCCAATGTGCCAATTTCTGCCGAGGAGTCGTGCATGAAACGTATTCTTGCCTCATGCCTGCTATTTGCCTGCGTATCGGCGGTTGTTCCGCTTTCCGCCGGTCCCCAAAACAAGGAGGAAATTCCGAAGCTCTCGCTCAAGGTCGGCGATACCGCTCCCGATTTCTCGCTGCTCAGCGACGAGTGGAAGACCGTAAAGCTCAGCGAATTCCGCGGCAAGAAAAATGTTCTGCTCGCGGTTTACATCCTGGCTTTCACCAGTGGTTGAACGAAACAACTCCAGGCGGTCCAGTCTGGAATCGATTCGGGCAAGATTGATTTAAGCGACACTGCGGTTTTTGGCGTGAGTATGGACAGTCCCGCCGCCAACAAGGCATTTGCCAAGCAGATCAACATCAAATTCCCTCTGCTCAGCGATATGAACCACAAAATGCTCACCTCCTACGGCATTCTGAAAAACTACGAAGAGGGCGGCGATACCTATCAATGGGCCCTGCGCGCCAACATCGTAATCGATAAGGAAGGCATCATCCGCCACATTGAAGGCGGTGATAGCGCCGTGGATCCCAACACTGCCGCTGCCATGTGCCTGAGCCTGCATAAAAAGGAAGCCACCAAGTAGCACGGGCTTCAGCCTGAGTCTTAGCAGTGCAGCGCCACGAGCGCAGATGCAATCAAAGTCCGCGGGCCTTTTTTCTTTCTGATTACCGTTTCCTTCGTCTTAGTTCGCAAGCGTCAATTCCACATTGCTGGTGGCTGCTATCCGCGTTCCGCCCAGCGGCACCTGGTCAATCACCGTGCCGCGCGGCCACTGTGGGGCTGCAAGGCTGTTCGTCTTGCGATGCAATCCTACAAGATCCAGTCGCCGCTCTGCCTCGCCTTCATTCAACCCGATCAGGTAGGGCATCACGTAGCTCGCTTCGCGAGGGCCTGCCGAGACCAACACGTCCACCTTGGGCGTTGCCGCCATTTTTCCTACTTTGGGGTTCTGCAGCAGCACCTGGTCTGCCGGTTCATCGGGCAAAGCCACGGAGGAGACTTCGCCTAATTGCAACCCTTCGCGCAGCAATTCAATCCGCGAGGCGCGCAGCGTGTGCCCTTCGAGCGAAGGAATTTCCAATTGCTTCTGCCCCAGGCTCAAAACCACGTGCGCCTGCTGTGAAACCTTCATCAGCATTCCTGGGGGTGGCGTTTGCCGCACCACCTGGTTAATGGGCAGATCGCTGTACACGCGGTCTGCCACGCGCAGCAGCAGGCCCTTCGAGCGCAGCGTCTGGCTGGCCTCGGCGACATTTTTCCCAACCAGGTTGGGCATGGGGACTTCCCGGCCGTGAATGGCTACGCGCATGGCGGTAATGGCGCTCAGAAACGCCGCCGAGGCAAGGATGAACATCAAAAACGCCATCCGGCTTACCCATTCCAATCGTTCACGGATCGTCATGGTTTAATCCACGCTGGGCTGCCCTGGGCGCCGCTAGCACTCACTGCTTTTTCAATTCCGGCGCCGGATATTCCGGCAGCTTTTCCTTGCTGGTATCCGCGCGCTTCACCTCCAGCTCATCGAACAGCAGGGAAGGCGCAATGATGGTTTGCGGCACGCCAATCACGCGGTTGCTCACGAGCGGGTCGTTGCCCAGGGCAATCAAATCGTTGCGCAGCGCGCGCACATCCAGTTCGTTGAACACTGCCCCGCGCACCAGTTCTTCATGTCCATCGGAGGCGTAAATCCGGTACAACAGCCGCGGCGCGTTTCCCGGACCCAGCGTATCCACGCGATAGCCGTACGGTTTGCTCTGTTCGGAGACCATTTCCTTCAGTCTTTTCGTTAGCTCCGCTGCGGGTTCGGCCTCCGAGCTCTTGAAAATCAACGTTCCCACGGAGGGAAAAGCCGCCGTGCCCGGCGACGCCCGCCCGTGGCCGTTGGAAGTGGAGAAATCACGGATCGGCTGCCGTCCCATCAGATAATTCTCAAGCATTCCGTCATTAACCACGGTTACTGCCTGCGCGGCCGTGCCTTCACTGTCGACGTCATAGTTGCCGGCGATCTTCTTTCCGGCAAACTCCTTGAGGGTCGGATCGTCCACCACGCTCACGAATTTGGGCAGGACCCGAATCTTATAGCTGGTCGCAAAAGCTCCGGTAGTACGGTTCGGCCGGCCGAGTTGCGGCTTTCGCCCGAGAATATTTCCGCCGACGAGCCCCGCCATGATGTCATCCGCGGCGTCGGGAGAGAAAATCACCGGCCCGCGATAGGATTCTTCAACGATCGGCGCGTTCCGTAGTGCCTTCAACGTATCCAGCATCAGCGTGGTTTGCTTCAGCAACTCCGCGCGCCCCGGCAGGTCTTCCGGGCGCACTTCGGTCCAGTAGGGGTTCCGCTGCAGCCGCATGCCGTCAGGAGCCTGCGTGCTGCCGCTAAGCGTTACCGTGGCATTGGTGCGGCCAGTGCGCGATATGGTGCCTTCCGAATTCACAAAGTATTCATTCACGGCACTGAACCGCGCGCTCGCGGCCACGCTTTGCACTTCCGGATATTTCCGGAACATGCTGGTGACTTCCTGCAGCGTCGTCTTCCAGGCATTCTCATCTACCGTCAGCGAAACCACAGGTTCAACCTTGGTCAGCACCAGGGCTTTGGCGAAATCGTCCACGGGATTCGGGTCGGCGCTGAACTGTTTCAGCGCTGAGAGTTTCTCCGCATAGGCATCCGCGGCGGCCTTGTACTCCTGGTCGGTCATCAGCCAGATCTGCCGGCGCAGCGCGATGGGGTCGTTGTCGATGGGCAGAATGGCTGCACCGCCTGTACCCCGGCCGTAAAAGCTGTCCTGTTTGTAATCGCCAATGCGCACAACCACGCGCAGCACGCGCACATGCTGTCGCTGGTTGGTCAGCAGCGCCCCAAACGACGCATCAGCATCGAGGTTGTCTACGTCGTCCACGCGATACTCGATGTAGTACGGCGCCTTGACCTGGTCCATCTTGAGGTGGTCTTTCGAACGGTCGAGCTCCGTCAGCAACGCTTCGAGCACCACGTCGCCCTTGGCGATTTCGTGCGCCTTGGCAGTGGCCTCATCAGCGCCGGCGGCCTCGGGCCCGGCCGCGAAGCCGGTCCGCACATTTACGGTAGCGGCCAGCAGCAGCGCCGCGAACGAACACGCGATCTTCATCGAAAACCCGCTCACGGCTTCACCCCCGTTGGCACAGTCGTTTCACTCGCCCTGGCATCGCTTGCGCCCGGCGCCTTCAGAATCGGCGGACGCTCATGACCATGCGCGCGTTTTTGCACTTCCATCTCGCTGAAAAGCATCGCCGGCGCCACCGCGGACACCGGCACGCTGCCGCTTTCCGCTCCGCACACGCCGTTAAACACGTGCTGCGTATCGCCGGTGGTGATAATTCGCGTCAGCGCCGCCAATGGCGTTCCCACAATGTCCACGCCGCGCACCAATTCATCCGGCCGCCCATCCGGATAGACCTTATAGACGATCACCGGCAGCACCTGGAATGCTTGGGGCAGCGACCGCGTCGTCAACGTGAACCCTCCTTGGATATCGTCGAAATACAATCCATACGGTTTCCCCTGCTTCTTCACTTCGTCAATCAGCATTTGCCGGAGTTGTGCTTCCGGCACGGTTTGTTTCGACGACACAATCAGGTTGCCTTGCCTTCCGGTGGGCATCAGGCCCGGCTGGTTGCGTCCGTGGCCGTTGGACTGGTCGAACCCCTTGATCGGCATACGCGACATCAGAAAGTTCTCGAGTATGCCGTCCTGAATCACCACCACCTTTTGCGCCGGCGTTCCTTCGCTGTCGAAATCGTAGGTACCCGCAAGTTTCAATCCGTTGACTTGGCCGAGCGTCGGGTCGTCCACCACCGTCAAGAACTTCGGCAGCACTTCCTGGCCAACTTTCTTGGTGAACGTCTGTCCCTCTTCCTCGTCGCGCTGCCGGTGTCCCTCCAGTCGGTGGCCGAGTACCTCGTGAAAAAAAACCGCCGCGGCGCGCCCGCTCAGCAGGGCAGGCCCGTCATAGGGCTCCGCTACCGGCGCTTTCCGCAGATCTTTCAAGTCCGCGGCCATCTTCTCTACTTTCGCCAGCAGTTCGGCTTCCTTGGGCAGGCCGCCAGCCGTCGGGGCCTGGAACGTTTCCACGCGCAGCAAATCCATTCCGTCGTCCGCGCGCGTCTGTGCCTCCATCACCAGGCGCGCCGTGGCGCTGGGACTTTCAATCTGCGCACCGTCGCTCGAGACCATCCGCGAGTTCGACGACCCGGCTTGCAGTACGACCGTGGCGAAGTACACGTCCCCATATTTCCGGAAAGTGCCGGACAAGCGCCGGATCTCGTCTTCCCAGGCCTTCTTGTCAAAGGCGGGCTCCGTCAGCTTTTCGACGGTGTGTACGCTAGGCTGTTCTTTCGAAAAATCGGGCGATTTGTCTTCTTCTTCGGCGCGCACCGCGGTGTTCGTCTTTACGTTCAGATAAGCGGGAGCTGCGCGCTTGTATTCGCGGTCGGTCAATTCCCAAAGCAAGCGCGCAGTGGCGTCCGGGTCATCCTGCAGCGGCAGAATTCCGGAACTCATGCCGGTCGAGCGGCTCTGCCCGTGGGTATTGTCGAGGTCTGGGGAGCCGACGCGCATGGTCACATCCACGCTGCGGCGTTTCACCGCCGTATCGGTCAGCAGCGCGCCATAAGCGCCGACGATGAAGATCTGGTCCTGATCGTAAGCGGTATAGCTGATGAAGTACGGCGGAGGGTCGCTCTTTGCCAGGTCGGTCTTTGCGCGATCGAGTTCGCTTTTCATCGCCTGGAGCACCATATCCGCAGACGCCTTCGGCGCCGGCTTGTCGTTCGCCGCGGGGCGGGCGGCCAGCGGGTAAGCCGCCAGTTGTGCCGCCAACAGCCATGCCACGGCCTGCATTCCTCGTCTTTGCACACCCATGGCAATTCCTCTATTTCCGAGGTCCCCAGGCTGGCTCTTCATGTTCAGGTAAGCTCCCAATCCGGCGTGTTTCGGTTCGCGTCGTGTCACGAAGTATGACTCACCGGGGCAGGGCAAGCAAATCAACTTGTTCCGAAGCGTTCCCCGGTTTGCAACCGCGCTCCTCTTACAAATTCTGCTGCGGAAATCTGCTTCCGCCCTTCTTGTTTGACGGAGGTAATCTCCAACTGGCTGCCTCCTCCGCAGCACACGCGCAGTCCCTCTTTGGGCGCCACCAATGTTCCCGGCACGCCGTCCGCTTTCCCATTAGATAGCGGCTTTCCCAGCAGATGGCAGGTCTGCCGGCGAAATTCCGTGTACGCCCCTGGCCACGGTGTGAAGCCGCGCATCCGGTTGTAGATTTCCGACGCTTTGAGGGACCAATCGATGCGCCCGTCCTCGCGTTTCAGCATCGGTGCCGCCGTCGCTTCCGCGTGGTTTTGCGGACGCCCCGGCAAGTCTCCTTTGGCCAGTCGCCGCAACGTCTCTGCCAGCAAGGGAGCGCCCGCCTCAGCCAAGCGTACCGCCAGTTCCGGCGAAGTTTCCTCCGGCCCGATGGCTATCTCCTCCTGTAGCAGCATTTCTCCTGTGTCCATGCCGGCATCAATCCGCATCGTCGTGTTGCCCGTCATGGTTTCGCCGTGCGCAATCGCCCAGTGAATCGGTGCCGCACCCCGATACTTGGGTAGCAGCGAAGCGTGCAGATTGATCCAGCCCAACAGCGGAATCGGCAACAGGCGCTTTGGGATGATTTGTCCGTACGCGATGATCACAATCACATCTGGCGCAAGTTTCCGCAGATGCTCTTCCACTTCGGGCGCGCGGATTTTTTCCGGCTGCATTACGGGAATCCCGGCCCTTGTCGCCACTTCCTTCACGGGGGAAAAAGATACTTCCTGGCCGCGGCCGCGCGGACGGTCCGGCTGGGTGTACACACCCAGAACTTCAAGGTCGGGCTGTGAGAGGAGGTGCTTCAGAGAGGGAACAGCAAACTGCGGGGTACCGCAAAAGACCAGACGCATGCGGCTCACGGGCAGGCCACCCCGGGACAAGCCGCAGCTACCACTCGCCCTCTTTCCGGAGCTTCTTGATCTTGCGCTTGATCAGGTCGCGCTTCAGCATGCTCAGGTGCTGCAAAAACAGAATGCCATTGAGGTGGTCGATTTCGTGGCAGAAGGCGCGTGCCAGCAGATTTTCGCCGCGAATCTCGAACGTTTCGCCCTTGGCACTCTGCGCGCGAACGGTCACAAATTGCGGCCGCACCACGTATCCCCGAAAACCGGGAATCGAAAGGCAGCCTTCCTCTTCGCGCACTTCGCCTTCCGCGTGAATAATCTCGGGATTCACAAGCACGATTTTCGCTTCGGGATTCTTTCCCGCGGTTACGTCCACCACGGCCAGCCGGATGCTCTTGCCGATCTGCGGCGCTGCGAGTCCCACGCCTTGCGCTGCATACATCGAAGCGAACATGTCCTCGGCGAGTTGCTCGAGGTCGGCGTCAAACTTCTTGATCGCCGCCCCGGGCTTTTCCAACACCGGATCGCCATACTTCACGATGGGATAGATTTTGCGCGGGGGCGCCGCCACCACCGTGGCTTCTGCGGTTTGTTCCGCGCGCTCAGAACTCGTCGATTTGTCGGCCATAGTTTTCGAAATTCCGCCGCATCTCGGCAAGCGAATCTCCTCCAAATTTTTGCAGAAAAGCATCGGCTAAGACAAGTGCCACCATGGCTTCCCCGGCCACGCCTCCCGCGGGCACCACGCACCAGTCGGACCGCTCGTACGCCGCCTGCACCGGCTCCTTGGTGACCATATCCGCGGTACCCAGCGCCTTGCGCAAGGTCGAAATGGGCTTCAGGAAGCCGCGAACGACTACGTCCTCCCCGTTGGTCATGCCGCCTTCGAGTCCGCCCGCGCGGTTGCTGGACCTGCGGAATCTTCGCGCGCCCTTGTCGTAGGAAATCTCATCCTGCACTTCGCTCCCATAGGACCCCGCCGCCAGAACTCCCGAGCCGATCTCGACGGCCTTCACCGCTTGCACGCTCATCAGCGCTTGCGCGAGCTTACCGTCCAGCTTTTCGTCCCACTGCGCGTGCGAGCCCAGGCCCACCGGCACGTTGTGCGCCACAATCTCAAACACACCGCCGACCGTGTCGCCCGCCTTCAGTGCCGCATCCACTTCCGCCTTCATCTTTTCCTGCACCGCCGCATCTACGCAGCGCAGCGGCGATTCCAGATCCTGGCAGACGGCGCGAATCTCGCTCCATTTTGCCGGGCGCTCGAGCTTCACATGGCCTACCTGAATGGTATGGCTGGCGATCTCAGTCGCAAATTCCTTCAAAAGCTGCCGGGCAAACGCTCCAGCAGCCACGCGCGCGGCGGTCTCGCGCGCGGAGGCCCGTTCCAGAACATACCGCGCGTCATGAAAATTGAATTTCTGCGAACCCGCCAGGTCCGCGTGCCCCGGCCGGGGTGCCACGAGTCTTTTCGATTGTGTTTCCGGCGCATCGGAGGCCTCGACCGGCAGGATCTTCTCCCAATTTGCCCAGTCGCGGTTCTCAATCCGCAGCGCGATGGGCGCACCGATGGTTTGCCCATGCCGCACGCCGGCGAAAATCTCGGCGGCGTCCTTTTCGATTTTCTGCCGTCCTCCGCGGCCATAGCCCAACTGCCGCCGGTGCAACTCATGATTAATTGCGGCAACATCCACGCGCAAGCCCGCCGGCAACCCCGACAAAAACGTCAGCAGCGCCTGCCCGTGCGACTCACCCGCGGTATAGAAGCGAAGCATAAACATTCAGTGTATCGCACCAGTCACCACTCACCAATCACCAGTCATTCATTCCCCGCCTTGACGGTGGCGCGTACCCCAGTTACGCTTTCCTCGACACATCCCGAGAAACCCGTGGCTGAGACTCCTTTCCAGGCTGCTTCGCAAGAGGCGCGCGCACCGCAGACTCCCACTGTCGGTGAGGTCCTAGACGACCTCGCCAAAGTCGCGGTCCTCAAGGTTCAGGACTACGCGAAGCTTTCTTTCCGCGCCGTCACCAACCTCGCTACCGGCCCGCGCTACGTCCAGGACACCCTGCAACAGATGGACGACATCGGCGTCGGCTCGCTTCCTATCGTGCTTCTTTCGGGTTTCTTCATCGGGGCAGTCATGGTCTTGCAGACCGGCACGCAATTCGAACGCTTCGGCCAGGCTTCCCTGACCGGCGACATCGTCTCCCTGGCGTTGATCCGGGAGCTGGGTCCGACGATCACCGGCCTGCTCGTCGCCGGGCGCTGCTCCTCCGGCATCGCTTCGGAACTCGGGTCCATGCTGGTTACCGAACAGGTGGACGCCATGCGCGCCATGGGCACGGATCCCAGCCGCAAGTTGGTCACGCCGCGCGTGCTCGCCACGCTGATCACGCTTCCCTTGCTCACCACGATCTCCGTTTTCGTCGGCTTGATTGGCGGCATGGTTGCCAGCGTATTCTCCCTGCGCATCAACGCCACCACCTTCTGGGAACGCGCCATCAAGATTGTAGAGTTCTCAGACATCATGCAGGGCTTTTCAAAAACCCTCGTCTTTGCGTTTATTCTGGCCACGGTCGGTTGTTATCAGGGCCTCAACGTGAGAGGAGGAACACAGGGCGTGGGTCGCGCCACCACCCAAGCGGTCGTCGTCTCGTCGGTCCTCATCATCGTTTCCGACACCTTTCTCACCAAACTCACGCTTTGGCTGGCCGAAAAGTTCTTCTGACTCTTCATGGAACCCGCGACTAACTCCCTGACCTCAACTCTCGTGGAACCCGGGCAACCCGCCATCGAATTCAAAGACGTTCGCCTGGGTTTCGAAGAGAGAGAAATCCTGCGTGGAGTCAGCTTTTCCGCGCAGGAACGCGAAACCGTCATCCTCCTTGGCGAAACCGGCACCGGAAAAACCCTCTTGTTGAAACTCGCCGCCGGGCTCCTGCATCCGGACTCCGGCTCAATTCGCGTTCTCGGTAAAGACATTTCTGCAATGTCCGAAATGGAACTCCTCGAAGTGCGCCGCCAGATCGGTTTCGTCTTCCAGGAAGGCGCGCTGTTCGATTCGCTCACGGTTGGCGAAAACGTGGCCTATCGGCTTCAGGAAGACAAAATCAACGAGGAGGAGATTACGCCGCGCGTGGATGAAGTCCTGCGGTTCGTGGAACTCGGGCACACCGGCGAAATGCTGCCTTCCGAGCTTTCCGGCGGCATGCGCCGGCGCGTTTCCATCGCGCGGGCCCTGGTGACGCACCCGCCGATCGTTTTGTATGATTCGCCAACCGCGGGCCTCGATCCCATTACTTCGCGAACCATTATCAGTCTCATTCTCCGTCTGCGCGACACCTACGGCGTCACCGCTCTGCTGGCCACGCACCGTCTGCAGGACGGTTTCGGCATGGCCAATTTTCGTTTCGATCCGCAAAGTAAAAAGGTTCTGCGCGATGGCGCCGTGGCCACTCCGATGCGCGCCACCACGCATTTTCTGGTGCTCCGCGAGGGCGAGATCTATTTTGAGGGCCCTCCGGATAAACTGATGAACTCCCGGGATCCGTATCTCCGGAGATTTTTGATCTGATTCCTGTATAGTTGTCGTACCCATTCCTTGCCACACACGGAGGCATGCCCGGATGGCGCAGCGCAAACAAATCACCTGGTCGGAGTTGCGCGTCGGCTTGTTCGTTCTGGTGGGCCTGCTGATCCTTGCCGTGGCCATCTTCTACGTTACCGGCTCGAACTTCATCGGGCCGAAATACCGCTTGAAAACCTATCTTCCGGAAGTTTCTGGCCTGGCTACCGGCGCTCCCGTGCGCCTCGATGGCGTTGAAATCGGCAACGTTGAAAAGATTCGCCTGATTCCACGGGTTCCGGGCAAGCCGCCCGATCCCATGCGCAATATCGAAGTGATCATGCGGCTTGACCGCAGTTATCAGAACGATATTCTCACCGATTCCGCGGCCTCACTGGTCACGGAAGGTCTGCTCGGCAACCGTTACGTGACCATTAAACGAGGCTATACCGGTACGTCGCTCAAAGAAGGGCAAGTGATTCCCGGCGCCGAGGAAAAAGCCATCAAAGAAGTGGTCGAGCGCAGCGCCGACGTGCTGGCGAATCTCAAGGCCCTCAGCGAAGAGATTCAGGACATGGTCGCGGACGTTCATGCGGGCAAGGGCAATCTCGGAAAGCTCCTCACCGACGAGCAGGCTTACAACCATCTCAACAGCATTCTGGCGAAGTCTGACATCATTGCCGGCAACGTGCAGTCCGGGCAGGGAACGGTCGGCAAACTTCTCATGACCGAGGAGCTCTACACCAAGGTGGATAAGGGAGTGGACAACGTAAATTCCATCCTCGACGACGTGAAAGCGCAAAAGGGCACCATTGGCAAGCTGCTCTACGATCCTTCCCTCTACGATCAAGCCAAAGCTGCCCTCGAAAACGGCAACAACATCATGGGCGACATCCGCGCTGGCAAAGGCACCCTCGGAAAACTTGCAACCGACGAAACGCTTTACAGCAAGCTGCGAGACACCAGCAGCAACCTCTCGGAAGCCACCGGCAAGCTTAATAAGAACGACAACACCGCTGGGAAACTCTTCTCCGACCCACAACTCTACGACAATCTCGCCGCCCTCTCCAAGGATATGCGCGAATTCATCGTCGAATTCCGCAAAAACCCCAAGAAATACCTCACCGTCAAGCTCTCCTTCTTCTAGCCTTGAACTATTGAACCCTTGAACCTCGTCCCGTCTTTGCCTACCTACCGGAGGCTGTGTTGTAATTGTTCTGTAACAATGACAGACTACGCTGAAACACCAGTACCACATTCCTTTAGCTCTTTGATGGACAACCAGGAAACTATCGTCAAAGCGCCCCCGCGCGCGGAGCCTGCTAAGACCACGCTTCCGCAACCTGGCCGCCCCGTGCCAAGCCGCGCCTATCCCGGTGCGCTCATCGTCGTCGAAGGCACGGATGGCTCGGGCAAAAGCACCCAGCTGTATCTCCTCAAGCGGTGGCTCGAAATCGGGGGCTATCGCCTGCATTTCACAGAGTGGAATTCCTCGCCGCTCGTGAAATCGGCTACTCGCCGCGGCAAACAGAAACGCCTGCTCACGCCAACCACCTTTTCGCTTCTCCACGCTGCCGACTTCGCCGATCGCTGCGAGCGCCAGATCATGCCCCTGCTGCAGGGCGACTATCTCGTCCTTGCCGACCGCTACATCTACACCGCCTTTGCCCGCGACGCCGCCCGCGGCTGCTCCCATCGCTGGCTGCGCAATTTGTATCGCTTCGCGCCCGTCCCCGACATCACCTTCTATTTCCGTGCGCCGCTCGAAGTTGCTGTCGACCGTATTCTCAGTGGCCGTCCCAAGCTCAAATACTACGAAGCCGGCATGGACCTCGGCCTCTCCTACGAGCGCCCCGAAAGCTTCAAGCTCTTCCAGGCGCGCATTCTCGAGGAGTACGACAAGATGGTGGACACGGATAATTTCGTGGTCCTCGACGGCACACTCCCCGTAAACAAGCTCCAGAAGCAGATGCGCGACATCGTCGCCTCCAAAATTGACCTCAAGCGCTTCGCCCCGCGCGCGCCGGAGGCGGAATAACTATGCCCGACCAGGAAAAAGAAAAGGCCCCGGTCGCGGCAACCGCGCCGGTGGAAACTCCCGCCAAGCCTGCCGCCGAGTCCGAAGCCTCGCAAACCTTTTTCGGCGAGCCTCTTGTTGGCCTCAATCCCAGCGAACTGAACGGTTCGCTCATTGTCATCGAAGGCATGGATGGCTCTGGCCGCTCCACGCAGATTGCGCTGCTCCAGGAATGGTTAGAGTCGGAAGGCTTCTCCGTGGTGACCAGCGGCTTGCGGCGTTCGAATCTCGTGGGCCGGGATATTGACGAACTGCTCGCCAAAAACGCGGTCACGCGCCTAACTCTTGCTTTGATGTACGCCACCGACTTCTTCGACCAGCTCGAACATCGCATCGTGCCCGCCCTCCGCTCCGGCTCGATTGTGCTTGCCGACCGCTTCATCTTTACGCTCATCGCGCGCGGCGTCGTGCGCGGCATCAACCGCGACTATCTCACCGGCCTTTACGCCATGGCCCTGCGCCCACACCTCACTTTCTGGCTCAACGTCCGCCCGGAAACCGCCTTTGCCCGCGAATTCAAAAAGGCCCAGGCCATCAGCTACTGGGAAGCCGGCCGCGACATGTCTCTCTCCCACGACCTCTACTGGTCTTTTGTTCGCTACCAGACCATGATCAAGCGCGAACTCGAGAGCATGGCCAAGCGCAACGCTTTCATCGAACTCGACGGCGAGGCCAGCGTCTCGGCGGTCAACAAACAGTTGCGCCAGCGCATCGCCGAACAACTCGGCATTCGCCTGTCGAAGTACACTCCTTCTTCCGCGCTCGCGCATCTCTGGCGGTAGCCTCACATGTCCGAGCCGGTTCACATCGCCGCCATCGACGCCGGCTCCAACGCAGTCCGCCTCTCGGTTGCCCGCGCCCACTCCGCTCTCGACATCGAGCCGCTGGTCAACGAACGCTACCCGCTGCGCCTTGGCGAGGGCGTTTTCCTGCGGCATCGCTTCAGCGAGGGTCTCCTGAAAAAAAGCGTGAAGGCATTCATTCATCTGAAGGAAATCATGGATGAATATGGCGTCACCAGATACCGTGCCGTTGCCACCAGCGCTTCGCGCGAGGCCCGCAACTCCCGCACGCTGGTTCATCGCATCAAGCAGGCCACGGGTCTTCGCCTGGAAGTGATCAGTTCCAAAGAAGAGTCGCGCCTGGGCCGCGAAGCGGCTATCGCTGCTCTCGGCCCGGAATCGCCTCCCATCTGTGTTGTGGATCTGGGGGGCGGCAGCCTGGAAATCAATATCCTTCGCGACCACGCCATTCTCCAAAGCGCGCAGCTTCCCATCGGCACGGTACGGCTGATGACTACCCTCGGCATTCCCGGTGTAATTCGACCCGCGCAGGCCGAACAGGTTCGTCGCTATCTGCGTGCGCTTCTCGATTCACGCCTTCCTAGCCGCCCAAATCTCGGTGACCAGGTCTGCGTCGCCCTGGGCGGCAACGCCGAAACCCTTGCCAACGTCGCTCCCGGTCCCCGGCGTGAAGGCCTACCGTCATTGGAAATCTCTCTTCTGCGGGAGCGCCTCGCCGACATCCTGCAGCGCGACGTCCGCGAGCGCATGAAGACTTACGGCGTGCGCCGCGACCGCGCCGACGTCATGGGCATCGCCGCGATTATCTTTTCGGTCCTAGCCCGTTACCTCAACATCCGCCAGTTTTTGATTCCCACCGTTGGCATTCGCGAAGGGCTTCTTCAGGAAATTGCCCGCGAGGCGTTTTCCCGTAAGGAACCTCATCGTTACAATGCCGAAGCTCGGCAGCTGCTCGTCGGTACGCGCAGCTTTGCCCGCCGTCTCGATTACGATCCGCGTCACGCGGAGCATGTCCGTGAGCTTTGCCTGATGCTCTTCGATCACTTGCAGCCGTTGCACCACCTGCCGCCGCAGGCCCGTGTGCAGCTCGAAGCAGGAGCCTTGCTCCACGACATCGGGCACCGCATCAGCCACCGCGGCCATCACAAGCACGGCGAATATCTTGCGCTCAACGGCGACATCCCGGGCCTCGACGGTCGCGACCGTAGCATCGTCGCCGCCGTCGTCCGCTACCACAACCGCAAGTCCACTCCGAACGCCGACCATGCTGCCTACTCCTCCCTAAACAACACGGACCAGCGAATCGTTCGCCGACTTGCTGCCATCCTGCGCATTGCCGAGGGTCTCGATCATTCCCACCGCCAGCGCATTCAAAACCTCAAGACTTCTTTTCAGCGCGGCGCCGTAACCATGCAACTTCACACTCGCGGCGACGCCGCCGAAGACATCCGCGATGCGGAACGCAGCTCCGACCTCTTCGAAAAGGAGTTCCACACCCATCTCTATCTCCGTTCCACCAACTCTCTCTAGGAGCAGTCCTTCTCCGCAAGTTATGCGCTTCTGCGGTCTCCGCATTTGTTCCCCTACTTTGTCGTCACGATGCACCAACCGATACACACCCAACCTTCCTTCATGCACCAGCAACAATTCCTCTAGTAGACTGTGTTCAGGAGCGTGTAGATGCAGCTGTACATCGTCCGCCACGGAATCGCCGTTGACCGGGAGGATCCGAAGTGTCCCCCGGATCCGG
>Ga0126371_10002583_pt1 | contig 15599 bp, 6 predicted proteins | sample PanSoiMetaPlot_4_FD_110145 | JGI IMG/M metagenome (GOLD analysis project Ga0126371, IMG submission 110145) | Tropical forest soil microbial communities from Panama - MetaG Plot_4 | ecosystem: Environmental > Terrestrial > Soil > Tropical forest > Bulk soil | place: Panama | collected 2016-02-17 | reverse complement strand
CCGCCGGGAGTTCGAGGGCTCGCGTTCCGCACTGGCATAGCGGACGACACGGACATCCTCGGCAAGCGAAGCATCTCGCGTCACGACCAAGGTGAATTGAATCGAGGCGCCAGGAGTGAGCCCCTCCAGGGACTTCGGGTCCGCTACCTTGAAGGGCATCGCCATCGCCGCCATGTAGCCGCGAATCTCCTGGCAGGAGACCAACATGATCTGGCGTGGATGATCCACACTAAGAACCAGGCCACTAACCGGGTAGCGTTGCTGCGCGCACGCACTCCTGCCTTGTAAAAGCAGGGTACTCAATAACGCCAGCAGGAGGAGCGATCGTCGCATAGAGTCCAGCGCTGCGATTCTATTGCTTTCCGCCCGTCCTGGCGGCATTTTTGTCAGCCGACAGAGTCGATTTCGCGCCCAGATGGAAGCGCGGACGGTCGAGCCGGGTCGGTTCCTTGGCAAATTCCTTGATCTCGAAAAATTGATCCTTGGCTACGTCGGTGAACTCTTGTCGGGTATTGCTTGCTGGCCACCAGGTTTCGACCTTGGCAATGCGCGCGTCCTTGCCGAGACCGATGTGCTGCTGCAGAGGCGATGCGCCAAACGATCCCCCACTGCCCACCGTGCGGTATATGGAGCGCTCCCCTTGCCCCTCGTTCACCACCGTCACTTTGATACGTGCGCCCAGCGCTGCTCGATTGCTCTTCACTCCAACCAGTTTCAACGTGATCCAGTCGTTGCCGTTGCCCGGGTTCTCGAACAGGCGAATGGCATGACGATCTCCCGGAACCGCCCCGCCCGTCTCCGCGATCAAATCTTCATCGCCATCGTTATCCAGATCGGCGAAAGCGACGCCGTGTCCCTTGTGAAGTTCCCCCGTTCCTGTCGAGGTCGTCACATCGACGAACTTTTTTCCGCCCTGGTTGTGGAAGAAGGCATTAGGCAGAATGTCGCCGTAGGGCGGAGTTCCGGTGCCCAGGTAGAAATCGAGATATCCATCGTTGTCGATATCTCCGAAATTCGAGCCCATCGGGTTGAACACCCGCTCAAGGCCGACTTGGGCGGTCACATCGCGAAACTTCCCGTCGCCTTCGTTGTGGAACAGCTTCAGTGTTTCGGCGTTGTGCGGCATACCCAGGAGGCTCCGCAAATTCTCTTCCGTGGACATGTAATAGCTGTTGACGTACAGATCGGGCAGGCCATCATTGTCGTAATCGAAAAACCAGGTTGCAAAGCTCATCCACGGAGCCTGTACGCCGGCCCGCGCGCCGACCTCGGTGAAGGTCCGATCATGATTGTTGTGGTAGAGATAATTGTTGCCGCCCAGATTCGACACGTAGAGGTCCATGTAGCCGTCGTTGTCGTAGTCGGCCGAAACCACGCCTTTGCTGAACGCAACGCGATCGACCCCGGCCAGCGTCGAGATGTCCTCGAACGTACCGTTACCTTTATTGCGATAGAGACGGCTCGGCCCCTGCTCATTGCCGATGAACAAATCCACAAAGCCGTCATTATCGATGTCGGCCCACACGGCAGTTTGCGACGCAATTGGCTCCGACAACCCCGCGTCGCGCGTTACATCCGTAAAAGTGCCATCGCAGTTGTTGCGCAACAACGAAGGACGCTGTGCGTACTGCCACCCTCCCCGCAACACCAGGATGTCCATGCACCCGTCATTGTTGTAATCGGCCTGTATCAGATTCAGTCCGCCGAGTTGCTCGCCAAGACCGGCCGCGAGCGCGCGATCGGTGAACGTGCCGTCCCCGTTGTTATGGAAAAGGTGCAAATGCTCGCAGGGATCGTAGCTCGAGGTGGCGATGTCAAGCAGGCCGTCATTGTCAAAGTCGTCCGCGATGACCCCGCCCGCTTCCGAGAACGTATTCAACCCTGCGGCAGGCGCCAAATCCGTTAAATGCACAACGTTTTCTTTGGATTCGAATACCGAGGGCGCAATCCTATACTTCGCGGGCACGCCCTCCGGATACTTTCCGAGTGTCATGTATGCCAGATTCAGCAGCCAGCGGCCTTCAAGCGACTCTGGTTTTGTCTCCAGAAACTTCGTCAGATAAAGCACCGCCTTCTCGGAATCCGCCGGCTTGCTGAACGAGAAACGCTTCTTCGGGGGAAACAGACAACGCTCCCCCGGCTTGCGATACACGTCGTTTTCCATCTCGGATTTGTGAAAGTATGCTGTGCCGAGCACTTCGAGCAGTTCTGCTACGAACTGAGGGGTGTGCTTTTGGGCCAGACGGTATGCTTCAAGCCAGTGCGAGATCGCCTCGTCCATCTTCCCCTGATAGGCGAGCAGTTGCGCAAGCACAAAGTGGACGTGCCCGACCTGATCCGGCTTGGTGGCAACATAACTGTCAGGATTCTGCGGATCGAGGAGTCGCAGCAGCACGCCCACGGCAGACTGCAGCGACTGTCTCCGTGTTGCACAGCTGGATTGCAGGTCGTGATCCCAGTCGGGAGGCTTCGGAATTTTGCGGAACGCCAGTTCGACCTCGACAGCGCCGGAGACATCCGGAGGATAGGAGATCTGTCCTCGTCCCGCGAGGGCGAGAATAGACGTCGGGGTCATGCCTTGGCCGCCTCCCATTACCGGTGCTTGGTTTTTGTCCGTGCTCTGACTCGCGGCTGGAGATTGCGTAGTGCCGGTCGCGGCAAGTGCGGGATCGGAACGCAGAATCGCGTACCCGGTGGGAATCTTCACCGGACCCGCCAGTTGGCCAGGAGTGACCGAACTCAGTGCTTTTCGCAAATCGGAGCGCAGCGTCGAAGGATCGATGTGTCCCAGCGATCCACCGGCATCGGCACTCGGGTCGATCGACTTCTGCCGTGCTAGCGTGGCGAAGTCTTCTCCTTGCCGGATGCGCTGCATCAACTGTTCCGCCTCGCCCTGCGAAGTCACAACCAGAATTCGCAATTCCGGGAAAGATGCCTGTTGTTGCCCGACACACAAAGTGGAGAGAGCAAGGACCCAAACCGCCACGCCTGTGCGAAAGCGGCCATGAAGAACCACAATTTGGTCAGGGATTTGCGGCAGATGGAACTTGCTTATTTCCACTTTCCTGTCCCCTCGACGAGCGTCACGTAGCGGTCTAGCGGCAGGTTGGTGAATCGCTCTACGGCTCCGCTGGGCTGCGGCCACTGCACCTCGAGCGAATCGATCTTGCTGCGTTGGCCAATTCCTAGAATCAATCTTGGATCGTGAGACGACATAAAACTCCCGCCGCCCACCAACGCCCGGCTTCTTTTCCAGTCGCCGCACCGATAGGTTAGCTTCGCCCCGATCGCGTCGCGATTCGACTTTGTGCCCACCAGCTTTACTCCCAGCCAGTGATTGTGCTTGCCCACGGTATTGCGAAGGAGCAGCGGTGCTCCATCATTGACCGCGATCAATACATCGGAGCTGCCGTCATTGTCGATATCGCCCACAGCCAATCCCCGGGCCGCGAACTTCTTACCGAACACAGGCCCGCTCTCACGGCTCACATCGACGAATTTGTCTCCCGAATTATGAAACAGCAGCAACGGCTCACGGTAGGTCACCTGGCCCGAGAAGTTTTCCACCAGATCATCCGGGAAGCCATTCGCCAGAAAAAGATCCAGCTCTCCATCATTGTCGTAGTCGAAAAATTTCGCGCCCCACCCGCTCATCCAGCGGGTGGACATCCCGACCCCGAGTGTCATCGACCGGTCATCGAAGGTTTCGTCGTGATTGTTCTGATAGAGAGAAAAGATCTCCTCATCAATATTGGCAACAAACAGATCCATCCATCCATCCTGATTGAAGTCCGTGGCGTCCACACCCATGCCCGACCGTGCCCGCCCATCCTGGCTGTATGCGACATCTGCGCGCAGGCCGGCCTCTTCGAACCGTCCTTTGCCACGGTTCAGAAACAGAAAATTGCCGACAGTGTCGTTGGAGACAAACAGGTCAAGCAGCCCATCGTTGTTCACGTCGGCAGCGACGGCGCCCCACGCCTTTCCCATGTGCGCCGCAATGCCCGACTGCCGGCTCACGTCGGTGAACGTTCCATCGCCGTTGTTGTGGAACAGCCAGCTGGGCATGGGTCGGAAGACCTTGGGAATACAGTAATGCCGTGCTCCGTCAGCTCCGATGCCGCAGCCGTTGTTCTGGTCGAACTCCGCGAACTGGCACACGAACAGGTCGAGCAATCCGTCGTTGTCGTAATCGAACCACACGGCGCTCGAAGCCCAGCCGGTCACCCCCACGCCCGCGCGCTCGGTGACATCGGTAAAGGTGCCATCTCCGTTGTTGTGATACAGAATGCTGCGCCCGCATTGCGTGACATACAGGTCCGGAAACCCGTCGTTGTTGTAGTCGCCGGCTGCCACTCCCATGCCAAAGCCGCCCGCAGCTACGCCTGCTTTTATGGTGACATCGGTGAATGTGCCGTCCCGATTGTTGCGGTACAGTGCGTTGCGAAGAGGCTGCTTCGGCGTGTAGAAGTCGCTCTTGCCGCTATTCACGAGGTAGATGTCGAGCCAGCCGTCATTGTCGTAGTCGAGGAATGCGCAGCCCGGTCCAGGGGACTCCGGCAGGTATTTCTCCGGAGATCGCCCCGCGTTGTGGACCCACTGAATTCCGGTCGCGGACGGAGGCAGTTCTTCGAAGGGATAGACGGCATTGTTTGAAGCCGTTGCGCGTAACAGTAAAGGATACGTAGCGAATCCACCGAGTAAGACCCGCAGAGCCTGACGCCTGGAGATGAAGTGCAAATCCGAGCCCTCGCCGCCCATGTGTTTAAGGGTTTTACCACAAGCGCCGGTGTGGTTTGTCTGATCATGGGGGAACAAGAACGCGTTCTCCGATGAAACGCAAAGTGTGCGTGTTACCATCGCGGCAACGTTGATTGGGGCAGTGCAATTGCTATCTTCCACAATCGGTGTCGCGCATCGACCCAGGGTCGCGCTCCTGTTCGGTCTCGCGCTGGGATGTGTGCTGGTGCGTGCACAGGAACGGTCCGCCGGCTTCGACGACCTGGCCGCAAAGGCCGAAGCTGCGCGTGATGCCGGCGACGCGGGCAACGCGATCCGCTACTACCAGGCGGCTCTGCAACTGCGACCGCACTGGGAAGAAGGTTCGTGGTATCTCGGCACTCTGCTCTACGATTCCGATCGCTTTGCGGATGCGGTCGCGCCGTTTCAGCAGGTCACTCAGCTCGACCCCAAGCTGGGACCGGCCTGGGCCTTCCTCGGTCTCTGCGAATTCGAACTGGGCCAGTACGCGCAATCTTTGGAACATCTGCAACGCGGGCGGACGTTAGGATTCGACGAAAATCCTGAGCTCCACAAGGTCGCGCTTTACCATCTCGCACTTCTGCTAAATGCAAACGGTCAGTTTGAATCCTGCAAGGAGCTTTTGTTCTCAGAGTTCAATTCGACTCACGTGCCGGACCAGATCCGCGTTTCGATGGGAATGGCGCTGCTGCGGATTCCTTTACTGTCGTCTCGCCTCGATCCATCCAAAGACGCTCTCGTGCACGCGGCGGGAGAGACCGCTGCCCTGCTCGCCGCCGGCAACGTCGAAGGCGCGCGAGACCATTTTCTCCGCCTGCTGCAGGATTATCCCGGCACACCCTACTTGCACTATGCCTTCGGCAATGCCTTGCTCGCGCATGGACGACCGCAGGAGGCGGAAGAACAGTTTCGCGAAGAGACGCGCATCAGTCCCCAGAGCGCGCTGCCCCTGGTCGCTCTTTCTGAGGTCGCGCTCCAGCGCAATCGCCCAAACGATGCTCTCCTCGCTGCCAAGCAGGCAAAAGATCTCACCCCCGGGGACCCTGCGGTACACCGCGCCTTGGCCGAGGCCTACGCGGCTTTGGGGCAAGGCGAGTCCGCAGCGGCGGAACGCACGCAACAAGCGGCGCTTGCAGACCAGCCCCAAGTGATCGAGACGGACCAGGTCACTCGATACTCACTGCGGAGCGACACCGCTGTGAGCGCTTCCCATGCCGCGGCAACCTCAGTTGGCGCCGAGGAGGAGTTTCAGTGGGCTGTGCGTCAGGGAGAAGGTGCGCAGCAAGCTGGTCGTCTTGACGAGGCCACGAAGGCGTATCAAGCGGCGCTTCGCCTGCATCCGGATTGGGGCGATGGCTCGCGCCGCCTGGGCACGATTGCCTACATGCAGAGCCGCTATCCCGATGCTGTTGCGGCTTTCGAGAAGGCTGTGACCGCCGAACCAAAGCAAGCCGATGCCTGGACGCTACTCGGTCTTTCCGAGTTCGAATGCAAAGACTACAAAAATGCGCGGCTTCACCTGGAGCGTGGGAGCGTGCTGGGTTTCGGCGGGAACGGGGCCGCGGTGAGATTCGCCAAGTATCGGCTGGCACTGCTGCTGAATCTCGACGGAGAGTTCGATCGCGCCACGGACCTTCTCATCCCGGAAGTCGGCTCCGGCGCCCTAGCGCCCGAGATTGGGATCGCCATGGGCCTGGCCCTATTGAGGGTTCCACTTCTCCCTGACCAGATCAGTCGTGAGCAGCGCGCGCTCGTCACACAAGCCGGAGAAGTCGCCGGGCTTCTCTCCCAGCGGCACTATGACCAGGCATTCCCGATTTTCGATGCGATGGTGCGCGAGCATCCGGATACGCCCTTCCTTCACTACGCCTACGGAGCCTCGCTGGCGAATATTTCCGAATTCGATCGCGCGCAGGTCCAGTTACGGGAGGAGATCCGCCTGAATCCCCAAAGTCCGCTGCCGTATTTGCGGCTGGCTTCCATCTTGCTAACCCTCCATCAGCCTGAGGGTGCGGTAGGCGTTGCGAAACAGGCACTGGCGCTCTCTCCCACTTCGCCCGAGGCTCATTATCTGTTGGGACGCGCTGAACTCGAAGGCGGGGACGCTCAGGCGGCGATCCGTGAATTAGAAGCGGCGAGCCGGCTTGCGCCGGGCAGCCCGGCGGTACACTTCAACCTCGCGCGCGCCTACTCGAAGGCGCAACGCCCTGCGGACGCGGAGCGCGAGCGCGCCCAGTTTGAGAGACTCAATCAGCGAATGACGAGTCAGGATCCCTCGCAACCATCTGCCCGTGGGATTTCCCAATCCCGGCAAGGGATAGCCGAGGGCCTCTCGATTTCGCCGAGGTAACTGCCTCGGCACGAGGCTTACGAAACCAATACCATCGCGGCCGTCGATTCCTCCACCACAGGTCCGGTTCGATGGCGATCTCGGAACGACAGATACACAGTTCCCGGTCAGTCCGACGTGGGTGGCGGCCGCCATCCGTAGGGGTCAGTGCAGAATTTTCTTGATGGAGGCGTATTCCTGAGTAGATAGGATTCCGCATGGCTCTCATACGGATTTACGGATACGCTCCGACTTTCGGGCAAATCTTAATCTGAAAAACGGGAGACTGCCTGTGGTTTTCCACATACCCTGCAAACTTGCCAATCCAATGTACATAATCGATTTTTCTTCTTGACATTTGTTTACGGATAACGCTAAATAGCGCCCCAGGCGTGGGTGTTCGTAATACTTTCGTATTATCAAGAAAATCGTTATTCCTAGGGCGTGTTATCAAGTAAATCGTTATTCCTCGGGCGGAGGCATACGAAATGCGCAGGTTTACGTGGCTTGTGCTGGTTCTTAGTTTGTGCGTCGCTTTACCGTTAGCAGCGCAGAAGTTCACCGGAACAATTTCAGGCGTGGTGACTGACCCGGCCGGGGCCGTCGTGCCCAACGCAGACGTCACCGTAACCAACGCGAGCACCGCCGAGTCGCGCACGGCGAAGACCGGTGCCGGCGGCGAGTACACCATCGCTGGCCTGAATCCCGGCACTTATGATGTGACCATCAAGGCGCCGAGCTTCAAAGAGTTCGTGAGTAAGGGCAACCAGCTGTTTGTGTCCAGCACAACCACAGTCAATGCAAGTTTGGCTGTCGGCAGCACGAGCGAGCAGGTTGAGGTCGAAGCGAACGCCGTTCAGGTGGAAACCAGCGGCGGCTCGGTCGGCAATGTGGTCGAAGGCCACGAAGTACGAGAGTTGCCCTTGAACGGACGGAGCTTCGTCCAGTTGACGCAGCTCATGCCGGGCGTTTCCCCCGACTCCAACTTCGATTCCAAGCACAAAGGCCTCGAAGCCGGCGTGGATTTTTCCGTCAACGGTAACAACACGACCGGCAACGTGTTCATGGTGGACGGTGTCAACAATAATGACATCGGGTCCAATCGCACCATTCTTGTATATCCCTCGATTGACGCCATTCAGGAATTCAAGATCCTGCGCAACAGCTATGGACCTGAGTATGGGCAGGCGATGGGTGCGATTGTCAACATCGTGACTCGCGGCGGCACGAACCAGTTCCATGGCGGTGCCTTCTATTTTGGTCGTAACGACGCGCTCAATGCCACCGACTACTTCAATAATCTGAACCACGTACAAAAAGACAAGCTTCGCCGCAACGACTGGGGCTATAACGCCGGCGGCCCAATCGTGAAAGACAAGCTCTTCTTTTTCTGGTCGCAGGAGTGGAACCATGAGCTCCGTGGCTTGCTGCGTAACGCCAACGTTCCCACCGTTGCGGAAAAGAATGGCGACTTCAGCCAGTTGCGCACCGGTTGCGAAAATACTCCTACTTACACGCCTTTTGGTTCAACAACGAAAACGCCGTTAACCAACATCAATCAGGTTCCAACGGGCGGTGTCTCTCCGACTGGCCAGTTGCTCCTGCAGCTCTTCCCCGATCCGAATGTCGCGAATCCAATCAACTGCATCAACTGGGCACAGTCAGTCACTGCCCCCATTTACTGGCGCGAAGAAAATATTCGTGTCGATTACAAGATCGGGAAAACGTGGAGCATCTTCGGCCGGTTCACGCAGGACCACTGGGATCAGCCTTCCCCCAGCACCCTGGGGTACTGGGGCGATGACCGCTATCCCTCGGTCGACCCCAACTGGAAGCAGCCTGGCTACCAAGCGACAATCAAGCTTTCGAAGCTCATCGGCAACACTGCGGTCAACGACTTTCAGCTTTCCTACGCCGCGAACAACATCCATGTCACCGCCGGCGGAACGAACCCAGGCTTAGTCCAGCAGATCAACAACTCCTACAACACCTTTTTCCCGACGTCGGATAAGTTATTCGCCGCTAACAAGCAGTACGGCTACCCGGTCTTCTGGGGCGGATTGGGCAATGGCGCCAATTCCGACAACCTTTGGAACATGGGCCCATGGCACAACAACGAGCAGCTGTACATCCTGAAGGATGACTTCTCGAAGGTTGCTGGTTCTCACACCTTCAAGGTTGGCTTTCTGGCCAGCAACAACCAGAAGAACGAAGTCACGGGCGGAACTTCGGGTGAGGCGGCCAACTATTGGGGAGTGGTTGGACCAAGTACCGATCATCCGAATTACGTCGACACCACGAACGGTGCTTTCAATGCTCTCTGGGACCAGGTGAATTGGGGCTTCCAAGAACCACAGACCAATCCCTTTGCCCAAACACGTTGGCACGATTACGAGACCTACTTCGGCGATAACTGGAAGGTGAAGCGCAACCTGACGCTTGAATATGGCTTGCGGTGGTCTTTCCTGCGCCAGCCTTTCAGCGCCGTGAACAAGATCTCGAGCTGGCAGCCCAAGCTCTTTAACCCCGCGCTGGGCGGCGACGCCTGTAACGGTGTCTACCTGGTTCCCGGCACGAATCCCTGTCAGGCGGATGGGTTCCTGGGCGGTGTGCCCGGCCCCAACCGTTCATTGAAGGACAACAACAATCACGCGATCGCTCCACGTCTGGGCGTTGCCTGGGATCCCAAGAGCAACGGGAAGATGGTCATCCGCTCCGGAATCGGCCAGTTCTATCAACGGGAGCGACTCTCGAATTTCTTGTACATCGCAACAAGTTCGCCTTTCTCGCTCTCCGCTAGCGGCAACCGCCCGCTCAGTGCTGCCCCGACGTCAGTGAGTTCGAGCGCTTCCCCCAGTTGGGGCCTAGATCCGTCGAGCAACCTGCCGAACACCTGGCAATGGAACCTCACCTTCGAGAAAGAGCTCTATCGCGACAGCAAGCTCGAACTGGCGTATGTCGCGAATCGAGGAATTCACCTCCTACGCTACAAGGACGTTAATGCCGTTGTTCCCGCGGACCGGCTGGCCTTTGCATTAAACAACGACACCAAAGCGCGCTTCACGGGTGTTGCGGCCGCTTCAGCTGGGGCGGCGGACCCGAAGTTCGGAACGATTAATTATGCCGAATGGACTGCGTCCTCCAACTACAATGCCCTCCAGGCGCTCTATCGCACCCGCCTGAAGGCATTGGACGCTCAATTTGCCTACACCTGGTCGAAATCGTTGGCCGACACCGACATCCGAAACAGCGGCAACACCTGCAACTACTGCAACGTGACGGATGTTTCGAATCCGCACTTGGATTACGGCCCGACCCGAATCAACCGCCCACATGTCTTCGTTTCGAATCTCGTCTATGACCTACCAGCGTTCACCGGGCACAGTGCCCCGATGCGCCTAGCCCTTGGTGGCTGGGAAATGGCTGGAATCCTCCAATACGCCAGCGGTCCCAGTCTCTCGATTTTCGGACTGAACGGTGGCGCCACCGGGGCGGCTGGCGGTCTTCAGGGAACGGGTTACAACAACAATCAGAAACCGAACCGTGTGCTGCAGGATTGCAGAAGTCACGGTGGGCCTAAGTACCAGTGGTTTAACCCCGCCGCGTTCACGCTCGACAACTATGTGCTCGGTTCCTTTGGGAATTCCTCGGTAGGTTCGTGCGAAGGACCTGGGATTGCCAATACCGACTTTTCCCTCTACAAGAACTTCAAGGTCACCGAACGTGTGAACTTGCAGTTCCGCATGGAATTCTACAACTTCTTTAACACGCCGCAGTTCCGGGCGGACAACGTCCAGAACCAGTTGGCCTCTGGAGCTCAAGCCTGCACCACCGGGGTGACCGCCGCGGTGTGCGCTGGACACGCCAACAATACAGTCGGGTGGAGCTTTGCGGGCAATGGCATATCGTCAGGTCCCAACGCCATTCCGGCATACGGACAGCAGAACTTCGGCCAAGCCGGCGCCCTGGGCGTGGGTGACCGTGGTCCACGTGAAATCCAATATGCTCTGAAGATCAACTTCTGAGCGTTCGCAACTTCTCCGCGTGGGGCTTGACGACCGTCAGGCCCCACCCTTTATTCTGATCCTTCCATGGCTGTGATCTGTGGTTCGTTTTCACTAGGCCATTCCCAGAAGGCCAAGCCACGATGGAGCTTATCGCGGCGTATTCACACCATCCTATTCGTCCTGATCGCAGGTTCTCTCGCCTGCTCCGCCCAAGCCTCTCCCAAGGCTGCGACAAAACCCCAGAAGAAGTCGAACGAGCAAGAGGTGCTGCAACAGCACTACGACGCCGCACGCACTTTTCAATTGAGCGGAGACACGGACCACGCCGGGGCAGAGTACACGGCCTTTCTCGCAGGCACTCTGCGCAATATCTCGCGGGCCAGCGTCGAACTGGGGCAACCGGAGCGCGCGGCGAGCCTGCTGGATGAAATCCTCGCCCTCGCGCCCGGGGACCTGGAGTCCCAGCTGGATTACGCCCAGCTACATTTCCAGCAGAACAGGCTCCCCGAAGCCCGTTCCCTTGCTGAAAAGGTGCTGGCATCGTCTCCTGACAACGCGCGGGCGCACTCTCTTCTCGGGCGAATTCTGTTCGCACAGGATGACTACAAGGGTGCCCGCGAGCAACTGGAGTCCGCCGTTGTCGAGGCGCCAAACTTCGAGGTCGCCTACCTGCTGGGCGTTACCTATATCAGGCTGAACGACTTTGCCCGCGCCAGGCTGGTTTTCGATGACATTTTGTCGGGCTTCGGCGACACAGCTCAGATCCACGTCACGTTCGGCCGCGCGTACCGCGAAGGGGGGTGGGAAGCGCTCGACCTGGCAATTCAAGAGCTCAAGAAGGCCATCGCCAAGGACGCGGCGCTGCAACATGCCCATTTTCTAATCGCACTCGCGTACCTCGATCGCGATGGTGAATCCGGTTTCCCTGCGGCCGCAACAGAATTGCAGGCCGAATTGAAGGTCACGCCCGACGATGCGCGCAGTTACTATCTGCTCGGTTACATCGCCATGAAGCAGCATGATGACAAGACTGCTGAGGCGGACCTGCTGCGTGCCTCGCATCTCGATCCCATGAATCCCGATCCGCTTATCTACCTTGGGCAGATTTACTCCGACGCCGGGAAAGATCAGGAAGCCGAGGCCATGTTGCGCAAGGCGATTTCGCTCTCGGCTAACAGTTCTCCCAACGACTACCTGATCGGCAGGGCGCACTACGTACTCGGCCGATTACTGCTCAAAGCCGGCAAACGCGAAGAAGGCGAGAAGGAACTGCTTGCCTCGCAGACCTTTCGTGATCGCATGAACCGGCCTGGCAGTGCGTCCGATGCCAAGAGCAAAAGCGACCCGGAGCTCGCGGCCCTGTCGCAGACGTCCGCTGTGACGAGTTCGAGCACCGCAGAAGTGCCTGCGGCTATGCGCGTGCAAGTGCAGGCTTACATCGACCAGCTCAAACCTGCAATTGCTGATTCCTACAACAATCTAGGTGTGATCAAGGCGGGGCAGAAAGACTTCTCCACTGCAGCCGCCGACTTTCGTAAGGCTGGCCAGTGGAATCCGTCGCTCGAAACCCTCGATCGCAACTGGGGCATGGCTGCGTTCTACGCAAATCAATACGACGAAGCGATTCCCCCGCTCTCCCGGCAACTGGAAAAGCGTCCCGGCGATGTGCGGGTGCGTGCCGCCCTGGCGATGAGCCTGTTTTCCTTGCAGAAGTACAGCAAAACGCTCGAGACCCTGAAGCCGATGCAAAGTGACGTCGACACAGATGCAGGTCTCGGCTATGCCTATGCGACCTCCCTCGTCAAGGTCGGCGAATATGACGAAGGCATGCGCCGTCTGAAATCGGTAGAGCAGACGAATCCCAACTCCGCCGATATCCACATGCTCATGGCATCAACCTATGCCGACCAGCGCGAATACGACTCCGCCGTTGCCGAATTCCGTAAAGTCCTGGCTCTCGACCCGAGCCAGGCCCAGGCACATTACCGCCTCGGTCTCGCGCTCATCGAAAACGGAAAGCCGCAGGAGGCCCTCGACGAACTTCGCACGGCGTTGAAGCTCAATCCTTCCGACGCCAGTGCCAAATATCATCTGGCGTTTGCGCTCATTCAAGCTCAACAAAAAGGCGAGGCCCAGACGCTTCTCCAGGAAGTCATCCAGCAGGATCCGAATCGGGCCGATGCTTACTACGAACTGGGCAAGCTTCAGCTGGAGCAGGGCGATACCAAGGGTGCGGTCGCCAGTCTGGAGACCGGCATCAAGGTGAGCCCAGACGCCGATTACATTCACTATCAACTCGCCATGGCGTATCGTCGCGAATCCCGCACGGAAGATGCGGAGCGCGAAATCAAGCTCTATCAGAGCCTGAAGAATCGGCAACGAGGACGCGCGGATGCTCCCCAACGCGATTGAGCGGAGCCGCCTGCTCCTGATTTTCGTTCTCGTGATCGGTTGCACGTCACTCGCGTACAGCCAACAAAAGTCGGTGCCTCCAAAGTTCCCCTCTCCGCTCGCTGTGGCCGATGCGCAATTGAAGCAGAATGATCTCGACTCGGCCGAGAAGACCCTCTGGAGCGTCCTGTCGACTGATCCCACAAACGCCGAGGCGCTAACCATGCTGGGCGTGATCCGCGGGCGGCAGCAGCGCTTCGCCGAAGCTGAAGCGCTTTTTCGCCGTGTGGGACAACTCAACCCGAAGTCCGTCGTCGCGGTTCGGAATCTGGCCGGCGCGCTCCTTGCCCAGGACAAACCTGAGGAGGCGTTGAAGACTTACAAGCAGGCGATCGAGTTGGCTCCACAGAATGTCGATCTCCGAATGGATGCGGCCCAGCTCGAACTCGCGCGCGGCCATTTCACCGACGCCCTCGAGATTCTTCAGGGTATCAAGCCGAACCAGTTTCCACCTGCCGCGGCGTCCTACAAAGCCGCTTCGTTGCTGGGCCTCGGGCGCCGGTCTGAAGCCGAGGCGCTGATACCTCTCGTCAAAACGTCACCCCATGCCGCCGCCGATCTGGCTCAGGTATTTCTCGAAGGCAACGCCCCGGATGCGGCCTTGAAGAGCCTGGCGTTTGCTGGAGCCACAGAAGGGGAGCAAGGCGCGCGCGTTTACTACTTGCGGGGGCGCGCGTTGCTGGAGAAGGGCGATCCCTCCGGGGCCATGACAACTTTCCGCCGTGCCCTTAGCCTGGATCCCAAGTCCGCCCCCATCATGTTGGCGATCGCCGAGGTGTACTCGGCGGAAAACAAGCACGGGGACAGCTATCACATGCTAGACCAAGCCCGCGCCGCCGACCCACAATCCGCCGAGGTGTTGCGCCATCTGATCGTAGAAGCGATGCGCGCGGGGCGCAGTGAGGCAGCCATGCAGGCCGCCACTGACTTGCAGAGGATCAGCCCCTCGTTCGATGACCGTTACCTGGTCGCGTCCGTGATGCTTCAGCAGAAGCAATTCACGCCGGCCAGCCACATCCTTGAGGACTACGTCGCCCGGCGCCCGCGAGACGCAAAGGCGTTTCTGGGACTGGGCATGGCGTACCTCAGCCTGCTGCGCTACGGTGAAGCGCGTAAAGCGCTCGAACGATCGCTGGAACTGGATCCGAATCTCGCCGAGGCGGAGTATCAACTTGGACTTCTCGAAGGTCAGCAGGGAAACCGTCGGGCAGCGCAGGATCATTGGGAGCGCGCCGTGGCATTGAAGCCCGACCACGCTGCAGCTCAATTCAGCCTTGGCACCGTGTATGTGGAGGCAGGCGACTTACCCAAGGCTCAAAGTGCGTTTGAGCGCTCGCTGGCATCAGACCCGCACAATATGAAAACCGAGTACAACCTCGCGCTCGTCCTCAACAAGCTCGGCAAATCGGAAGAAGCCAAGGTACACTTCGAGCGGTATCGGAAGATGCAGGAAGCCGAGCACTCAACGGACGGAAATCCCGCACACAACAGCCCGATGTAACGTGGTGCAGGTGAGGAGGGATCACTTACCGGGAGCCGCCGACTTGGCCGCGGGATTTTCAGTCGAGGAAGGGGGCACTGTAAACGCCGTCTTCTTCTTCACACCCTCGCCCTCAACGATCGTGTATATGAAGTCCGTCGGCAGATTCTTGATCACGTCCTTCTTCCCGCTAGGCCAACTTACTTCCACCGTGTCGATGTTGATCTCCTTGCCAAAACCGAAGTGCAGGCGCAGATCATTCTGCGAGAGATAGCTGCTTCCGCCGCGCACCTCGTTGAATTGAACCGCGTCGCCGGTGGTAACGCTCACGCGCGCCCCGATGGCCGCCCGATTGCTCTTGGTTCCCACTAACTGAAATAGCGCCGCATGTCCGGTATTCTCCGTGCGATTGATCAGCAGCGTCGGCGGGTGGCCCACATTCAGAATCAGGATGTCGACTTTGCCGTCGTTGTTGACGTCTCCAAAAGCCGCGCCCCTTCTCGATTCGAGTGGCAACTTATCCAGCCCCGACAGAGCCGTGACATCCTCAAAGGTCCGGTCGCGACGGTTG